>Ga0070675_100001537_pt1 | contig 17074 bp, 20 predicted proteins | sample KBSM43metaG_FD_65343 | JGI IMG/M metagenome (GOLD analysis project Ga0070675, IMG submission 65343) | Miscanthus rhizosphere microbial communities from Kellogg Biological Station, Michigan, USA - KBS M4-3 metaG | ecosystem: Host-associated > Plants > Roots > Rhizosphere > Soil ...
GCCCACGCCCAGAGAGGCAAGCGATGCCGCCACAGCCAGCTTGCGTATCCGTAGACCAACTCGACGTGGATCCAATACACGAACAACGACGCGCGCCCGAGCGCGGCCAGCGGCTCAAGCGCCGCAAACCGCGGAACGAACGAAAGGGCGGCCAGCACCACCATCAAGATCCCGACACGCACCGCAAAGAAGGTCGGCGAACTGGTCCAGAAATTTACCGGCACGGTGTAGATCGAGGGACGTGAAGCAGCGTACAGGCCTCCGGCAATCATCAACACGCCGACGACCCCCAAGACTGCGTGGAGCCTTCTCGCGCCCGTGGTCGACGCAATCAGCACACCGACCGCGGCGCCAGCAAACACGAAACCCGACCACGGCAGCATCGTGAACGTGGTGAATTCGCCCGCCGGCCGGACATACCACTGAAACCACAGTGGCAGAAGATCAACGGACGCCGACGCGCGGACAATCGGCGTCACCAACGCAATCAGAATCGCGACGATTGCAAACGTCGCCACGCGCGTCCACGTCTGACTCGCCGCCGCCCACAACAGGCCTGCGGCAACCATCGCCGGTCCCATCACATTCAGCACATCCACACGAAACAGCGTCACCGGATGGCTTCCCGGGCTGACCATGAACGCCTGTAAGCGAAACAGAAACGCGAGCAGAAAGACTTCGACGCCGCGAATGGTTGCTGCGTGAAGCGCTGTCTGACGGCTGCCCGTGCGCGCGTAGCTGCGCGCCATCGACATCGCCACGCCCAGGCCGGCCAGCCACAGAAACATCGGCGCTGCGAAGCCGCCCAGCACGGTTCCGTACCCGTACGCGAGCAGTTGCTTGTCGCGCAATCGCGTCCAGGCGTCGATGGTGTGGGCTTCGATCATCAGCAACACCGCCACCCCTCGCGCCCAATCGATATACGGGCGTCGGCTGGACGATGCTGCCGTTTGCACGCCCGGATTGTACAGGTAGCTCGGCGGCGGTACGCGATGTGCGTCCGACAGATCCATGCGAACCAAGCTGTTGGTGACAGCCATTTTGACCTCGGCCTTACCAACCATCACGGGTACCATCACGGGTACCGCTGCCGCGCCGGTGGGCGTACGCATGAGGCACCTCGTTCTTCACATGAGTCCTGGCGTTACGCTGCAGGTGGACGATTTGCGTGGCCGTCTGGACAGTCGAACCGGCGGCGCGCCGGTGTTCGACAACGTGAATTCGTACCTCGTGTCGGTCGACTACGCAAAGGTCGCGATGTCAGCCGACAGCCTGACGCGTCTGATGAACGACCGCGTTTTCGCCGCGGACGACGCGCCGGTGAGGAACGTCGCGATTCGAATCGAAGATGGTCAACTGGTTCAATCCGGCGTGCTGAAAAAAGGTGTGTCGGTGCCGTTCACACTGCGTGCGACTGCATCAGTGGCGCCCGACGGCCGCCTTCGCATCCATCCGACGTCGCTCAAGGCCGCCGGTTTCCTGTCAAAACGCCTTCTGGACTTTTTCGGTCTCGATCTCGAGAAGCTGATCTCGACCAAACACCTGACCGGCCTGTCTGTAGATGGCGACGATCTCCTGTTCGATCCAGCGGCGAGTCTGCCACCGCCGCGCATCCAGGGGCGCTTGACGCATGCCTCGATCGAAGGCGGTCAGATCTGGCTGCAGTTCGGCGACACCCGGGTAAAGACCATCGAACCACCGGCGCAACGTGATGGCAATTACATGTACTACCGCGGCGGCACGCTGCGATTCGGCAAGCTGACGATGGAGGACGCCGATTTGCTGCTGACCGATAGCGATCCACGCGATCCGTTCGACTTCGTGCCGCAAGCCTACCGAACGCAGTTGATCGCCGGGTACTCGAAGAATACCAACGCCGGCGGCTTGATCGTCTATATGCCCGACGCGAACGATCTCAAGACTGGAGCGCGAAAGCCGTCGTAAACGCGATGTCCTGGCGCATCGAGTGCCAGACCGAACAGTACTTGTCGTGCGACAGCGCGATCGCGCGGCCAACCGATTCGGATGAAAGCTCGCCTTCGACCGTGAACGTCAACGTCACCTTCAGGAAACGATGCGGAGTGTCCTGCGCGCGATCGGCAACGATGTGCGCGCGGATCGCGCGAAACGGATGACGCCCCTTGGCCAGAATGTGCGCGACATCCACGGCCATGCAGCCAGCGAGCGAAATTGCCAGAGTCTGGATCGGCGACAGCGCAAGCTGGCTGTCGCCGTCTAACATCATCCGCTGCGTGGCGCTGGTTGCTTCGAAAACGAGATCGTGCTGCCAGGTGAGATCGGCGATGGTGGGCGGCTTGGACACGCCCGGATTCTACAGGTTCTGCGCGAATCGTTCGGTCGATGAAACGTTGACGACGTTGACGACCGGGACCGGGACCGGAGCGCGTTGGATGACCGGCGCGCTCGAGAACAATGCCTTCGCCGCGAGCCAACCGACCGGAAGAATGACGAGCAGATAGGTCAGCGTGTGGCCAAACGCGCTGTCCGGTCCCCACGACTCGGTGGCCGCATGCAGCGCTTCGCTGAACGGAAGATAACCTTGCTCTGACATCTCGTGGACGCCGGAAATCGTCAGCTGAACGACGAACACAAACAAGAAGATCGCCGTGACCTGAAAAAACAGCGCGAGGTTGATGCGTCGTCCGTATCGCGACCACAACCACGACAAGCCGACGGCGCCGACAACGCCCAGCACAGCGCCGAGCACCAGGTTGGTGGACTGCCGCAGTTGCATCAGCAGCAGTGCGGTTTCCATCCCCTCGCGGCTGACCATCAGCAGCGTGAACAGAAACACGCCGGTAAAAGCGGCCGCACCCGGCTTCGCGGTTGAGCTCTTCAGATGGCCCTCGATGTCGCCTTTCATCCGTCGACCCGCGCGCCACATGTGTACGACCATCCATGTGACCGAGGCGGCTGCCGTCAGCGCGAGGGGGCCCTCGAGCCACTCCTGGTTTGCGGCGTTGTAGAGCAGCCAGCCGCCAAGCACACTGACCGCAACCGCGGCAGTAATGCCCCAACGCACTGCACCGGTCAGGGCGTCACGTCCTGACTGACGCAAGTACGCAAGGCTGATGGCGACGATGAGGAAGGCTTCGAGACCCTCGCGGAGGGTAATGACTAGCGCCTGAAGCATTGGAGACCGGTCTGTTTGTAAGAAACGAAATGAAAATGAGATTCAGTCTCAGAATCTCTACTGAGTGTAGTGGTACAAACTCCGACCAGTCAAGTCGGATAAGGCGCGAGTGCTCCGATGAGGGCAGCCTCGCGATCCGCGCGAGCGCTGGCGGCACTTTGCTGGCAAAAGATAACAAACAGAGACGCGGAGTAACAGAGGCGAACGGGTTTCAGATCGGCGTATGGGCTGGGCGAAGCCCAGCCTCACGGAGCGGCGCTACGCGCCGCCCGCCGAACTGGATGGTCCTCCATTCAATCCCGCTCGCGCGCAGAAGCGCATCCACGACGCGACCAAAAACTCCGTTGACTCCGCTGCTCCGTTCGCTCGGCGCGGAGGAGATTTCCATCGATGCGCCCTGAGAAATTGGACGAAGAGCGGCGTGGATGCGTAACGAAAGCAATATTACGATGTGCTGATGGCCGCCATGATCGTGATCGTCGCGCTCGGCGATTCAACGACCGCGGGAACACCGGGTTTCAAATCACCGCTCGAAGCACCGCCGATCGGTAGCGGCAACGCAGAGAGTCAATACGCCTACTGGCTGATGAACACTCACCAGGACTGGGAAGTGTTGAACCGCGGCGTCAACGGCGAGCGAAGCGATCAGATTCATCGCCGGTTCGAACGCGACGTCGTCGACGCACATCCTGCGGTCGTCGTGATCATCGCCGGCGTCAACGACGTGTACCAGGGGCGCAGCGCGGCGAGCGTGCAGCGCGAGCTCGAAGCGATCTACGACCGGGCACGCGCGGCGCGCATCGTTGTCGTCGCCGGCACGATCGTTCCGTTCAACACCGCAACCGGCGACCAGAATGCCCGGATGCACGCGGTGAACGGCTGGATTCGCGCCTATACGGATCGCCATCAGGACGTGGTTTTCTGCGACACGCGAGCGGCGGTGGCCGCACCCGGCCAACCGGATCGCCTCGTGTCCTCCCCAGACGACCTGCACCCGTCTCCCGACGGTTACAGGTTGATGGCGCTGGCACTCGAACCGGCCATCAAAGCGGCGCTGTCGCGGGCACAATCGTTGCGGTAAGCTGGACCCATGGGTCGAAGCGCACGCGTGTTCGCCGCTCTGGCGTTGGCCGGGGTTGTCTTCCTACCAGCGCAGCCGCTGGGCCAGGCGTCGCAGCAGCCGATCGTGCCGGCCCAGCAACCGACCTTCAAAAGCGGATCAGGGTTGATCGTATCGATGTTCACCACCGTGACCGATACGAACCAGCGGCTGGTGCCCGACCTGACGATCGACGACTTCGAGATCCTCGATAACGACAAACCGCAGCCAATCGTCATCTTCGACAACAGAGTTCAGCCGGTCACCGTGATCGTGATGCTCGACACGAGCGGCAGCATGACGATGTCGCTCGATCTGTTGAAGCGCGCGGCCGAACAATTCCTGCTTCGATTGCTCCCGGCCGACCGCGCGCGAGTTGGCGCATTCAACGACAAGATCGAATTGAGCGCGCGCTTCACCAACAACCGCGACGAATTGATCAGCGACGTCCGCGATCTCGACTTCGGTAACGGCACGCGGCTGTGGGATGCCGTGAACACCAGCCTGGATGAACTGAAAGGTGTGGAAGGCCGTCGTGTCGTGCTGGTGTTCACCGACGGCGACGACACGTCGAGCAAAGTCGGATTGGGCCGTGTTGCCGACCGCGCCCGTGACGAAGACGCGATGGTTTACGCGATTGGTTTAGAGAGCGAGTACTTCGACGGCCAGCGGCAAGTGCGCACCAAACCGGATCGCGGCCTGAAGCGGATCGCCGAGGAGACCGGTGGTGGTTACTTCGAGTTGAAAAAGACCGCCGATCTCGGCGCGACGTTCACCCGTGTCGCGCAAGAGCTGCACAGCCAGTACGCGCTTGCCTTCGAAGCCAAACAGCTCGATGGCAAAGTGCACAAACTCGCCGTGAGAATGAAGCAGCCTGGAATGTCGGCGCGTGCGCGCCGGAGTTACGTAGCGACCAAGAAGGACAGCTGACGCAGGGCGGCGCGGCGTGACGCCGCGCAGCTTAGATGAGCACCACGACGATCAGCACCAGCAGCGCGATGCCGACGACGTATTCGGCGGTGGACGAGAAGTTCCATTCGAACATTTTCATTTCACCTCTCCCCTTCCTGTGGTTAGACGGCCGCCCCCGGCAGAAGGTTTAATAGGCGGCTAAGCCGCGCCTGCCGCACGGGTTGGCTCGGTTCTGAATCGCGTAGGATTTACACAAACAGACATATGGCAAGCCTCACAGAGCAGGATTTCCGGGTTCAAAGCGACGTGGCCCTTGAAGGCGCCCGTCGCGCGTTGTTGCCGTTGGCCGACAACCAAGGGTTTGAAGTCGAGCTGCAGAACGGTGTGTTAAACCTCATCTTTGAGGAGCCAAGCGACATGAAATTCGTCGTCTCGCCGAACGCGCCGGTGCGACAGATTTGGGTGTCGGCAATGGCCAGGAGCTATAAACTTTCGTGGGCGCCGGAGAAACAGGCGTTCGCGCTCGACGGTGAAGTCCTGACGCAGTTGCTGGAACGCCTTGCCCGGACATTTCTGGAGGGTGCATGAAACCATTCGTGAGTGCGTCGCTCGCCGCGCTGATCATGATGACCGCATCCGCACAGAGTCCGGACAATTTGCCGAAACCGGGCGATCGCCCCGCCGCCAATCCTTACGCGACGCGCTCGGTTGCGCTCGGCCGAAACGGCATGATCGCGACCAGCCAGGCACTTGCCTCCGGTGCGGGACTGAAAGTGCTGCAGGACGGCGGCAACGCGATTGACGCCGCAGTCACCGCGGCCGCGGTGCTTGCCGTCGTCGAACCGTCGATGACCGGCATCGGCGGCGACCTGTTTGCCATCGTCTACGACGCGAAAACCAAATCGCTGCGTGCATTGAATGCGAGCGGCCGCTCCGCCTACGCCGCGACTCCGGACGCCTACGCCAAGCGCGGTCAGACGCGGATGCCGGGAGCCGGCGTGCTGTCGGTGACCGTGCCCGGCGTCGTCGAGGGATGGTCCGAACTGCTCGGCAAGTACGGAACGATCACGATGGCAAAGGCGGTCGCGCCGGCGGTTGCCTACGCGAGGAATGGCTATCCAGTCGCCGAGATCGTGCACACCCAGTGGAAAAACAGCGAGCGGAAACTCGCCGGCGATCCGACGACAGCGGCGACGTTTCTGCCGAACGGGAAAGTGCCCGAAACCGGTGACGTGTTTGCGAACCGCAATCTGGCAAACACGCTCGAGACGGTCGGCAAGGGCGGCCGCGATGCGTTCTACAAGGGTCCGATCGCCCGTGCGATCGTTGCGGACATGCGCAAGCGCGACGGACTGCTGGAAGAACGCGACTTCGCCGAACACAAAGCGGACTGGATCAATCCGATTTCGACAACCTATCGCGGATACGATGTCTACGAACTGCCGCCGAACACCCAGGGCTTCCTCGTCCTCGAGATGCTGAATATTCTCGAAGGCTTCGACATCAAGTCGATGGGCCACAATTCAGCGGCATACCTGCATGCGCTGACGGAAGCCAAACGCATCGCCTTCGCGGATCGAGCAGCGTATCTTGCAGATCCGGATTCGGTTCCTCCGGCGGTGTTGAAGACGCTGATCTCGAAGGAGTATGCAACGCTGCGCCGCAAGGAGATCGATCCGAATCGCGCCGCCGAGCAGTACAAGGCCGGAACGATCACCAATCCGTCGACTGGTGCGCCATTCGCCGGTCCGGACTTGGCGCCCCAGAGTGAACAAGACCAGAATTTTACCGGCCGCGATCGCGGCGACACGATCTACATGACGGCGGCCGACGGCAAGGGCAACTTCATTTCCTTGATTCAATCGCTCTATTCCGACTTTGGATCGGGCATCGTCGCCGGCGACACCGGCATTCTGCTGCACAATCGTGGAAGCGGCTTCAACCTCACGGCCGGCCATCCCGATCAGATCGCGCCGCACAAGCGACCGTTGCATACCCTGATTCCAGCGTTTGTGATGAAAGACGGAAAGCCATATTTCTCGTTCGGAGTGATGGGTGGCGATCATCAGGCACAAGGCCACACCCAGGTGCTGGTCAACCTGATCGACTTCGGGATGAATGTGCAGGAAGCCGGTGAGGCGGCCCGCATCAATCATGGCAACAACGGGCTGCTGGTCGAGCGCAACGTTCCACAGGCGGCCCGCGACGGACTGACGCAGCGCGGTCATAAGGTGGCTGTCGCCGGTCCGCCCTCTGGAGCGTTCGGCGGCTTCCAGGGAATCCTGCTCGATCCGCGCACCGGCGTGCTGATGGGCGGATCCGACGTGCGCAAGGACGGCCTGGCGATTGGATGGTAGCGAATAGTGAAATGAGGAATTAGGGATTAAGAATTAGGAATGAATTAGGGAATGAGGTTCCAATCATTCCTAATTCCTCATTCCTAATTCTCAATTTCATATTCGAAAACCGTCTCGCAGCGGGTCCCGCTGATCGACGACAAAGGTGTGCTCGCCGGTTATCCAGGCTGATCCCTCGATCTCCGGCACGATTGCCTGTAGATCACCCACCGCGGTTCGGGAGGCGACGCGGCCGTTGAAGATCGTACCGATCAAGCTTTCGTGGACGAACGGCTTGTTGTCCGCGAGCAGGCCCATCGCGTCGACGACGGCCATCACAGCGGCGGTTCCGGTGCCGCACGGCGAACGATCCACTTCGGCATCGGCGAAAATCGTCACGTTTCGCAAATCTGCCAGCCGGTCGTTCGGCGGACCGGTGAAGATGGTGCCGTAGATGTCCTTCAAACCTGGCTCGAGCGGATGACCGACGGTGTGTTGGGCCTCGATGGCGTGCTTGATCTCCATCCCGACGCGGCGCAGTTCAGGAAGGTGCGCAATGTCGATCGGCAGCCCCACGGCTTCGCTGTCGACAATGGCGTAGAACGCGCCGCCGAAGGCGACGTCGGCGCGAATTGTCCGCGTCGCCAGCTTCACGTGCATGCCGCCGTGAAGCACGAACGAGGGCACATTCAAAAACGCAACGCTTTCGACGCGCAGGTCGGTGCCTGCCTCCCCCGTCCTGACAATCCTCGCTCGCGCCCTGACGGTTCCAGCCGGGGCATCGTAGACAACGGTGGCACCGTCGCCGCCCGGCATCAACAGGCCGCGCTCGAGCGCCATTGTCGTGACGGCGATGATGCCGTGGCCGCACATCGTGCTGTAGCCTTCGTTGTGCATGAACAGCACACCGGCATGCGACCCCGGCGAGACCGGCTCGGTGAGAATCGCGCCGTACATGTCGGCATGCCCACGTGGCTCGAGCATCAGGGCACGGCGCAGGTGGTCGGCATTCTTGCGGACCCACTCGCGCTTCTCGAGCATCGTCTTGCCACGCGGCGACGGGAATCCTTCAACGATCAGACGCAGCGGTTCGCCGGCCGCGTGCGCATCAATGGTCTTCACCCTAATCATCTGGTCATCTGGTCATTGCATTGAAAATATCGAATTCTAATGACCAGATGACCAGATGACCAGATCAGTAAATGAGCCGACTGCTCTGTTTCTACTCCGACTTGTTCGTCCTGCCGTTGCCGGAACACCATCGCTTTCCGATGGCGAAATACCGGCTGCTCCGCGAACGGTTGGTTGCCGACGGTGTCGTCAGCCAAAGCGACCTTCACGTGCCCGAGGCCGTCACGCTCGATGAGTTGCGGCTGGCACACTCGCCGTCATATGTCGAAGCGGTCGTCCGCGGCAGGCTACTGCCCCACGAACAGCGACGGATCGGCTTTCCGTGGTCCGAAATGATGGTCGAGCGGTCGCGGCGCTCGGCCGGCGCCACGCTCGCCGCGGCGCGCGCCGCCCTGGCGGCCACCGCTGCCAAGCCTGCGGTTTCGACGCAATCGCTGTTTTCCGCGAACCTTGCCGGGGGCACGCATCACGCGTTCGCGGATCGCGGTGAAGGCTACTGCGTATTCAACGACGTCGCGGTTGCGGCGCGCGTGCTGTTGCGCGACGCCGCAATCCGGCGCGCCGTTGTCGTCGACTGCGACGTGCATCAAGGGAACGGCACGGCGGCGATCTTTCGCGACGATCCGGCGGTTTATACCTTGTCATTCCACGGCGAAAAGAATTTCCCGTTCAAGAAGGAAATCAGTGATCGAGACGTCACTTTCAACGACGGCGCCGGTGACGAGGAGTATTTGCACGCGTTGTCGATCCACGTTCCAGACGTACTGGACCAGCATCAACCCGATCTGGTCTTCTATCTTGCCGGGGCGGATCCGTATGAAGGTGATCGGCTTGGTCGTTTGAAGATGACCGTCGAAGGGCTGCGCGGGCGCGATCGGTTCGTGCTCGAATCGTGCCGCAACCGCGGCATCCCGGTCGCGATCGCGATGAGCGGCGGTTACGCGCCGGATGTCGACGCAATTGTCACGATCCACACCAACACGATTCGCGAGGCGGTTGCAGTAAGCTGCACAGACCTATGGCCATCCGCTTCCGCATCCTGACCGAATCCGACGTCAAGTCGGTCCTGACGATGGACGATCTCATCGAGACGATGGCGTCGGCGCTGAAGAGTTTTTCGACGAAGCGAGTCGAACAGCCGGTTCGAGCCGTGCTGTCGGTGGATGGCAACCACGCATTTTTTGGCACGATGCCCGCCTACGTTCGAGCCGGCGATTCAAGCGCCTCACTGGGAGCGAAACTCGTCACCGTCTTCGAACAGAATCATGCCAAAGGAGTGCCGTCGCATCTCGCGTCGATTCTGCTGCTCGATCCCGAAACGGGAGCGCTGAGAGCGCTGCTCGATGGCCGTTACATCACGGAAGCGCGCACCGCGGCAGTATCGGCGGTATCGTCCCGCCTGCTGGCGCGCAAGACCGCAAAATCGCTCGCCATCATCGGTTCCGGCGTCCAGGCGAGGAGCCACCTGGAGGCCTTGTCGCGCGTTCATGCGCTCAAACAGGTGACGGTGTGGAGCCCCAACAAGACACACCGCGAGAAGTTTGTCGCCGATTGTCGGGGTCAGACCCCGGACATTTCGGCCGTCGACCACGCCGGCGAGGCTGTGGTGGGCGCCGACGTCATCGTCCTCGTCACCTCCTCGCCCGAACCGGTCATCGACAACGGCTGGGTGAAGCCGGGCGCCCACGTGATTTCGGTCGGCGCCTGCCGGCCGAATCAGCGTGAGATCGATCCGGCGCTGACCGCCCGCGCAAAATTCTTCGTCGATTCACGCGACGCGGCGCTCGTCGAATCGGGTGACCTCATGATGGGAATTCAGGAAGGCCGCTTCGGACCGGATCACGTCGCCGGCGAACTCGGCCAACTGGTCGCCGGGACTGTCGATGGGCGAACCAGCGATACCCAAGTCACCATCTTCAAATCGCTCGGAATGGCGGTCGAGGACGTAATGGCCGCGGACTTGGCGTACCGAAGAGCGGTGGAGAAAGGGCTGGGAAAAGAGATGGAGCTGTGACGAGAGTCGAAAGTCTAAGGTCCAAAGTCGAAAGTCACTCCTGTAAGCCTCATGGGTTTGTCAGCTGTTTCTCCTGATCAGCCATCCACGCCGCGTAATCCGCGGCGCTTTGAATGGTCACAAACCCGCGCATTCGGAAATGACCGAGGCCGCACAGCTGCGAGCAGGTGATCTCGTAGTCGAAGTTCGGCTTTCCGAGCTTGGTGCGCATGTCGTTGGTGGTCACGTTGGGAATGAACCATACCGGGATGCTCAGGCCGGGTACGGCATCCTGCTTCACGCGAAGCTCGTAGAGACCGAAGCTGTGAATCACGTCCTTGCTGCTCAAATGCACCAGGACCGGCCGGTCGACCGGCAGGTTCAGCTGGTTGATCGTCGTGATGTCGTCTTTTGCGTCAGGATCGCGTCGATCGAGACCGAGCGGATTGTCGGCCGCGACCATGTTGATGTCGGTGCGTCCGAACTTGCCGTCGCGTCCGGGATAGTGCACGTTCCAGGCGAACTGCTCGGCGACGACACGAACGACAACTGCCTCGTTTTCGGTAGGGAAGTTGCTGACGCGCTTCGCCCACGCTGGAATCGCGTAAAACACCAACAGCACCATTTCGATCACGACAATGGCGACTTCGATGCCTTTCGACAACTTACCGGTTGCGCCCTCGTAGTTGGCGCGCGGGTTCGCGCCGCGACGGAACCGCAACAGCACGTAGATGAAGTAGATGCCCCAGCCGACGAACAGCACGAGCATCAGCCAATGCACGAGTGAGATCATCTGATCGATCTCGCCGGCGTGCGTGGCTGCCTGAGGTGGCATACCCAGGTAGTTGAGCATTAGACGGTCTCCTGTCCGGACGCACTTTGGTCGCGCAGCAGCTTGGCGCGACGCATCAGATAAATGAAGAAGGTGGCAAACGCCGACAGCATCATTGCGACCACGCCGAGCATGAACCAGATGCCATAGTTGGTCGCAATCGCCATCGGCTCGTTCGAGTCGCCAAAGCAGACCGGGCAAGCCATCAGAGGCGCCTCATCTTGCGCTGGAACGCAGCACCGTAAACCGCCAGCCCGGCGCCAGTCAGGGCTGCGGCAATCGCCGTGACGACGTAGACCGTCTCGCCAAGCGTCCGGTACTGGCCGGTCGCCCAGGCCGCGACGAACGCCGCCAGCAGCACGCAGACGGCCACGAAAAACAGGTGAAAAGCCTTCAGCGACACGTCAGTGTCCACCGCCGTGTGCCGGCGCCGCGACGTGAATCGGCGTGCCGATCGTGTCGTGGAGCGTGAACATCGGCACGGTCATCAGAACGAGGAACCCGATCACCGTCAGCAGCAACGCCGCGTAAATCCACTTTTTCTCGGCGCTCAAGTGCATGAACACCGCCGCGACGAACGAGCCCTTCACCGTTGCGATGATCAACGCCACGGTAATTGCCAGCGGCACGGCCAGGTGCACTTGATTCGCGGCCACCGTGATGACGGTGCCGGCGAACAGGATTGCGCCGACCATCAAATACTTTTTGATGCTCTTCTGAATATCAGCAGAGGAATGCGACACGTCGTCTCCCTATAGCAAATAAAGAATCGGGAACAGGAAGATCCACACCAGGTCGACGAAGTGCCAGTACAGCCCGGTGTATTCGATGCGTCCGGTGTACTGCTCGGGATTTCGCTTCCACAGACCGGTTCCCGGTGCGAGCAGATACAGCATCACCACCATGCCGCCGATGATGTGCAAGCCGTGCAGGCCGGTAAGCGTGTAGTAAATCGCCAGGAAGGTGGAATGCGAGGGCACTTCGCCGCGCGTGAAGTGATCCGCGTACTCAAAGTACTTGTTGACCAGAAAGATGCCGGCGAGGACGAACGTCATCAGCAGGAACATCCGCCCCTTGCTGAAGTTGCCCATCTTGAAGTTCGCCCACGACATCACCATCGTGACCGACGATGCGATCAGGATGAACGTGTTCGCCATGCCGAGCCACACGTTCAGCTCGCCATGCGGCCACTCGACTGATCCCTGCCGCAGGATGATGTAGGTCGAGAACAGCGCGCCGAACAACATCACTTCCGACGCGAGGAACAGCCAGATCCCGAACTTTCCGTTGGTCAGTCCGGAATCGGGCCGTTCTTCAACTGTGTACGGAATGTTCATTACGCCCTCTCCGGTTCGAAGGTGGGCGTGAAGTCTTTCGCGGCGCCCGGAACGCTGTACTCGTACGGTCCACGATAGACCACCGGCTCGGTCACGAAGTTGCCGTGTCCTGGCGGCGACGGCGCAGACCACTCGAGCGTCGTCGCTTCCCACGGATTCCGATCGACCGCCTTGCCCCACTTGATGCTCATGAAGAAGTTGACGATGAAGAACAGTTGCGCCAGACCGAGCGCCCACGACGCATAGCCCTGGACCACGTTCCAGTGAAGGACGTCCGCGTTGTGCGCGTATTGCGCGCCGCCGTCATACATGCGCCGGTTCATGCCGGCGAGCCCTTCGATGAACATCGGGAAGAACACGAGGTTGATCGAGATGAATGATCCCCAGAAGTGCAGGTGGCCGAGCATCTCGTTCATCTTTCGCCCCGTCGCCTTCGGGAACCAGTAGTAGATCCCGGCGAACAGCGCGAAGATCGTTCCCGGCGCGACGACGTAGTGGAAGTGACCAATCACGTAATAGGTGTCGTGCAGATGAATGTCGGGCGGAGCGAGACCGAGCGGCAGTCCGGTCAACCCGCCAATCGCGAACATCGGCAGGAACGCCAGCGCGAACATCATCGGCGCGTTGAAGCGAATCGACGCGCCGTAGAGCGACAGCAGCAGCGCCGTCAGAATCACGACCGACGGGATCGAAATGATCATCGTCGTCGTCTGGAAGAACGCGCTCATCGTCGTGCCCATGCCGGTCATGAACATGTGGTGCGCCCAGACGATGAACGACATGAAGCCGAGGAACACGACGGAGTAGACCAGCGCCTTGTAGCCCCACAGCGGCTTACGGGTGTTGTTCGCGATGATCTCGCTGACGATGCCCATCGCCGGCAGAATCAACACGTACACTTCGGGGTGAGCGAGGAACCAGAACAGGTGCTGCCAGAGCAGCGGATTGCCCTGGCCGGAAACCTGCACGACTCTGCCGCTCACGACCAGCCCGCTTGGCAGGAAGAAGCTCGTGCCCGCGACCTTGTCCATCAGCTGAAGCACGCCCGCCGCCTCGAGCGGCGGGAACGCGAGCAGCAGCAGGAACGACGTCACGAACTGCGCCCAGACGAAGAACGGCAGGCGCATGTAAGTCAAACCCTTCGCGCGCAGCTGCACGATGGTGACGATGAAATTGACCGAGCCGAGCAGCGACGACGTGATCAGGAAGATCATGCCGATCAGCCACATCGTCTGGCCGTTGGTCGCAGTGATCACCGAGAGCGGCGGATAGGAAGTCCAGCCGGACTGCGCGGCGCCCCCCTTCAGGAAGAAGCTGGTGAGCATCGTGACGCCGCCCAGGAAGTACACCCAGTAGCTCATCATGTTGAGCTTGGGGAACGCCATGTCGGGCGCGCCAATCTGCAGCGGCATGACGAAGTTGCCGAAGCCGCCGACCGCCAGCGGCACGACGCCGAGGAAAACCATGATGGTGCCGTGCATCGCGCCGAGCTGGTTGTAAAACTCGGGCAGCATGATGCCCATCGGCGCGCGATCGGGCCCGAGCCAATTGCCGATCAGCGGAATCGGCTTGCCCGGAAAGGCCATCTGCCACCGCATGATCATCATCAGCGTGAAGCCGAAGAGCAGGAACAGCAGACCGGTAAACGCGTACTGAATGCCGATCACCTTGTGGTCCTGGGAGAAGATGTACTTCTGCCAGAATCCAAGCTCGTGATGGGCGTCGTGCGCGTGCTCTCCGTGAGCGTGATCGTGCACGCTCGCGGGAGATTTCACGTGATGGTCCAACGTGGGGCTCCTTAAATAGGATGGCTACAGGATGACCGGGTTGGATTGTATGCAGAAGGCACAAGCTCGCGCAAGATAAGATGAATCCATGACCCTGCCGCGGCCGACAGCGTTCGTGTTGGCGCTGACGGCCGGACTGCTTGGCCCATCGGTCACCGCCGGAAATCCGGCATCGGTCGCGTTGCGCGCGAAAGCGGCCGCCCAAATCTATAACCTGGACCGAGACGACGCGATCGTCATCTTCCGCCAGGCAATCGCCGCCGACCCGCAGGACGCGGCCGCCTACCGCGGGCTGGCCACGGCGTTGTGGCTCAGCATCACCTTCCGCCGGGGAAACATGACCGTCGACGACTACCTCGGTCGCGTCAGCAAGCCGAGCGTTCCACAGGCCCCGCCGCCGCCCGAAATGGTCGCCGCGTTTCGCGAAACTTTAGAGAAAGCCGTCGCGATCGGGCGGGCACGCGTCGAGGCCAACGCCAAAGACGCGGATGCGCACTATCAACTCGGCGCGGCGGTCGGGTTGCGCGCGTCGTACACGGCCACCGTCGATGGCAGCGCGATGGGGGCGTTCCGTGCGGCGCGGGAAGCCTATAACGAACACGAGCAGGTGCTCGCACTCGATCCTCGACGCAAGGACGCCGGCCTGATCGTCGGCACCTACCGATACATCGTGTCGGCGCTGTCGCTGCCGGTCCGCTGGATGGCTTATATCGTCGGCTTCGGCGGCGACAAGGAAAAAGGGCTGCAGATGATCGAGGACGCCGTGGCGTATGGCGGCGACAACCAGGAAGACGCCCGGTTTGCCCTCATCCTGCTCTACAACCGCGAGCGACGCTACGACGATGCGATGAAAGTGATCGAGACTCTGCGGACCAAATACCCGCGGAACCGGTTGATGTGGCTCGAGGCGGCTTCGACCATGCTACGCGCGGGCCGGGCGGCGGATGCCGACCGTTACGTCACTGAGGGACTGGCCCTGTTTGCAGGCGACAAACGGCAGCGGATGTTCGGTGAAGAGGGCATCTGGTACTACAAGCGCGGCGCCGCCCGGGTGGCACTGCGGCGCACATCAGAGGCGGAAACCGACTTGAAGCGCGCGATCACGGTCGAAGCGCGCGACTGGGTGAAAGGTCGGGCGCATCTGGAACTCGGCAAACTCGGCATCCTGGCGGGTAACCGGCCCCTCGCGAACGAGGAACTGCGGACTGCCGTCAAATTGTGTGACGGGGACAACGACCCGGCGTTTGCCGAAGAGGCGCGACGGCTGATCAAGTAGTGATGCCAGCAAAACGAACCTGGATTTCGATCGTCATCGCCTCGGTCATCGTGGTCTGCCTGATCGCACTGGCCGTGGTCGGCGGCACCGCGTTCTTCATCTATCGTCACATCGACGCCAAACCGACCACCGAACAAACCGCTCAGGAAGAGTTCGCCGCGGCGCGCAACCGCTTTGAAGGCCAGCGGCCGCTGATCGAAATCCGGCGAGAAGGCGGCGAGCCGATTCTGCACCGCGAAATGCTCGGCAGTGGCAAGATGCCGGAAAAGCCCCTTCAGTCGCTGCGCGTCCTCGCCTACGACGACGACAGCGGCCGCCTGGTGCGCGTCAACATTCCGTTCTGGCTGCTGCGAATGTTTCCGTCAAAGAATCTGTCGTTTCTGAACGACGAAGGAATCGACATCGACACCCGCCGGATTCGATTGACCCTCGACGACGTCGAGCGGCGCGGCCCCGGGCTGCTCATCGATCAGAAAGATCGACACGGCTCGCAGGTGCTCGTGTGGACTGAGTAGCCTCGAAAACACTGTCAAAGGAGAAACCGCGGTTTCTTCTTTTGAACAGTGACCTCGTCAGATGACAGCGCCGCCCGGACGCGTGAGTTTTTCCTAAGAAATCCGCGAATTCATCTTGGCATTGGGCTTGGAGAATCAGCACGCAGGCAGGAGGTTGCCATGAAAAAACCTGGAGCGATTCCCGCTGTCGTGCTCGCGCTGAGTGCCATGGCGTCTACCGCTTGTGCGACTGGTTACGGCTATGGCCAGGACCCGTATCGCGACCGCGCCCCGTACAACAGTGGTTATTACCGCGAGGTCGAGCGGCGTGCCTACGACAACGGTTACCGTGAAGGCGTGAGGCAAGGCGAACGCGACGGCCGCGGCAACCGTCGCTACGAACCGCAGGGGCACAGTGAGTGGCGCAACGCGAACGACGGGTTCCGTCGCGAGTACGGCGACCACAATCTGTATCGCCGTAACTTCCGCAGCGGATTCGAAGCCGGCTACTCGCAGGCGTATCGGAATTACAACCGCGGCTACTACCGGCGCTAATTTGGTGAGTTGGTGCATTCGTAAGTTGGTGAATTGGTGAGTGAGCGAAGCGCGCTAGCGTATGTTTAGCGCGCCGGCCGCTCACCCACCATTCGCCAACACCGACCTGCCCGCACCCGGCACCAGCACCCGGCACCAGCACCCGGCACCAGCACCCGGCACCAGCAC
>Ga0070675_100001538_pt1 | contig 17072 bp, 16 predicted proteins | sample KBSM43metaG_FD_65343 | JGI IMG/M metagenome (GOLD analysis project Ga0070675, IMG submission 65343) | Miscanthus rhizosphere microbial communities from Kellogg Biological Station, Michigan, USA - KBS M4-3 metaG | ecosystem: Host-associated > Plants > Roots > Rhizosphere > Soil ...
CGCTTCGCCGCTGCACTGCTGCCGGTCATCTCACTGAGCTAACGTTCGGCCCCGAAAGAAGTCCTACGATTTAATGTTCGGGCGCGACGTCGCCCGCCTTCGCAGCAATTGGCAGCGCATAGCTGACGAGCGAAACGAGCACTTTGCCCGGCTCTTCGCTCATCACTTCGTGCGCCGAATGCTCGAACCAGACGAAGCGCTTCGACGGCGCCTTCACTGTGTTGAACCATTCGTACGCCACTTCGGAACTCACGGTGCGATCGTGCCGACCTTCGAGCAGGAGCAACGGGCAGCGCAGCTCGGTCGCCTTGCTGAGATCCAGGCCGACGATGGCACTGAACAGGAAGCTCTGCGAGTAGCCGTTGCCCTCGAAGATCCGCGGCGCTTCTGCATCGGTGTAATCGGGCGAAAAGCGCGCGGCCCGATCGTCGACCTGACCCTGGCGATAGGCCATCACGCCGCCAAAGAAGTCGGACCACTTGCGCTCGAGCGCAATGTCAGCGAGCGGAATCTCCCCTCCTGACGCGGCATAGGGCGCGATCGACGAGAGATCGCGGATCGCATCCTGGTTATCAGCCTTGCGCGCCGCTGCCATTGCGTAGGCCCAGCCGCGACGCTCGCTCTCCGGCGTATTCGTCGCCTGCCCGGTGCCGATGTATGCGTGCAGCCATTCGGGACGGCGCTCGGCCAGCTTCAGCCCGACATAGCTGCCCCACGAATGGCCGAGCACGAAGATCTTGTCCTTCGACTGGTCGCGCCGGAGCCAGCCGGTCAGCTCTTCGGCATCGAGCACGAACTGCTCGGGCGTCATCGTCGGCGCGATCAACTTCGGATCGTTCAGCAGATAGGTCTTGCCGCTGCCGCGCTGATCCCAGTGCACGACGGTGAAGTACTCCTCCAACGCACGCGTGTTCCACCACGCCAGCGCCAGCTCGGGAAAACCGGGGCCGCCATGCAGGATCAACAGCACCGGGTTACGGCGATCGCGGCCGCGGATGGATATGAACTGTTCGATGCCACCAATGCGAACCGTCTCGTTCCGCTCGACGCCTTGCGGCGTGACGATACGACGCAAGTCACCGATGACGCGCGTGGTCTCCGCGCGCGAGAAGGTGTGCTTCGTTTCCTGTGCGTGAACCGCGAGCGGCAGACTCGCGACAGCGAGCGCCAGCCAATGAAATTGGGTTTTCTTTGCCATGCGCCCGATGATGCCATCAGGCGCATGGAGAAGTGAGCTATGGCGGCGCCGCCGCGGCTGGGGCCGCGGTCGCGGTCGGCTGCGCAGGGCGAGCGGCACGAATCGGCTTCGGTGCCCAACGCGAGCAGACCATCTCGTGATAGCGCCGCGTCGCGAGCCGCATGAAGCGGAAGTTCATCTCGCGCATCGGACCGATGATAGTGTCGACCTCCTGCGCTGTCGGCGGCGGGTCGTCCTTGAACAGCGCGGCGCGATTCGTGCCCCAGATCTTCTGGATCGCCGCCATCTCTTCCTGGTCCTCGTGCTGCTCGAACAGTGCAGCGACCGCTTCGGGATCGATGTTCTCCGCGCCGCGCGACATCGCATCGTTCTCGATGACTTCGATCGCGCTACGCAACCTCTGCAGCACATATTTCGCCGCGGCCTGCGGATCGGGACACTCGATCGCTGCCGCGCGAACGAGCCGCGGGTAACGCTCGATGACTTCGTAGCGGAAGCGCAGCCCGAGGCGGCCCAGCGTGGCCAGCAAGCCGAAATCGTTCTGGATCTCCATCAACGGCTGGATCACGGTCTCGACGAAGTGCACATGGAAGCGCGCAGTTCCGTCGGCGAGGCATTCCTTCTTCGCCAGCTGCGGTTGATAGGAAGCTTCCTCCGCGTGATAGACCGCCTGCACCGGACGGAACATCTCGTTCTGGCTGGCCTTGTGCACGCAGTGCTGCAGCTCGGCCAGCCAGCGCTTGTCGGGTGTCTTGGATGCCGCCTTGACGATGTCGGCCCAGGTGCGCCCGGATGAGCCGAACAGGCCGAACAGCTCCAGCGACGTGTCGTTCGACTCGACTTTCGTGGTCATCGGAATCGCCGGACCGTCGAGGCGGCCGGGCGGCGGAATCACGATGTCGATGTAGCGCTCGAACTGCTGCACGCCCGCTTGCTGAAAGCGCTGCGCGAGCTGAGTAAAACGCTGTTGCAGCTCCGGCAGATTGTCCGGCACCGGAATGCGGCCGAGATCGATGATGCTCGCGATGGCCTGATACAGCCGCGCGAAGCCATCGGGCGCAGCAAGCTCGACCGCTTCCTTGCGCGACAGCGGCATCGGCAAGTCTGCGGCGCGCATGCCCGAGTGACAGATCGGAATGATCGGCACCTGTCGCGACCAGGCCGCGCCAAGCTCGAACTGCACCCAGGGCCGCTGAATGGATGCGTGACTGCACAGCACGATCACAGCTTTTGCGTCCTGCAGCGCCTGCTGCACCGCTGCCAGCCAGTCATCGCCCGCGACAATGCTGCCGATGTCAGAAGACTGGAACAGCTTCACCAGATCGAGGAAATCCTCTTCGATCGTCTGCTTCAGCAGTGCAGCGATCTCAGCCTCTTCGGAGATGTGGCTGACGAAGAGTCGCGTAGGGTCTTGTGCAGGCATGGCGCACCTCACTCCCAGGGTGCGTCCTTGTATGCACTGATTTTTCCCAAAGGTCACTGCGGCTTAGGGACTAATCTGGAACAATCGCTTGATGGAATACGTGGTCGTCAAATGGCTGCACGTCCTTTCGTCCACCGTGCTGTTCGGCACCGGCCTCGGATCCGCGTTTTACATGCTCGTCATCAGCCGCACGCGCGATGCACATGCGATCGCGGTCGTCGCACGCTACGTGGTCATCGCCGATTGGGCGTTCACGACTCCGGCGGTAGTCGTTCAGCCGCTGACGGGCTTCTATCTGGCGCACCTCGCCGGCTTTCCCATCGGCAGTTCGTGGATCGCGGCTTCATTCGCGCTCTATCTGGTCGGAGGCGTGTGCTGGCTGCCGGTGCTGTGGCTGCAGATACGCATGCGCGATATGGCAGTGCAGGCTGACGTAGACAGCGGCGAGCTTCCCGATCGGTACTGGCGCTTCCTTCGCTGGTGGGTCGCACTCGGCATCATCGCCTTCCTCGCTCTCGCTGCAGTCTTCTACCTGATGGTTGCGAAGCCCGCGTGAGACGCTGCAACCGACGGCAAGGCATTCCAACGCTGCAAAGCGGCGACTCCGTCATGCGAGCTCAGCACCGACAGCGTCGCAGTGTCGAGGAGAAAATGTGCGCCCGCGCTGGGCGCCAGCCCCAACCATCGTGCGGCCAGTACTCGCAGAACGTGCCCGTGAGCGAACAGCGCCGCAGCGCCGCTCAGTGCCCGCACTTTTGCGATCACACGATCGACGCGGACGGCGACCTGCTCGGGCGTTTCTCCGCCAGGACCGCCGCCATCGTTGAAGATCGTCCAGCCCGGGCGGTGCACGTGGATTTCGCCGGAGGTCAGTCCTTCGTAGGCCCCGTAGTTCCATTCCATCAGATCCGGATCGATCTCGGCACGCCCACCCAGTCCCGCCAGTTCGCAGGTTTCGCGCGCGCGTCGCATAGGGCTCGTCAGCACCCGCTGAAAATTCGTCGCGGCCAGCTCCGGCTGCAGCCGCCTAGCTTGCTGGCGACCCTGCTCGGTCAGCGCAAGATCGGTAACCCCGGTATGCTTGCCGCTGAGACTCCATTCGGTCTCGCCGTGTCGGAGCAGATAAATTTCCGGCATTGAATCCTCGGAGTACTGACTATGAGCGAAGAACGCGCTGTCCTTGCCGGTGGTTGCTTTTGGGGCGTGCAGGATCTGTTTCGCCGCTACGACGGCGTGATCTCGACGCGGGTCGGTTACACCGGCGGCACCACGCCCAATGCAACCTACCGCAACCACGGAACTCACGCCGAGGCGATCGAGATCATCTTCGATCCGGCGAGAATCAGCTATCGCCAGATTCTCGAGTTCTTCTTTCAGATTCACGATCCGACCACGCGCAACCGCCAAGGCAACGACGTCGGCGCGAGCTATCGATCGGCGATCTTCTACACGAGCGACGAGCAACGGCGAATTGCCGAGGACACAATTGCCGACGTCGATGAGTCCGGGCTCTGGCCGGGAAAAGTCGTTACGGAGGTCGTGCCCGCGAGCGACTTCTGGGAAGCCGAGCCCGAGCACCAGGATTACCTGCTGCTGAATCCTGGCGGCTACACCTGCCATTTCATTCGACCGGGCTGGAAGCTGCCCGTGCGCAAGAGCAAGGGGACGAAGCTAGCGTGAAGCTACTGTCTCGCTCGGAGTAGCGGCGCGCAGCAGGCGCCGCAGCTGGTACTGCAAATTGCGAACCATAAGGTGCATTACTTCCTCGACGGCGCGCCGCTCGCGACGCACGGCGAGCCCTACTACCCCGAGGAGTTGATGTCGATCAACTTCAACCTGTGGTTCATCCGTGAAGGCCCGATCGCGTCGCGCGAGCGTCGCGTCTATACCGAAGACGTCGATTGGGTCTTGCACGCGGCCGGTAGCGTGCTGACCCCAGCCGACGTCGATAAGCAAGTCACCGCCTTGCGTACGGCCGGCGTGAGCTTTCGCGACACCGTGCCAGCGGCGCAGCCGCCGCTGGCGTCGCCTTGCGACTTCTGATCTGCGGGCTCAAGTCGCCCAAACCAATACCATCGTGTAATCGAACGGCGCCGCCGCGGCTGCTGCAATCGGGGGGAGATCCGTCCAGACGAGCATTCATCCATGGCGACAACTATGCGAATGGCGCGTCCGCCGCGGGATTGTCGAGCGGTCGCGGCCGTCGGCTTGCTTGCGGTGCTGGCCGGTTGCGGCAAAGGAGCAGACCAGGCGCCGCCGCCGCCGGAGGTAATGGTCGCGCAGGTCCTGCATCAGAAGATCACGGACTGGGACGAATACACGGGCCGCTTGCAGGCAATCGACACGGTCGAAGTGCGGCCACGCGTATCGGGCTACATCGATCGCGTCCAGTTCCGCGAAGGCCAGGCGGTGAAGAAGGGCGACACGCTCGTCATCATCGATCCGCGGCCGTACCAGGCGGACTACGACCGCGCCAAGGCGCAGCTCGCGCTGGCGAAGGCGCAACGCGAGCTGGCGCAGCTCGAGGCGGAGCGCGTCCACAAGCTGAAGGACTCAGGCGCCGTTTCGCAGGAAGAATTCGACGAGCGCGTCAGCACGCTGCACCAGCAGGAGGCAGGCGTCGCGGCTGCGCAGGCGGCATTCAATTCAGCTGAGCTGAATCTTTCGTTCACGAAAGTCGAAGCACCTGTCGATGGCGTAGCGAGCCGCGCGGAAGTCACGCGCGGCAACCTCGTCACCGGCGGCAACAACGGCGGCACGCTTCTGACCACGATCGTCTCCATCGATCCGATGTACGTGTACTTCGAAGGCGACGAGCATGCGTACCTGCGCTACCAGGAGCTGGCGCGCGCCGGCGAGCGCAAGAGCTCGCGGGACTTTGCCAACCCGGTGCGCATCGGGCTGGCAAACGAAGAAGGCTTTCCGCACGAAGGCCACATGGACTTCGTGGACAACCAGCTGAACGTACGCACCGGCACGATTCGCGGCCGCGCGGTGATCGACAACAAGCAGGGCCAGTTCACGCCCGGCATGTTCGCGCGTGTGCAGTTGCTCGGCATCGGCGAGCGCGATGCGATTCTCATCGAGGAGCGCGCCATCGGCACCGATCAGACCCAGAGCTTCGTGCTGGTGCTCGGCGCCGGGAACAAAGTCGAGTACCGCCCGGTGCAGCTCGGGCGTGCAATGCAGGGTCTGCGGATCGTCAACAAAGGTCTCAATCCCGGCGACATTGTGGTCGTCAACGGCTTGCAACGCGTGCGTCCGGGAACACCGGTCACGCCAAAGCAGGTCACGATGGGAGCGGGTCTGCCGCAGCCGCCGTCGCTCAGCGCAGATCGCTGATCCCGCCTCATGAACATTTCATCCTTCTTCATCGATCGACCGATCTTTGCGTCGGTGCTGTCGATCATCATCGTCGTCGCAGGTCTGGTCGCGCTGCCGCTGCTGCCGGTGAGCGAGTTTCCAGAAGTCGTGCCGCCGACTGTCGTGGTCACTGGCCGCTACCCTGGCGCGTCGCCGACGACGATCGCAGAGACGGTCATCAATCCGCTCGAGCAACAGATCAACGGCGTCGAACACGCACTCTACATGCAGTCCTCGGCCGATCCCGACGGCAGCTTCAACATCACGGTGACGTTCCGCCTCGGCACCAATCTCGACGACGCGCAGGTGCAGACCCAGAACCGCGTGAGCCAGGCGCAACCACGGCTGCCGGAAGTCGTGCGCCAGATCGGCCTGGTGACGCAGAAGCGCTCGCCGGATCTCACGATGGTCGTGTTCCTGCGCTCGCCCGATCGTCGCTACGACTCGCTGTACCTGCGCAACTACGCCGTGATCCAGATCCGCGACGTGCTCGCGCGACTGCCGGGCATGGGCGACGTCCGCGTATTCGGCTCGGGCGACTATGCAATGCGGCTGTGGCTCGACCCCGGACAAATCGCGGCGCGCTCGATGACCGTCGACGAAGTGTTGAACGCCGTGCGCGAGCAGAACGCACAAGTTGCTGCCGGTCGCATCGGCGGCCAGCCCTCGCTCCCCGGGACTCAGTTCGGCTACATCGTCAATGCGCAGGGCAGACTCAGGAACGAGGCCGAGTTCGGCAACATCATCATCAAGACCGGCGACGACGGCGACGTCGTCTACCTGCGCGACGTGGCGCGCATCGAGCTCGGCCCGGAGACGTACAGCCTGCGCAGCATGCTCGATGGCTCACCGGCCGTCGCCATGCCGGTTTTCCAGTTGCCCGGCGCCAATGCACTGACGCTGTCGAATGACGTGCGCGCCACGATGAAGGAGCTGTCGCGCACCTTTCCGCAGGGCTTGACGTACGACATCACCTACGATCCGACCGTCTTCGTTCGCAATGCGATCGAAGCCGTCGTGCACACGCTGTTCGAGGCGATCCTGCTGGTCGTGCTGGTCGTCATTGTGTTCCTGCAGAGCTGGCGCGCGAGTGTCGTCCCGCTGGTCGCGGTGCCGGTGGCAATCGTCGGGACGCTCGCTGCGCTGTTGCTGCTGGGCTTCTCGATCAACTCACTGACACTCTTCGGGCTCGTGCTCGCAACCGGCATCGTCGTCGACGATGCAATCGTCGTGGTCGAGAACATCGAGCGCAAGATGGAGGAAGGCCTCGAAGCGCGCGCGGCTGCGCATGCAGCGATGGCCGAAGTGACGCGTCCCATCATCTCGATCATGCTCGTGCTGTGCGCGGTCTTCGTGCCGGTCACGTTCCTCGGCGGCATCACCGGGCAGTTCTATCGCCAGTTCGCGGTTACGATCGCGGCGTCGACGATCATTTCCACCTTCAACTCCTTGACGCTGTCGCCGGCGCTTGCCGCATTGCTGCTGCGATCGAAGCACGCGCCGCCGGATCCGTTCCAGCGTCTGATCGATCGTGTCCTTGGCAAGCCATTCGCCGCCTTCAATCGTGGCTTCGAGCGCATCTCGCACGGGTACGCAGCACGCGTTGCGGACGTGGCCCGCTGGCGGCGGGTGATCCTGGGCGTGTTCGTGCTGCTGCTGGTCGGCACCTGGCTGATGTTCCGAGTCGTGCCGGGCGGTTTCATTCCGCCGCAGGACAAGCAGTATCTGATCGCCGTGGTCCAGCTACCCAACGCCGCCTCGCTCGATCGTACCGAGCAGGTCGTGCGGCAGGTGTCCGAGCTGGCGCTGCAGACTCCCGGCATCGAACACGCGATCGGCTTTCCCGGACTGTCGGCGAACGGCTTCGCCAACATCGAGAATGCGGCCGTGATGTTCCTGCCCTTGCAGGACTTCGACAAACGCCACAGCAAGGAGCTGACGAATACCGGAATCATCCGGGCACTGTCGGCCAAGCTGGTGAGCATTCCGGACGCATACATACTAATTGTGCCGCCGCCCTCGGTTCAGGGCCTCGGCACCACTGGCGGGTTCAAACTCTATGTCCAGGATCGAACCGGCAGCGGCTATGACGAGCTGGCGCGGATCATGGGCGAAGTGCTCGCGACCGCGCGCGAGCAGCCAGAACTGCTCGCACCCGCTACCTACACGAGCTTCCAGAACTCCGTGCCGCAGTTGTACGCGGACGTCGATCGGAACAAGGCGAAGCGCGAGGGCGTGCCGCTGTCGAACATCTTCGGCACGCTGCAGACCTATCTCGGTTCGTCCTACGTCAACGACTTCAATCTCTTCGGCCGCACCTTCCGCGTCTATGCGCAGGCCGAGGCGCGATTCCGCGCGCGCCCGGAAGACATCGCCAATCTGAAGACGCGCAATGCGGCTGGCGATACCGTGCCGATCGGCTCCGTTGCGAAGATCAGCTTTGTCACCGGCCCCGATCGCGTGTTCCACTACAACGTCTATCTCGCCGCGGACGTGAACGGCCAGGCGGCGCCAGGCTATTCCTCGGGTCAGGCAAGTGCGGCGATGGAGCGCGTGCTCGCCAAGGCCTTGCCACCCGGTTATGGATACGAGTGGACTGAGCTCGCCTTGCAACAGAAATCCGCAGGCGGCGGGTTGTCGGTGTTCGCGCTGTGCGTGCTGCTCGTCTTCTTGATTCTCGCCGCTCAGTACGAAAGCTGGGCATTGCCGCTGGGAATCGTGCTGATCGTACCGATGTGCTTGCTGTTCTCGCTGCTCGGCGTCTGGCTCGCCCGCTGGGACAACAACGTGCTCACGCAAATCGGCTTCATCGTGCTGGTCGGCCTGGCGTGCAAGAACGCGATCCTGATCGTCGAGTTCGCGCGTGAGCGGCTCGAGCAAGGCATGGGCGTGATCGAGGCGGCCATCGAAGCATGCCGACTGCGGTTGCGCCCGATCCTGATGACGTCCTTCGCATTCATCATGGGCGTAGTGCCGCTGGTGACCGCAACCGGCGCCGGCAGCGAGCTGCGTCGTGCGATGGGCATCGCCGTGTTCTCCGGCATGATCGGCGTCACGCTGTTCGGTCTGTTCCTGACGCCGGTGTTCTTCGTTGCAATCGAGATGGCACTGCGTCGCAAGCGCAGTGACGCTGCGCCGGCTGCAACGGTCGGAGCGCCGACATGAGATCGCGTTACGCGCTCATGCTCACGGCGGCCGTGCTGTCCGGGTGTGCAGTCGGCCCCAGCTATCACGAGCCCAAGCAGTCTGTGCCGGATCAATTCAGCAACGCATCGCAGCCAGGCATCGGCGCAGGCGAAGTCAGCGCGCAGTTCTGGACGCTGCTCAACGATCCCGTGCTCGATCGGTTGGTCAGCGATGCACTGGCGGCCAACAAAGACCTGGCGCAAGCAGCGGGTAATCTGCAGGCATCGCGCGCGGCAGCGCGACTCACGGGTTTCGACGCATATCCGACGGTTACTGCCGGCGGCGTCTATCAGCGCACGCGCGAGAGCTTCCATCAGATTCCTGGTGCGACACGCGACCAGCGGACGATCGACACGTACGACGTGGGTTTCGACGCGACCTGGGAACTCGATTTCTTCGGCCGCGTGCGGCGAGAGAAGGAGGCGTCCCGCGCCGAAGCTGGCGCGGCTGAGGCGACACTACGCGACGCGATCGTCAGCGTCAGTGCAGAGGTCGCCCGCAACTACTGCGTGCTCCGCGGTCTGCAGGATCAACTGGCGGTCGCCGAACGCAACGAAGTCAATCAGCGCCAGACGTTACAGCTCACGCAGACGCGATTGGATGCGGGCCGTGGCACGCAACTCGACGTCGCACGGGCGGCGGCGCAGCTTGCAACGACGGAGTCGACGATCCCTCCCCTGCGGATCTCGATTGCAACGACGATTCATCGCCTCTCGGTGTTGACCGGTCGCCAGCCGGAAGTTCTGATGCCGGAGCTCGCCGCCGCCCGACCGATGCCGACGCTCCCTGGGCTGAATGTGATCGACGGCCCGGAAGCGCTGCTGCGTCGTCGGCCGGACGTTCGAATCGCAGAACGTAACCTGGCCGCCGCGACTGCGCGCATCGGCGTCTCGGTCGCCGATCTGTTTCCGCGGATCACCTTGATCGGCTCGGCGGGCTACAACGCCGGAACATGGAAGGACGTGGGCAGCGCGAACTCCCAAACCTATTCGTTCGGGCCCAGCATCACCTGGGCGGCATTCGATCTGGGTAGAGTGCGTGCACGCATCCACATCGCGGAAGCCAGCACCGACATTGCACTCGCTGCGTACGAGGCAGCAGTCCTGAATGCACTCGAAGACACCGAGAACTCGCTCGTCAGCTTCGGCGAATCGCAGCGCCGCGAGGAAACGCTGGCACGCGCTGCAACTCAGAGCACAACAGCGGCGCGACTTGCGAGGCAGCGATTCGAAGGCGGGCTCAGTGACTTTCTCAGCGTGCTGCAAGCAGAGCGTGATGCACTCGCCGCCGAGGATAACTTGGCACAGGGGCGCACTCAGACTGCTACGTCGCTCATCGCTGTTTACAAAGCTCTGGGTGGCGGATGGATGGCGCAATGACGTCGATCACAACGACGACCCCCGGCGACAGTCGTAACTCGCTGACCAACTAGCATCAGCGCGCAGCGATCTCCCATCCCGACTCATACTCGGGCGTCCAGTACGCGAGCGCGGCAGTGCTTGATGGCCGCCCGGTCGCGGCGTCGCAGACCAGGTCAGCTCCAGTGCGATAGGCCATGTTACCGAGATGGCACAGCAGCGTGCTGACGTGACTCTCGCGAATCGGTGACGCCAGCTCCGCTCTCTTGCCGCGGATCACAGCGGCGAAGTTGTCGACGTGCAAGACGTCGAGCGCGCCCTCGCCGGTGGTATCGGTCGTAGCGCTCGTGGCTCGGGCCGCAGCTTTCCTGACGGACTTGCCTGCGAGGTCGAAGACTTCGTAGCCGTTGCGATCGACCAGAGCCGAGCCCTTGGTGCCGTAGATGAGCGTGCCGCGGCCACGGTCGTAGCGTGAAACAGCATTGCAACTATGGCCATCCCAGCGAATCATGCGTCCACCGCCGAACGTCAACTCCAGGCGCAGCGTGTCGTACATCTCCCAATCGTCGCCTCGATAGAAGCGACGCGCACCGCGCGCCGAGACGCGCTCAGGAAATTCCACACCCATCAACCAGCGCGCGATGTCCACCTCATGTACGGCGTTGTTACACAGCTCGCCGGTGCCCCAGTGCCAGAACCAATGCCAATTGTAGTGAACGAGATTGCTGCGATAGGAGCGCCGCGGCCGCGGTCCTTGCCATAGATCCCAATCGAGATTCGGCGGCGGCGGGCCATCGACGCCCACACCGATCGACTTGCGATTGTTTGCGTACCAGGTGTCTGCGGCGTAGATCTCGCCCAGCTCGCCCGCGCGCACGAGCGATACCAGCTCGCGGGTTTCTACGCTCGAGCGCTGCTGATTGCCCACTTGCAGCACTCGTCCGGAGCGTTGCTGAGCGGCAATGAGCGCTTCGCCTTCGGACGGGGCGATACCGCACGGCTTCTCCAGGTAGACGTGCTTGCCGGCTGACATGGCGTCGAGCGCTGCTTTTGCGTGCCAGTGATCCGGCGTTGCAACCGTCAGAATGTCGACGGACTTGCTGTCGAGCACGCGGCGGTAGTCACGCTCCAGTTTCGTCGGGCTGAATTTCTGCGCAACTTCCGCGCCGCGTGTCTGCAGGACCTTCGAGTCGACATCCACGAGGTGCGTAACCTGCAGGTTCGATGCGGCCGCGAACGCCTTGACGTGTGCCATGCCCCGACCGTTGAGTCCCATGACTGCAACTCGCAGCCGGTCGTTGGCGCCTTTGATCTGCGCGTAACTTCGCGCTGAGAAGGACGCGGCTGCGACACTCGCAATCGCACCAGCCAACACCGAACGACGCGTAAGCATGGCACCACCGTGGATCAGAGTGAGCGGATCTTGATGGAGCGGAACGAGACGGCGTTACCGTGATCCTGCAACAGGATCGGTCCGCGCTCGCGCTCGCCGAAGCCAGGCATGTCCTGGTACTTGCTGTTGTTGACCAGCGCACGGAACATCTGTGTCCCGCGATCGTACTCGACGACCTTCACGCCGTTGAGCCAGTGTTCGACGTGACGTCCGGTGGCCACGATGCGCGCGCGATTCCACTCTCCTGGCGGCATGACGCGCTTGGCGCTGCGACCGGGCTCGTCGAGATTGGTGGCCGGGATCAGGTCGTAGAGTGAGCCGACGGTGCGGTTGCCGCGCACGCCGAGCTTGGCATCGGGGTGGCGCTCGTCGTCGAGGATCTGAAACTCCAAGCCGATCGCGGAGCCCTTCAGACCCAGCGTGGGGCCGAGCTGCGGATCGACGAAATACTTGATGCCGCTGTTCGCGCCGGGCGTGATGCGGAAGTCGAGCTCGAGCTCGAAGTTCGCGAACTCTTCCCGCGTGATGATATCGCCGCCGTTGGTCGACTCGCCGCCGGTCGCGGCATCTACGCTCAGCACACCGTCGCGAATCGTCCAGCCATGATCCGCAAACCCGGACAGAGTTGCGCCGTGCCAGCCATTCGTCGAAGTGCCATCCCACAGCAGACGCCAACCTTGCGCGACCTGCACATCGGTGAGCGTGTTGGGAACGTAGTTGTATTCCTCGGCTGCTGGATCGAGCGGCGTCGCCGCGTCTGCTGCGTGCTCCGTCAAGATCCGGATATTACGGAAGCGCGCTTCCAGCCCCGCGAGCTTCGGACCTGCGTCGACAGAGTGCACTTGCAGACCGATGAAGCCTCGCGGCGTCATGTCATCGATCAGGTTCGCCGCCGCAACGCCGTTGACGAAGGTGCGAATGCGATGGCCGAGCGCCTCGACCCGAAAATGATTCCATTCGCCGACCTTGAACGCTGCACGCGCTTGAGGGTTGCGGGCAAGCGTATTCAGCCACTCCCGGCGCTGCTCATCGTAGATACCGCCGCTCCACGCGCGCGCGCTGGAGTCGAGCTCCACCTGGTAGCCGAATACCACGCCATTGCGATAGTCACGCCGGCGTTCGGCGCGCACCATGACTCCGGAGTTGAGCTGCGGATCCACCTTGGCGTCGTATTCCAGAATGAAATCGCCGAAGGCCGCATCGGTGACGAGAAAACTGTTCGGCGAGCTGAGCACCGAGCGCCCGACGACTTCCTGACCCTCGACGGCGAACTCGGCCTTGCCGCCCTGGACCGTCCATCCCTTGAGTGAGCGTTCGGGGTTCAACGACTGCCATTTGAGCTCTGCGGAAAACGTCGCCGGCGCTACGGCGAGTAGCGCGATCGCGCACGCGCTGATAAACCTGTCAGGCGACGCGTTCACTGCTTTTCTTCCTTCTTTCGATGAGACAGAAACCATGACCGAATGGATCGCTGCAGAAGGCCACTGATGGATACCCGGGATTCTCAAAGAGCTGCTCTTGCTTTGCGCCTGCGCTGAGCGCTTTCGCGAGCGCGCTCTTGAGCTCGTCAACGTGAAAATCCAGATGAACTGGCGTCCAATGTCGCTCGTAACAGCGGGTCCCCTGCGCGCCCGGTGCTGGAACCGAGCCGGCCTTCTTCTCTAACAGACAGATCTCAGACGTGCCGGCGCGGAGCACGACTACGCCGGGGATGGGCTCGGAGGTCTTGCTGAAGCCGAACGCTTCCGTATAGAAGCGAACGCCTTCAGCCATGTTCGGTACGTCCACGCTGACCGACAGCGAGATCATATTCATCTACTCCTCGTCGCTTGGGTGTCATCGCCGGTTGTGTGCCAGATACATGCACCAGAGTGTCGAACTCCCGAGGGTTCCGCGGCCGGTTTCGACAAAGCCGGCGCGTTCGTAAAACCTGAGGTTCGACGCCTGCGCCGTCTCCAGATAGACGCCCGACGACAGCGGGTCGCTGGCCGACGCATCGCAAAATTCTCTGAGAAGCTGAGTGCCGATGCCAAGGCCCTGCGCGTTCGGGTCCGTTCCAATCACGCCAAGATAGTAGTGCGGAACGGGCGGCTTGTATTTGGCAGCGACCTCGTCGTAGATCGACATGCGGTCCGGCATGCCGGGAACAGCCTTCTCGAAGCGCTCCCACTCCTCGGTCAGACCGCTTGGCCATTCAGGTCGTACGGTTGTATAGCCCATTGCAGCACCGCCGATACCAGCGCTGCTGCGGGCCACGAAAACCGGCATCTCGAGTGCCAGGCGAGCTCGCATCAGGATCGCGAAGAATCGCGACACGCGTTCGTGGTAACCCGAACCTGTCTGCAACAGATATCCGGTAATCGGATCCTGTGCGAAAGCTGTAGCCAGGCAGCTGACAGCGTCGTCGAGATCGGCAGGCGACGCGGGGGTGATCTTCATGCTACGCGCACAGTCGATGTACCTCAGCACCGAGTTCCTCGAAACTGCCATAGATGTCCGGTGACGCGTCGAAGTATTCCTGATTCGAGGAAACAAAATCGACGGTCTCGCGAAGCTCGGGGTAGATGACTTTCACGCTCCCGGGATCCTTCTGCTCTCTGTTCGCCAGCAATCTCAGGAATACACTCCCTGCATCCGAGTCCTCTTTAGCTTGAGCGGAGCGTATGTATTCCACAAAGGCAAAGACGTAATACTGAAACGCCGCCCGAGGCATGAACAACAGCTCATCCGCTCGCTCGATGCAACGCGCGTCAGCGAAGTGCCGAACAACTTCCGAAGTCGTCTTCCCAAAGAGCAGCTTGTAGGCATAGCGCACATCCAAATCCGCTTCGTAGCCTTCCCAGGCCTTCGCATCAGGGACTTTGCGCTTCTTGATGCGCCTCTTCATGCGCCTCGGCCTACCACGTCCTCAGGCGACACTTCTGCAGCCGCTGTCACTCACCACGTCCGCCGCGTCGTTTGACGTAGAGAACTTCCCGGTCTCCTCATACTCTCGCCAAAATGCGATCCACGCTTCGGCCAGCGGCTGAATTGTCGACGCCATCTACGTCGCTTATTCGGCGATGACGAGCGTCACGTCGATGTTGCCGCGAGTCGCATTGGAGTAAGGACACACCATGTGAGCCTTTTCGACGAGCGCCTGCACCTTCTCCTTCGGCAGTCCAGGAACTGAAATACGCAGCTCCGCCTGGATGCCGAAGCCCGTCGCGATCGGACCGATGCCCACGCGAGCGCTGATATTGGTTTCGGCAGGCAGCGCCACCTTCTCCTTGCCGGCGACGAACTTCAGCGCGCTGAGGAAGCACGCCGAGTAGCCTGCGGCGAACAACTGCTCTGGATTGGTACCCGGACCGCCAGCGCCGCCGAGTTCGCGCGGCGTGGACAACTGTATGTTCAGCACTCCGTCTGAAGACACGGCACGACCGTCGCGGCCTCCGGTGGCGGTCGCCTGGGCGGTATAAAGAACTTTCTGGATCGACATGGCCAGCTCCTGCGGACAGTGCAGGAGCTAGCTTAACGTACTCAACCCGCGGCTCAGCTGCGGATGAACGCGAGCAGCTCCGGATTGACGATCTCGGCATGCGTCGTGCACATGCCGTGGGGCAGACCGGGATACACCTTCAACGTGCCCTTCTTGAGATGCTTGACCGACAGCAACGCCGAGTCGGCGATCGGCACGATCTGGTCGTCATCGCCGTGCATGACCAGCACCGGCACGTCGATCGACTGCAGATCTTCGGTGAAGTCCGTCTCGGAGAACGCCTTGATGCACTCGTAGTGCGCGTTGGCAGCGCCGATCATGCCCTGCCGCCACCAGTTGCCGATCGTGCCCTCTGACACCTTCGCTCCCGGGCGATTGAAACCGTAGAACGGACCCGACGGAATATCTCGATAGAGCTGCGCGCGATTCGCGGCGAGCGCAGCGCGGAAACCATCGAACACCTCGATCGGCGTCCCGCCCGGATTGCGTGCGGACTTCACCATCACCGGCGGCACTGCGCCGATCAGGACTGCCTTCGCCACCCGGCCGGCGCCGTGACGCGCGACATAGCGCGTGACTTCGCCGCCGCCCGTCGAATGCCCGATATGAATCGCATCGCGCAGATCCAGCTTGGCGACGAGCTCCGCGACGTCGGCCGCGTAGGTATTCATCTCATGGCCCTTCGAGGATTGCGACGAACGGCCATGCCCGCGACGGTCGTGCGCGATGACGCGATAGCCCTGCGCCTGGAAATAAAGCATCTGCGTGTCCCAGTCGTCGCCGGACAACGGCCAGCCATGGTGGAACACGATCGGTTGTCCGCTGCCCCAGTCCTTGTAAAAAATCTGCGTGCCGTCTTTGGTGGTGATGGTGCTCATGAATCTGTCTCCTGATCGGTGCAAGGGTGCGGCGGCCGATCACAGCAGACAGCCGCCGCAACGGCGATTAGACGATGGTATTGATACAGACGTGTGATCGCGGTCGATCGCGCAGGCGAGTACCGTCGCACCATGGAGAAGCGGATCTGGCTCGGAGCGGTGTTGAGCACGCTCTTCGTGTGCACCGCAATCTCTGCGGAGGACCGCATGCTGCAACAGCAGATGCCATCTCTCGGAAGAGCGAACGCGTGGCTCAACACGCACCCGCTGAGCGCAGCGGAGCTGCGCGGCAAGGTCGTGCTGATCGATTTCTGGACTTACACCTGCATCAACTGGCGGCGCACGCTTCCCTACGTGCGCGCATGGGCGGATAAGTACCGGAACCAGGGACTGATCGTGGTCGGCGTGCACACGCCGGAGTTCAGCTTCGAGCGAGATCTCGACAACGTGCGTCACGCTGCGAGCGAACAGCAAGTGACCTATCCGATCGCGGTGGACAGCGACTATGCGATCTGGCGCGCCTTCGACAACCAGTACTGGCCCGCGCTGTATTTCGTCGATGCGCAGGGCCGCATCCGCTATCAGCAGTTCGGCGAGGGCGAGTACGAGCGCTCCGAACGGATGATTCAACAGCTGCTCGCGGAAGCCGGACACGCCGATGTCGATCGCAGCCTGGTCGCGGTCGAGGGCAGAGGCGCGGAAGCCGCAGCGGACTGGCGCACGCTGCAATCCCAGGAAACGTATCTCGGGCGCGCCCTCGGTGAGCGCTATTCGTCGCACGAACCCGCGTCG
>Ga0070675_100001541_pt1 | contig 17062 bp, 15 predicted proteins | sample KBSM43metaG_FD_65343 | JGI IMG/M metagenome (GOLD analysis project Ga0070675, IMG submission 65343) | Miscanthus rhizosphere microbial communities from Kellogg Biological Station, Michigan, USA - KBS M4-3 metaG | ecosystem: Host-associated > Plants > Roots > Rhizosphere > Soil ...
CGATAGCTCATTCATGGGAATGCACCTGCTGGCAAGCGGGAGCACGTGGACCCTCAGTCACTAAATGCCTGCGAAGTAGGATAGTGATAAATTTACTTTAGCATTTAAAAAGCCTGAAAGCCACGAAAACGAGTAATAAAAATGTGGCTGAATCTTAAAATAAACCTTAACTCTCGTCTATTGAATGCAATAGATATCAGGTTCAAGGTGGCTACTGCTACCGGCCATATCGACGGGTTCTTGGCGCCCAAGAGCGCCAACTTGCCTCATATCGGCTTTATCCGGCAGTGCATTCACGCGCCGCCAGCCAGGGAATTTACCATGAGATATTTCGGAACCGTGGACTCATTCGACAGCGCGGCCGGCTGCGGTCAAATCAAACCCGATCTGCCACGCGAAAACATCCGTTTCCAGAGCACTGCGATCCTGTGGGACAAGAAGATTGGCCCACCCAAAGGTCAGCGCCTATCTTATGAGGTGGGCAGCGACGATGGTCAGCCGGCCGCACTGAACCTTGAGACGATCTGAGATCATCGGACGGGATTCCGAAGTCGTGCGAAATATGTCGTACAAACTTTCCTTGATTGTGCTCACCCTCGCCATCTTGCCCCTGCTCTATGTAGAAGCTTGGCTGAGTTTGGGTGCAGCGCTGATAGCCTATGCGCTTGCGGCAAAGCTCGCAAACCAGCACATGGATCGAGCGTTCCTGGTCAAAGGCCCAGCCGCACCCAAGACTTTTCGGGGACGGCCCCAGCTCAACCGAGCCAAACTGAATAAGGCATAAGCGCAATGTCGAAACGGAAGAAAGGCGCACAGGCCCCGGATGGAACTGAGAGCCTCGCCAGGAGCTATGTCCGTATCGTCGAGCTTCTACCCTGGCGTCTCGGTGACTGAGAGAGGCTTTGCGCTCCCGCCCCTTAGCGGGATCTGACATGGCAAACGACGACGGCCTCCTTGACGCATTTCGAATTAACCCCCGCACTCGGCACCCGGCCTTGCTCGTACGGCACGATGGGTCGGTAGACGACGTAACGATCACCGAGTTTACGCCTACTGGCTTCCGGTTGGCTGTCTTGCTGAGGCCGGACTTGGGCGAATTGATCTTGCTTCGCGTCGCCGGCCTACGTGACCTGCCGGGAAAGATTCGCTGGGCTTACGGAGCGGAGGCCGGCGGCTCGCGCTGATCTCTCGAAAGCAGACCCACGCCTCTTGTGATTGGGACTCGGCCAAATCAGGAGTGCAGAATTCCAGCAGCACGAGCCTTAGAGCACCAGGGTCCGGCGCAAGATCCCCAGTCTTAGGGCGTTGCTTGCCCTTAAATACTGGAAGCGATCGATCTGTTCGCTGGTAGTTTCCTACAAGAGGTCGTATGGCCGAGTAAGTATCTGCTGCGTCGTATTGCCGTAGTCAAGCCAACTTTACTTTGCTTTACTTTGGAGTCACTGCGGGTGACAGCCACCAGATCCGTGACGTCTGACGACATACGAGTGATCATCTGCATCGTGTTCGATCGGAGGGCCGCGCCGGAGGATGTCGGCGCGTTCAAAACCACGGTGCTCAAGTGCCCTTCTGTGTTGCACGCAGTGGAAGTGAGCGGGGCATTCGACTTCATGGTCGAAGCGACAATCCCGGACATGAAGGCCTACACCGCTCAACTCGACCAATGCGCACCGACGGTGGCGAGGTTGATTTCCCGTTACGAGGTGAATTTCGTCTGCAAGCGTTTCGTCAGCGCGGATGAAGAAAGGCGCAGCGTTTGGGTTCCTTGCCAGGAAGGAATGGTGCGCATCGACTGCGCGAAGATCGACAAGGTGACGGCGGAGGGCGATTACATGCGTATCCATTCGGCCGGGCAGAGTTGGATGCTGCACTCGACGATGGGTTTCGTTTCCGGCTGCCTCGACGAGAACTTTGTTCGTCTGCACCGCTCGATCTTGGTCCGAAGAGATTTCATCGAACGCATGTCTCACGATCGGTCGCACTGGACGGCGCAGTTGAATGACGGCACCAGCGAGCGGGTGGCGAAAGTTCACGTGGGCACTCTGCTGAAGAGTCTTCGAGCCAATTCGTCGAAGCATGAGGCGACTTCGTCGATCAGTGGGGCGGCGGGCGAAAGCGCCGACACGCGTTAACGAACATCTCATGCGCGAAGCCGCGCCGCCATGACACTCCCGCATCACTCTTCAAAGCGAGAGCGGGAAGGATCGAAGTCATGGACTATATGAAGCTCCTGTCTGCATGCGTCGCCGTCGCGATCACCGGGGGATCGTTCGCGATGGTCGCGACTCCGGTCGAGGCTAAGTCGCCGATCATTGTCGTCGCGGACTCCGACATAGTGATACGAAGCATCAGCTACGCCGATCTCAACCTTGCATCCGCTTCCGGGGAAGCGACCCTTAACGGACGCGTCGGCGGAGGGATCAAAAGTCTTTGCTTGGCAGCGACCGATGGCGCCGATTCCGGCTTCGTGCCGAATGTCTGGAGCCATAAGTGCCGAACGTCTGCATGGAACCAGGCCCGCCCGCAGGTCTCGCAGGCAGTTCGCCGGGCACGCGACATTGCCCAGAACGGCTTCTCGCCAATTGCCGCAGTGGCAATCACGATCACCGTAACGAAGTAGTGCCTGTCCCCAGCGGCACTATAGTGGCCCCCGGGAACGGGGGTCACTTTTGTACGCGCCTGCCCTATGTCCCGATTGGTTGAATGCGAGCATCAGACGCAACAGGGGCCTAGTGGACGGCACCTTTGCATGGGTCGCGGACTATCATCTAACCGTCCGGAAGCCTAAGTAGCCGTTATCAGGCGCCATCCTGCGTGAGCGTTCGCCTGGCAGAGAGACCACCGAGCTCCCGCTTGCCCATAGAGGACCTTAATTGTGAACCAGCAGTCATCGCCTCCAGCGCAAGAGCCGATGCAAGGACGCGATTACCGGCGCGGCATCGAAAACACAGGCGGCCCCGGGTTGTGGCAGAAGCTGTGGCACTTCCATGACAAGTGCGAAGGCTATCCCACTCGAAACTTCATGGTCCGAAAGGATCGGCCATCAGACGACGACCTCTGCAGCCTGTGCCAACGCGCTTCGAGCTAGGTTAGTCCTGATCCCCTCGCCGGACAGGGTCGGGGACGTTATAGATTTCACCATGGCCACCCACCTTCGCTCCGTCGAGACCACGCCTGATCCGCTAGAGGATATGAGCCTGCCGGGCTGGCTCTATTACGACCCGGAATTCTTCGCGGCCGAGAAACGCACCTTCCTGCGGGCCGCGCCACAGGTCGTTTGCCACGAGAGCGAAATCGCTGAGCCGGGCGAATGGCGGACCATCGAATATCTCGGCGAGAGCGTCATCGTCATCCGCGGCGACGATGGCGAGGTCCGTGCATTCTCCAACGTCTGCCGGCACCGCGGATCGCGGCTCGTCGACGGCGAAGCCGGCTGTTCGAAAGTACTGACCTGCCCCTATCATGCGTGGAGCTATGCCCGCGACGGGCGACTGGTCGGCGTCCCGCATCGCCAGGAATATCCCGGACTGCAGACTGAGAAGATGAGCCTCTTCCCCGTTGCGCTCGAGCCCTGGCGCGGGTTCCTGTTCGTTGTGCTCGAACCCGGAGCTCCGTCGGTCCACGAGATGATGGCGCCCTACGAGCATGAGGTCGCGAATTATCGTTTCGAGGACCTTCGAGCGATCGGCCGGGTCACGCTCCGTCCGCGCCCGCTCAACTGGAAGACGATCGCCGACAATTATTCAGACCACCTGCACATTCCGGTCGGCCACCCGGGGCTCACGCGCCTCTTCGCCCGCAACTACAAGATCGAGGCGAAGGAGCATGTCGACCGAATGGAAGGCGATCTCGTCGAGAAGATTTCGGAGAACCCGTCGGAGCGCGCCTACCAGAATCTGGTCCCGAAGGCGGACCACCTGCCCGGGACGCACCGGCGCAAGTGGCTGTATTACAAGCTGTTTCCGAACGTCGCGTTCGACATCTACCCGGACCAGGTCGACTTCATGCAGTTCCTGCCGGTGAGCGCGACCGAGACGGTGATCCGCGAGATCAGCTACGCGCTCCCCGACGACAGCCGCGAGATGCGCGCGGTCCGCTACCTCAACTGGCGGATCAACCGGAAGGTGAATGCGGAGGACACGGAACTGATCACTCGCGTGCAACTCGGCATGCAGTCGCCGACCTATGTCGCGGGTCCGCTGGGGAAGAGCGAAGTCTGCCTGCGCAGCTTCGCGACGAAGCTCAGGCGGATGATCCCGGAGGCCCGGCTGGAGCAAGCTCCTCCACCGGGCTGGAGCGGTTCACCGCACGCATGACAAATCGCAGACCGTAGCCGATCACCAAAAGGACAAGTCCCCAGGCGATCGCTTCCGCCCCAGAGCCCCAGAATGCGAAGACGCTGAACCCCAAAGCCACGATAATGATCAGTCTTTCGCCTGCGCGGCAGTGGCGCCAGGCCGCCAACGACCCGACGAAGTAGACGATCAGGACGGAGACCGTCGACAACAGGATGACGAAGGTGAACAGGCCCGCCGTCGACCGGCTGCCATTGGCAAGGATGAGCAATATAGCGAGTCCCGATCCAAGCCATTGAGCGGCGACCGGCGTATTCCCTCCGCGGGTTCGCGAGAAGAGCCTTGGAAGGTCTCCGCGCAGGGCCATTGAATAGCCAAGCTCCCCCGTAGCGAGGATCATGCCATTGAGACCGCCGAAGGCGGATACCGCGATTGCGCCGATAGCGATCAACGCGGCCCCTGAGCCCCAATAGCGACCTACGGCATCGGCAAATGGGGAGGCCGAGGACGTGATCTCCGACTCACTCAAAAGGACCAGCACCGAGCTGCTCGACAGCAAGTAGAGCAACACGACGAAAAATGTTCCGCCGACCAATGATATCGGGATCGTTCGCGCCGGGTCACGGACTTTGTTGACGAGTGTCGTGGCGTTCTCGAATCCTGTCAGCGCGAACAGCGTCAACGCCACCGCACTGCCCAGACCGGCAAGGCCAAATGGCATCGCCGCCAGGCTGCCGCCCTTTCCGCCGGATTGAGAGGCAAGGGCGACGGCAGCAATGACAGCCAGCAGCGGAAGGATTTTGATTGCGACGGTCACTACGGAAAGTCCGCCCGCCGCCCGCGCGCCGCGCGAATTGACGAGGCCGAGAACGACCACACAAAAGATTGCAGTAGGAACCACGAACGCCGTCGAATTGAGATTCGGGTTCAGCCAGGCAATCGCGGAGGCGGTCGCAATCGCGAGCGCAGCATTGGCGGCCCAGTTGCTGCACCAAAAGGAGAAAGTCACCAGATAGCCGATCGTTGGACCGAACGCCTCCTCCACATAGGCTTGAATCCCGGAGCCGCCGTGCGCCAACCGCGCCAGCGAGTACGCAATAGCGAGTGCGCCCAGGCCACTGATGACCCAGCCGACGATTGCGTTGATCCCCAGTGGCGCAAGGGCCACGGGGAGCAGGAATATCCCGGACCCGATCATCGAACCAACGACGATCGCGCCGGTCATCCATATTCCGAGTTGTTGTGAATCGCCTTCGGTGCTCATGTCTTTTCCCCGGCCTTGGCAAGCCAAGCACGTCGGCCTAGTCGCGCGGCACGCTAAACCAAGAGGGGCAAGAATGCGCGCATTCCTTTTTCCGGGACAAGGCAGCCAGGCCGTTGGCATGGGCGCTGCGCTCGCCGAAACCAGCCGCGCGGCGCGCGACGTTTTCGATGAGGTCGACGAGGCGCTTGGGCAGAGCCTGTTTCGCTTGATGCGAGACGGGCCGGACGAGGAACTTCGCCTCACCGAGAATGCACAGCCGGCGATCATGGCACATTCGCTCGCGGTGTTCGCGGCGCTGACGAGAGAAGGCGGCGTCGATCTTGCGAAGGCCGCGAACTTCGTCGCTGGGCATAGCCTTGGCGAGTATTCCGCGCTGGCGGCCGCCGGGTCGTTCGACCTCGCTACCACCGCCAAACTGCTCAAGCTGCGCGGCCAGGCGATGCAGCGGGCGGTTCCCGTCGGCGAAGGCGGAATGACGGCTCTTCTCGGTACCGATCTCGCGCTTGCGCGACGCATCGCCGAAGTCGCAGCTCAAGGCGAAGTATGCACCGTCGCCAATGATAATGACCCGGGCCAGGTCGTCCTGTCCGGACATAAAGGCGCAATCGATCGCGTCGTCGAAATCGCGAAGGAAATGGGCGCCAAGCGCGCGGTACTCCTGCCGGTCTCCGCGCCATTCCATTGCCCGCTCATGCAGCCAGCGGCCGACGCGATGCAGGACGCGTTAAGCTATGTGGTCGTCGACGACCCGCGTGTGCCCGTTTTCGCCAATGTGACCGCCTCGCCGGAAAGCGATCCGGACGCGATCCGCAACCTGCTCGTCGAGCAGGTCACGGGCATGGTCCGCTGGCGCGAAAGCGTCATCAACATGGGCGAAGCGGGCGTCGAGGAATTCGTCGAGATCGGCGGCAAGGTTCTCGGGCCGATGGTCAAGCGCATCCTGCCCGACGCCAAGGTAACAAGCGTGATTTCGATCGAAGACATCGAAGCGCTCGCGAAGGAGATTGCATGATGTTCGATCTGACGGGCATGACCGCGCTTGTGACCGGCGCTTCGGGCGGCCTCGGCAGCTCCATCGCGAAGTCGCTTGCGGCACAGGGGGCGCGTCTCGCGGTATCGGGGAGCAACGTCGAGAAGCTTGAGACCTTCCGCACGACTCTGGGCGGCGATCACATTGCCTTGCAGTGCAACCTGTCGGACGGCACGGCCGTCGACCAGCTCGTTCCGCAGGCGGCTGCGGCGCTTGGCGGCAAGCTCGACATTCTCGTCAACAATGCCGGCGTCACGCGCGACAACCTCCTCATGCGAATGAAGGACGAGGAGTTCGAGGACGTAATCAGCATCAACCTCGAGGCCGCATTCCGCCTGATGCGCGCCGCCGCAAAGCCCATGATGAAGGCTCGTTTCGGGCGCATCATATCGATCACGTCCGTGGTCGGCGTGACAGGCAACCCCGGACAGGCGAACTATGTGGCTTCGAAGGCGGGCCTCATCGGCATGACCAAGGCGGTAGCGCAGGAACTTGCAAGCCGCGGAATCACGGTCAACGCGATCGCCCCAGGCTTCATGACGTCCGCGATGACCGACGCGCTCAACGACCAGCAGCGCGAGAGCATCCTTTCGCGAATTCCGCTCGGCCAGATGGGCCGCGGCGAGGACATCGGGGCAGCTGTCGTCTATCTCGCCAGTCGCGAGGCCGGTTACGTGACGGGGCAGACCCTCCACGTGAACGGCGGCATGGCGATGCTCTAGGCCTCAGCCGAAGGCCGGAGCGGCCTCGCCTGCGGACACCTCGGCCGCTCTTGCGGTCTGGGCCCTGCGCCAAAGCACATGGGCGACAGCCCAGCAGGCTGCGCCGGCGATCAGGTCGATGACATAGTGTCCACCGATCGGGACGGTGGAGGCGATCACCAGTGCCTGCCAGGCGAGCATAGCGGCGCGGACCCGTGGCACATCACGCCAAGCCGCGGCGGTCATCAGCGCGAGAGCGGTATGGAAGGATGGAAAGGTCGCCACGCCGGCAAGCCGCGAAGGATCGATCACGAAGCTATCGGCTTCCCGAAGCGCGAAGAGATGCTCCAGATGATAAATGCCTGACCCGGGCGGCAGAAGAACGCGGAGGCTCTCGCCAATCGGAAGGAAGTGGAATGCGCCGACGGCCGGGACGATGGCAGAGCTGATCGTCGCAGCGAGCAGGCAGACATTGAAGGTCCCGCACAATTCCCAGGCCTGTCGTGCACGGCCTGTCCAAACGAACGCCAGCGCCGACAGAAAAAGCAGCGGAAATGAGGAATCATAGGCGATCGCCAGGAGCGGCGGGAGCCAGTCAAACCGAGTGATCCAGCCGATCATGGCGATGAGGTCGACACCGATGATCTGGTCGCTGCGATGCAGCAGGGGGTCGATGAAAGGCAAGGCGAAGGTTTGCCCGACCAGGCAGATCAATCCGCCGGCCAGTCCCCCGCTGAACAGGACCATCACGATGCCCGCGCTGTTCGCGAGCCGCACGTCACCCTGCCCACCCATCTGACGGCGGTACGCGGTCAGCAGCGCGCCGATCACGGCGAGGGTCACCGCGAGAGGAACCGGTTCAACGCTAAACTTCAGTCCACGCAACGCCCCCACCAGCAGGAAGACCTTCATCACCGCTAGTCCGGCGCACGTCGTGAGCATCGCGAGGCGACGCGATGCGGCTTCCTCTGCCGAGGTGACTGCGTTGTTCAAGGCAGCATCCCCGCCATGGGATAGGGAGTCCCGACCGGTCCAGCCGGCGGCCGATTCATGGCGCGCCGATAAGCGAGGACCGCCAGGAGCAGCATCGAAACGGGCAGCAGCGGCACATAGGCAATCTCGGCCGCTTGCCGTCCGAACCACGGCGCGGCCCAGATGTAGGCCAGCGCCGTCTTCTCATACGGGAGGAACGTCCTCTTGCGCGCCTCCGCGTACAGGAAGGCGGCGCCGAGCCCGACGACCGTCATGTCGTAATCGAGCAGGTATGGCGTCGAGAGCGCGATTGCGGAGCATGCCGCGGCGCACAGCACGAAAGGGGATGCCGCACGCAGCCGCCAAAGCATCGCCATGGCCGCGAACGCGCCCACGGCCTGTAGAAGGTACGACGCGCCCGGCGGCGCACCCCAATGGCGCGCCGTCGAGAACAGGCTCGCGCTTTTGTAATGACCGACCGCCCCGTTCTCCATGAAACGACGGGGGTGCGGGGTGCTCTCGACAAAGGCGAGCCAGGCTTCGGTACCCCACAAGAGCAGGCTCGCTCCGATCAATAGGAATGACACAAGAAGCGACGCACCGATTGCGACCCAGTTCCTGGTGAACACCAGCAGCGGAGCAACCTGGATGCCCAGTTGCGGCTTGCAGACCAATGCACCGAACAAGCATGCCAGGCCGGGCCGCGCTGCTGCTACGGCCAGCAATCCCCCACCTAGCAGCGCGGAAGTCAGGAAGGCATTCTGCCCGTGCCCAAGCACCATCGGCGTGAGCGGCGATGCGAGACACACGAGAACCGCCAGTCGATCCCTGAGGATCGCGCTCAGAGCCCAGGCGATGAGGGTCACGCCCAAAACCTGCCAGATGAGCAGGGCGTGCAAGTAGGGCAGCGCCGCGAGCGGGGCTGCGATCAGCAGGAACACCGGCGGATAGACCCAGGCGGTCGCGAAGTCCGATCCCCCATGCGTCGCCCGTACGGCGGCGTTGAGCGTCTCGAGATCCCAGGCCGCTGCGGGATTGCCGCCATTGGCGATCCGGCCCGCATGCCAGAAGGCGGAAAAATCCGTCCCGATCGGCTGACCGAACGGATCGAGAGTCCCCTTACCGGCCAATGCAAGGAATGCGAGCATCGCCGCGCCAAGGACGCCGCTGATGACCGCGATCGCACATACGCGTCCGGCCGTCAGCCAGATCCCGCTCGCCAGCATTTTCACGCAACAGAACTCCCGGCTGAAAATACAACCAACCGAGCGAGCGCGGACTTAGGCGGACAATCCTTGTCGTTCCCTAAACGCCACCTATATCGCCTCCGAAATCAACATTTCGGTTGCCTTAACGGGGCCGAAGAGGGGCTTTGAAGAGAGGGACTTAGATATGGCCAAGGTCATTGGCATCGACTTGGGCACGACCAACAGCTGCGTTGCCGTAATGGAAGGCGGCAAGCCCAAGGTCATCGAGAATGCCGAAGGCGCGCGCACGACCCCGTCGGTCGTCGCCTTCACGAAGGACGGGGAGCGCCTCGTCGGGCAGCCGGCAAAGCGCCAGGCGGTAACTAACCCGGACAACACCGTTTTCGCGGTCAAGCGCCTCATCGGCCGCCGCTTCGACGACCCAATCACGAAGAAGGACACCGAGCTGGTGCCCTACAAGATCGTCAAGGGCGCGAACGGCGACGCCTGGGTCCATGCCGGCGGCAAGGACTATTCTCCGTCACAGATCTCCGCCTTCATCCTGCAGAAGATGAAGGAAACCGCCGAGGCCTATCTCGGCGAGACCGTCACTCAGGCGGTCATCACTGTTCCCGCATACTTCAACGACGCGCAGCGCCAGGCGACCAAGGACGCCGGCCAGATTGCGGGCCTTGAAGTGCTGCGCATCATCAACGAGCCGACCGCGGCCGCGCTGGCCTACGGTCTCGAAAAAGAAGAGGGCAAGACCATCGCGGTCTACGACCTCGGTGGCGGGACCTTCGACGTCTCGGTCCTCGAGATCGGCGACGGCGTGTTCGAGGTGAAGTCGACCAATGGCGACACCTTTCTAGGTGGTGAGGACTTCGACGCCCGGATCGTCAATTTCCTCGCCGACAAGTTCAAGGCCAAGGAAAACATCGACCTTCGCACCGACCGCCTTGCCCTGCAGCGCCTGAAGGAAGCTGCGGAAAAGGCGAAGATCGAGCTGTCCTCTGCCCAGACCACAGAGATCAACCAGCCGTTCATTACAGCCCGCATGGAAGGCGGTGCAACGACCCCGCTCCACCTGGTTGAAACCATCACGCGCGCCGATTTGGAGAAGCTGGTCGAGGATCTGATCCAGCGCACCATCGAGCCGTGCAAGAAGGCTCTCAAGGACGCCGGGATCGATGCCAAGGACGTTGCGGACGTCGTCCTCGTCGGCGGCATGACCCGCATGCCGCGCGTGCGTGAGAAGGTGAAGGAATTCTTCGGCCGCGAGCCGCACACGGGCGTGAACCCGGACGAGGTCGTCGCCATGGGCGCTGCCATTCAGGCCGGCGTCCTGCAGGGCGACGTCAAGGACGTGCTCCTGCTCGACGTAACCCCGCTGTCGCTGGGCATCGAGACTCTGGGCGGCGTGTTCACCCGGATGATCGACCGCAATACGACCATCCCGACTAAGAAGAGCCAGGTCTTCTCGACTGCCGAGGACAATCAGAATGCGGTGACGATCCGCGTCTTCCAGGGCGAGCGCGAGATGGCGGCGGACAACAAGATCCTCGGCCAGTTCGACCTGGTCGGAATCCCGCCGGCTCCCCGCGGCGTGCCGCAGATCGAGGTCACCTTCGACATCGACGCAAACGGCATCGTCCACGTGACGGCGAAGGACAAGGGCACCGGCAAGGAGCAGCAAATCCGCATCCAGGCGTCCGGCGGTCTTTCCGACAACGATATCGAGAAGATGGTCCAGGAAGCCGAGCAGTTCGCGGAAGAGGATAAGAAGCGCCGTGCTTCTGCAGAGGCCAAGAACCAGGCCGAAAGCCTCATCCACACGACGGAGCAGCAGCTTCGCGAGCATGGCGACAAGGTCGATGCTTCGGTGAAGACGGAGATCGAGACGGCGCTGGCGGAAGCCAAGACTGCTGTCGAGGGCAATGACGCCGAGCAGATGACTCAGAAGACGCAGGCGCTCGCGCAGGCGGCGATGAAGCTCGGCGAAGCGATGTACAAGGCTCAGCAGGAGCAAGCTGGCGCGACCGGCGAAGCCGATGCTGAAGCATCTTCGGCGCAGCCCGATGAAGAAGTCGTCGACGCGGAATTCTCCGAGGTCGACGACGAGAACAAGGGCTAAGGTTCGGTGCCGGCTGCCAGCCAGCCGGCATCAACCGCGCGTACCGGGGACGTGTGAATGGTGGAGCAGGATTATTACGAGCTGCTTGGCGTGCAGCGGACGGCGGCCCCTGAAGCGATCAAGGCCGCCTATCGCAAGCTCGCCAAGGAGCATCATCCTGACCGTCACAACGGCTGCAGCCGGCAAGAGGCTCAGTTCAAGGCGATCAACGAAGCCTATGACTGCCTGAAGGACCCGCAGAAGCGGGCCGCCTACGACCGCTTCGGAAAAGCCGCCTTCCAGAACGGCGGCGGCGGCGATCCGTTCGGCGGCGGCGGGGGCTTCGAGAGCTTCTCCGACATCTTCTCCTCGATCTTCGGCGAGTTCGCGGACCGTCAAAACGCGCATCAGAACCCCGCGCGAGGCGCCGACCTTCGCTATGACCTCGAGCTCAGCCTCGAGGAATCCTTCTCCGGCACCGAAGCGAACATCAATGTCGAGGCGCTTGCGCAATGCGACAATTGCGGAGGCCGCGGGTGCAGCAATACAGAGGAATGCGCGCGCACCTGCAACATGTGCGGCGGCGCCGGGCGAGTCCGCGCTCAGCAAGGCTTTTTCATGGTCGAGCGCGGTTGCCCGACCTGCCGTGGAAGCGGCGAAGTCATCGCCGACCCGTGCCATGCCTGCGAAGGCGAAGGCCGTGCGCTCAAGCGGCGCAGGATCACCGTGAAGATCCCGGCCGGGGTCGATGAAGGAACGCGCATCCGCGTTGCCGGCGAAGGCGAATCCGGCGTCCGCAATGGTCCGAGCGGCGACCTCTACATCTTCGTCCACATGAAGCGGCACCCCGTCTATTCGCGTGAGGGCACGACGCTCATTGCCGAATGTCCGGTCACGTTCACGACGGCGGCGCTCGGCGGATCGATCAGTCTGCCCGGAATCGACGGGAGCACGATCGAGCTCAAGATTCCGTCCGGCATCCAGTCGGGCGAGCAGCTGCGCCAGCGCGGCTCGGGCATGAGCGTCTTGAACGGACGCGGCCGCGGCGACCTGGTCGCGCGGGTTCTGGTCGAGACGCCGACGCGGCTGAATTCGAAGCAGAAGAAGATCCTGGAGGAATTCCGCGAGACGGAAACGGGCGACGAATGCCCTGCCTCGAAGAGCTTCTTCAGCCGTATCCGCGATACGCTGGGCGGCTAGGCCGCGCTTCCGAACACCCGTTCGAAGATCGTGTCCACTTCTTTGAGGTGGTAGTCGAGGTTGAACAGGCTTTCGAGCTGCTCGGTGCTAAGGTGCGCTGACACTTCGGGATCGTCCTTCAGCAGGTCGAGCAGTGAGAGCCGGCCGTCCGATTCCCATACCTTCATCGCGTTGCGCTGGACGAGCGCGTAGCTATCCTCGCGACCGAGACCCGCCTGGGTCAGCGCCAGCAGAACGCGCTGCGAATGGATCAAGCCGCCCATGCGGTTGAGATTCTTCTCCATCCGCTCGGGATAGACGAGCAGCTTCTCGACCACGCCCGTTAGCCGTGCCAGCGCGAAGTCGAGCGTGATGGTCGCGTCCGGTCCGATGAAGCGCTCGACCGACGAGTGGGAGATGTCCCGCTCATGCCACAGGGCGACATTCTCCATCGCCGGAATGGCGGCACTCCGGACCATCCGGGCGAGCCCCGTGAGATTCTCGGTCAGCACCGGATTGCGCTTGTGCGGCATCGCCGAGCTGCCCTTCTGCCCCGGCGAAAAATATTCCTCCGCCTCAAGCACTTCGGTGCGCTGGAGGTGGCGGATCTCGACCGCCAGCCGCTCGATGGACGAAGCGATCACGCCCAGCACCGCGAAGAACATGGCGTGCCGGTCGCGCGGAATGACCTGCGTCGAAATCGGCTCAATTTGGAGACCGAGCTCCTTCGCGACATGCGCCTCCACTTCCGGGCGCACGTTCGCGAAGGTTCCGACCGCGCCGGAGATCGCTGCGGTCGCGATCTCGTCCCGTGCCGCGATAAGCCGGCTGCGGTTGCGGTCGAATTCGGCATAGGCCTGCGCAAGCTTCAGGCCGAAGCTCGTCGGCTCCGCATGAATGCCGTGGCTGCGCCCGATGGTCGGCGTAAGCTTGTGCTCGAACGCCCGCCGTTTCAGCGCCGCGAGCAAGGCGTCCATATCCTCAAGCAATAAGTCCGCCGCCTGCTTCAGCTGCACCGCAAGCGCCGTGTCGAGTACGTCGGAGCTCGTCATGCCCTGATGCAGCCAGCGCCGTTCCGGCCCCAGTTTCTCGCCTGCCCAGGTCAGGAAGGCGATCACATCATGTTTGGTGACCGATTCGATCTCGTCGATCGCGGCAACGTCGATCGCTCCCAGCACGTCGCGGTCGTAGGCTGCGCGGATCGTCGCGGCGTCTTCTGCCGGGATCATCCCCACCTTCCCCATCGCCTCGGCGGCAAAGACCTCGATGGCGAACCAGATGCGGTAGCGGTTTTCGGACGACCAGATGGCCGTCATCTCGGGGCGGGAATAGCGCGGAACCATGGGCCGGGCGGCTAGCAGAGCGGCCGCACCGCATCAATTCAGGCGTCGGGAATGGCTGTTATTCGCCATCGAACAACTGCTAATCATCCCTCGGATCGTCGAGGGGGCAGATTCGCGCGATGTTGCATTCCGTACGTGCCTATCTGCTGACACTTGTGGCGATCTGCATCGTCCTCGCGACCTGCGCGTTCGCCTTCCTCGCGAGCGGCGCAATCGAAGCCGGCCGAAAGCAGGCAGAAGCTCAAACGCTCGAGACCGCCAAGGTCCTCTCGCAAGCCGTAGACCGAGAACTCGAACATTCGATCGGCGTGCTCTCGGCTTTGCGCGAGTCCAGGGCCGCGAACCGGCAGGAATGGCCGGTCGTCGACCAGCAGGCGCGAGCCGCAGTCAAGGGAAACTCCGACGCCTGGATCGTCGTCCAGGATCGGTCCGGCCGGCAACTGGTCAATACGCGGCTGCCGAAGGGCGCGTCTCTTCCGCGGGGCACTGCCCCACAGCGTATGTGGCAGCAATTGCAGAGCCGGAAACAACGCGTCTGCGACCTTGTCGAAGGACAGGTGGAGAGGCACGTCGTTTGCGTCGACTCCGCGATCGGCACGTCGGGACAGTTTGCAATCTCGATGATGTTCCGGCCGCAATTCTTCGACTCCATCGTCCGGCGCGAAGGTGTTTCGGAAGGCAGCATCGCCACGCTCGTCGACGGCAATGCGCGCATTATCTGGCGTAGCCGCGGAGGCCTCTCATACGTCGGACGGCAAGCCACGGGCGACATGCTTGCCGCCCTCCAGGCACCGCCTCGCAGCGGCGTTCTCGAAAGCACGACGCTGGACGGTGTGCGCGCGCTCTCGGCGTTCCAGCAATCGCCGCTTTCGGGCTGGGCGGTGATCGTCGCAACTCCGCTCCAGGATCTCACGGGTTCCGCCAGTTCGACGGTGCTGCGCGGATCTGCGCTCGCGTTGCTGGTGCTCGCCATCGGCTGCGCTCTGGCCATTTACGTCGCCAGCCGATTGGCAAAGGCTATGCGGGCCCTCAGCCAGCACGGCAGCGGATCTCCTGTTGCACGAACCGGCATTCGCGAAATCGACGATGCGGCCGCCGCGCTTGAAAGAGCAGCCGAGGCGGATGCTCACATCCGCGCGAGCGAAGGGAAATACCGGCGGATCTTCGAGCAGACGAGTGACCTGCTGATCACGGCCGATCTGAACCAGGTGATCACAGACGCAAACCCGGCGGCAGCGGATGCGGTCGGCCTGAGCTTGCCCGAGCTGATTGGGCGCCGCATTGCGGATTTCGTCTCCACGGAGGACTTTGAAAAGACCAGCGGGATGCTGCGCCAAAAATTGGAGCAGGGCGGAACGACGCGGTACGATGTGCGCGTGAAAAGCAGCCGCGGCGAATGGCTCTTCTGGGAAATCAATTCAGGCCTGACGCATGACGAAGAAGGCAGGCCACTGGGACTTCACGTCGTCGGCCACGACGTCACCGAAAGGAAGCGTTCAGAACGGCAGACCCAGGTCCTTCTCGGAGAGCTGAATCATCGGGTGAAGAACACGCTCGCCGTCGTCCAAAGCCTCGCCCATCAGACCTTCCGCGGAAACGGCGAGCTCGAAAAACCGAAACTTGCATTCGAAGGGCGTCTCCAGGCCCTTGCCGCCGCGCACACTCTGCTGACGCGCCAGCATTGGGAATTCGCTTCCATGCGAGAACTCGTCGAGAATTCGATCGGCCCCTTCTGCGAGCAGGGCCGATGCTCGGTGGACGGCATCGACTTCCGGCTTACGCCGCAGGCAGCCGTGAGCATCTCCCTGGCGATCCACGAACTGGCGACGAACGCGGTGAAATACGGCGCTCTTTCCGCCCCGGAAGGCCATGTGCACGTCAGCTGGAAACGCGAGAAGGATCATTTCTGGTTCGAGTGGCGCGAAAGCGGCGGTCCGTCGCCGGAAGGAGAGCCGAAATCGCGCGGCTTCGGTACGCGCCTCATCGAGCGGACACTCGCCTCCGAGCTGGGCGGAACGGTTGAGATGAGGTTCGAGCCATCGGGCCTGGTTTGCCGTCTGACCACGAGCGAAACCGATAGGATCGACGCGTCTTACGAACAGGAACTGAGCTGAATCAGGCGCTTCGGGCTACAAGCAGGCAGCCGAGGACGATCAGCATTGTTCCCGTCAGCTTTAGCGGAGTGATAGCTTCTTTTAGAACGGCAGCGGCGAAGAGCATTGTCAGCACGAATGCGAGGCTGACGAACGGATAGGCGATCGATAGATCCGCTTCGGACAGCGCCCATAGCCATAGCACCAGGCTGCCCAGGTAGATGGACACGGCGATCCACAAGGTCGGCGTACCAATGGCGGCTCCAATGGCATGCACCGGACCCACCGCAATGACGTCCTTCAATTGGGCACGCTCGACGGCAATCTTCAGAGAGATCTGACCGACCGCGGACATCGTCACAGCCGAGATGATGAGGCCGTACAGCCGCGCGCGTCGATCTAGCCGGTAGCGAAGTTACATCAGCCCCAGCGAGCGAAGACTCGATCGGCCTTGAGAGCCGATAATGATGTGGTCGTGCACCATGACCTTCATGTGCCGGCCCGCTTCGGCCAGCTCCCGCGTCAGCTTCACGTCCGCTTGGCTCGGTGTCGGATCGCCGCTCGGATGATTGTGGACGATGATGATCGCGGTTGCACCATGCGCCATCGCGCGCTTCATCACTTCGCGCACATGCATCGACGCTTCGTCGACCGATCCGCGCCACATCGCTTCGTTGGCGATCAGCATGTTCTTCGCATTGAGGAAGAGGACGCGCACTTCCTCCACCGGAGAATGGGCCATTGCCGCGTGAAGATACTCCTGCAGCGCCTCCCAGCCCGAAAGCACCGGCCGGCCCTCCAGCCGCGTTTCCAGCAGTCGTAATGCGGTCGCCTCGGCGATTTTCAGAGCGGCCACCACGCCCTCGCTGAGCCCTTCCCGCTTCA
>Ga0070675_100001544_pt1 | contig 17035 bp, 20 predicted proteins | sample KBSM43metaG_FD_65343 | JGI IMG/M metagenome (GOLD analysis project Ga0070675, IMG submission 65343) | Miscanthus rhizosphere microbial communities from Kellogg Biological Station, Michigan, USA - KBS M4-3 metaG | ecosystem: Host-associated > Plants > Roots > Rhizosphere > Soil ...
GAACTCGGGTGTCGGGTCCAGCGGCGGCAGAGGCCACTCGATGAAGGAGTGATCGAAGCGCGTGGCCTCAGGGGGGTGAGTCTGCCCACCAGGGTCACGGTGCCGCGGTTGCTTAAAAACCACTGATTGCGCGGAGCGTACTCACACGATGACGGTGCGGTCAAGCCGCCGAGGAGCGTATCCTCAGATCGTCGCACCACCGCGACGAGAGTTCGCACCCCGACCCGCGTGGAAGCTTGGCCGGCCCTGCGCAGGCCGGGGTGCTTGAAGGGAGTGAACCCCTTTGTCAGAGGCTAGCACGAGCCCGCCATCTCGGAGGCGGACCGGCGTCTTCTACCAGAAACTCGTGATCGACCGTGCCCGGATTGAGGGGCCTGCAGGGCCAGCGCTGTTGGCGCTGGCGCTTCGGATTGGGGGCCTGGCGTTGGTGGCGTACCTCGGGGGCGGGGCGGTGGCGTTCTTCGTTCACCTGGTTATTCCACGATGACCACCAGCCGCCTTTGAGCGAAGCGCTTGGCCCTTACGGTTTGTGATGCGACCGACCGGTGACGTCACACGCGATCCGGGTCGGTAAGCCATGAGCCGTCGCGGCTGAAGCGCGGGCGTTCAGCTCCAAGCGATACTTCGATGCGAGACAAACTTGGTCATATCGATCGGGCCGTCGCTGCGATTCTTTCGCTCGTTTGGGGCTGCGCTGGAATTGCAGGACTAGTCGCTGCTTACGCCTATGGCCGTTGGGTGCTGGCTCTCGCCGCACTCTTCGCACTGTGGTATGGCGCTCTTTGGGCTCATGTCGTCGCCCGTGCGCGGCTGCTGACCTGGAAGGAGATTGCAGTGCCATGGCGTGCGCGCTAGCCATAGACCTCACCGATTCTCGCGGCGGCCTATTCTGCTGATTGGAATCAGCTGCTCACTCGCCGCGCAGATCCAGGTCGGCCGGGTTCACGCCCAGCTGAAGCTCACGCGCGAAGCGCTCGCGGTCCAACCGCTCAGTCGTGGGCCAGGTTAAGTGCGCGAGGAGCGCGGGAACACCAGCCGCGGCGACTAGACTAGCCCCTCGAGGGCGCGGCTCACGACGAAGACGCTCACCTCATTGAGCGACACCGAAGAGCCAGTGGCGACTGCAGCCAGCAATGCGCCGCTCGTCATCAACGTCAGCGTCGGCACGGCGTCCGACAGCATGCCCAGGGGCACGCAGCCAAGCAACTCGGCGCCGAACGAAATCGCCGCGAGCGTGCCCACCTGCCCGGCTCCCACAGGCAGTCCGCGATCCGCTAGGTCTGCGATGTACATGCCTACCAGCACTCCCTCGCTCCACCCTCGCCACGAAGCATCCCGTTGCAGGCAATAACGAGCAGGAGCCGATTTAACGACCGCGGATCAGAAGTGTGCGCTCCTCGGCTTGGGAGCGCGGCCGATGATCCCGAGGGGACGTCCGTGGAGGACCTGGCCAATCAGTGATCCCATCGCGGGCATCCCGCCGTCATCCCACCGGCGAACGAAAGCGCACACAAGGGCCTGTCCCTGCCGCGCGATAGCCGGAGCGTGTTCCCACTAGCTGACATGCGAGACACATGCTGGCACCGTACCCTGGACGCCTCAGTAGACCCTATGAAGCCCTGCTCGCGGACGTTTCGGGCGAGACAAGAAATGGCGGCCCTAATCGATGGAGCGTCGGCGGATCCGTTTCTGGGCGTATTGATTGATGAGGTAATCGACCGAGAACACGCCTGGGCCGCGCGTGAGCAGCAGTACGAGGATCGCCCCCCACACCAGATGCTCGTTGTACGCGTTGGGGTATACGAACGTTTGAATCACGGCGATCATTCCCAGGAGGGGAAGAGTGGCGATGCGAGTCGCAAGACCCAGGAAGAGGAGAATCGGGATCGTCAGCTCCTGCACCATGGCGATCCGTGCTGCGACTGCCGGATCCAACAAGGGCACGCGATACTCCTCCTGGAACAGTCTGACGGTGAACTCCCACGATTGGTACTTCAGCAAGCCCGCCTTGAAGAACGTGGCTCCGACGCCAATTCGTCCGGCGAGTTGAATGATGGACAGCGGGAAGCGCGCGAGCCACACGCGCGTGGCATCGAGCCACGCGATGCCAGGCGTGTCCATCGCCGACGCGGCCGGATGGTGGCTCACGAGCGAACTCCTGTTGGCTGCGCCTCCACCCGACAGGCGAACTCATCGCCGGTGAGGCGATTCATCTGCAGCTCTCCACGAAGGCCTCTAATCTCGAGCCAGACGTCCTCCTGACGGAGGACGTATTCGTCGGGCGCGGTGTCAGTCAGATACAGGCCAATCAGCTCGTCGAGTGCCCAGTCCAAGTGGAGGTACTGCACGTTCGCTGACTCGTCGGTGGCGAGTGCCAGGCGTCCCAGATGCCACTCCAGTTCGGCGAACTGCGCCAGGCACGGCAACGACTGAGCGGCGGGGTGCGCACCGAGGTAACAAGGGAAGCCGTCGCCGTACTCAGCGATACAGGGTCTCGACGGCGGCTGCTCGCGAACAAAGGAGGTCGTGACGCGTGTCACCAGCTCGGAACCAACAAGCCAGACGGTCGCAGGGAACCGTTCCACCAGCGCGCGTGTCAAGCTGGCCATGTAGTGACGCCGATGAATCGCCAGTCGCTGTTCGGGATGAGTCCCTCCCACTAGTACGGGCGCCACTGCCGCACTGTTACCGTTGACGACAGCATCGCGAATGCCGGCCTGGATGTCAGCCAGCGTGAGCATAGCGAGCCTCTCTGACAGTCTCTCGGACGCTGTCGGCTTTGGCGGCCTCCCCGATCAGAACCGGGAGTATGGGCAGATCGTTGTCCCACTCGACGATCGTAGGCTGCTGGCCGAAGCGGCGTATGGCATGCGCATAGAGCTCCCATGCCGGGTCGGCGACGGCATGGGCGTGGGTATCGACGAGCACGGTCCCGCCTGGTGTCGCTTCATCGTCTTCGGGCGTAAATCCCCCCAAGTGGAGTTCGGCGACCGCCTCTGCTGGAAACTCGTCGATGTAGCGATGTGGGTCGTATCCCATGTTGTGGCCGCTGAGAAAGACGTTGCTGACGTCGCACAGCAGGCGACAACCGGTCTCGTTCACCAATGCATGCAGAAACTCCAGCTCGGTCATCGTCGACGTCGCCAGCGAGACGTACGACGAGGGATTCTCGATGACGTACGGACGGCCCAGGGCGTCCTGAACCTCTGCGAGATGCGCGACCACCACGCGAAGCGTCTCCGCGGTGAACGGCAGCGGCAAGAGATCGTTGAGATACGACCCGCCCACCGTCGACCATGTCAGGTGCCCAGAGACGAGGACCGGATTCAGCCGATCGACCAACGTCCCAAGGCGCCTCAGGTGGTCACGGTCAATGCCGTCGGCGCTGCCGATCGAGATGCCGACGGTGTGCACCGAGATCGGGTAGTCGCGAGCGAGATCCGTCAGCAACTCGAGTCCGTGCGGATTTGCGAGAAAGTTCTCCGGATGAATCTCGAGCCATCCGACGGGCGGGCGAGTGGCCACCACCTCCGCGATGTGCGGAAGCCGAAGGCCGATACCGGTCCGTTCAGCCGTCTGTGGTCGGGCGTCACGAGTGATGGCCACGTTCCCTCTCCTCGTTACTTCGGTTGAAGGCTGCCACCGACAATGCGGTTGCAGTACCCCGCCGGCACGTAGATCCAGGCCTTGGGATCGCTATTCAGCTTCGAGGATCCCCCGCACGAGTTGTTGCCGGTTGACGCGCAGTCGTTGCTGCCGGCCTTCGCGATGCCGTAGCACTTCTCCGTCTTGAACGCCGTGGGCGCCGGGACCGGCTTCTGCGCGGAAAGCGCGACGGGTGCGACGATGGCTGCGGCCAAAGCGGATGCCACCAGATAGCGAGAATTCATGCGTACCTCTCCAATGAGTGCGGCGTCGAGATTCGACGGCCGGGCGGCCGGAAATCGGCGGCCAATGGTGTATTCGGAGGCGGTGGGGGAAAGGTTACGATGGCAGTTTGATGGATGAGTTCCCATCGCCGGACGAGCATCTGAGCCGTCTCATGGCGCGTGCCCAGCAGGGCGACAGCAACGCCTACGTCAACCTGTTACGGGCGATAACGCCCCGGATTCGCCAGCTCGTCCGTGCGCGGCGCGGGTTCCTCGGCGAAAGTGACGTAGAGGACGTCGTCCAAGAGGTTCTGCTGTCGGCCCATGCCGTGCGGGCCACGTACGATCCGACTCGCCCCCTTATGCCATGGCTCTCAGCCATCGTGCGTCATCGACTGGCTGATGCGGGTCGGCAGCACGTTCGTCAAGGAGCGCATGAGATCGGTGTCGACGATCTCGACGTAACCTTCCAGGCTCCTCCAGCGAATAGCCATGAGGAGACGTTCGGCGATCCGGACGCCTTGGCGCAGGCCATTCAGGCGTTGCCGCCCGGACAACGCCAAGCGGTGGAGTTGCTCAAGTTACGCGAACTCTCACTGAAGGAGGCGTCGGCTCTGACGGGAATGAGCATCGGTGCATTGAAAGTCGCGACGCATCGGGCCATTACGTCGCTGCGACGCGCGCTTCGAGCGAGTGACGACGAATGAAGACCGACGAACTGATTGACCGGCTCGGTCGCGACGTGACCGTGGCGCAGCCCTTGCCGGCGCCTGGGATCCGAACCGCCATGTGGACGGTGTGGGCGGTGAGTCTCCTCCTCGTGGCGGCCGTGATGATGTTCGCGGTGATGTCGTCGGCCGCAGTGACGCTAACCCCACTGTATCTGGTGCAGCAAAGTGTGGCGTTGGTCACCGGAATCATGGCCGCACGCGCCGCACTTGCGTCGGTGATCCCCGGCTCGAACAAACGCGTGTGGGTGCTGCCAGCGATAGGGGCAGCGGTGTGGGGTGTGTCGCTGTTGTGGGCAGGCGTACTTGATCTACAAGCGTCTGGGACACTGGGTGTGACGAGTCAGAGCGACTGGCCCTGCGTCGTCTCAATGGCAGTGGGTGGTCTCGTCGTCGGGTCTCCACTCATTTGGATGTTGCAGCGCGGCGCCCCGTTGACGCCCGGCCTCACGGCCTTCCTCGCCGCGTTGGCCGCGCTGAGCTTCGCCAATATCGAAGCGTGCCTGACCCGCCCTCATGCGTTCGCACTGACGGTCTTCCTGTGGCATGGAGGAATGGTCACCGCGGTTGCCGCGATCTGCGCCTTGACAGGCCATCGTTGGCTGCGCTGGCCCGATCTGACAACACGGTGAGACGAGGCTCACCGTGTTTGCTTGCTGTGACGTCGCGCTTTTTCGAACCGGCGTACCAGGAACGAAGCACCGTCGGCAGCATCATGGCCAGACTTGGCAACAACATCGATGTGCAGGCGACCACGTCGTCATCTCCACAACTCGAGTTGACCTCGTTTGCGACCGACAGCACGGTTGCCCCCGGGACGCACTTCTCTCTGGTCCTCGACGTCCGGCCAGCGCGCGGAGCTCACGTGTACGCGCCAGGCGTTACCGGATACAGGCCGATCTCGTTGTCGGTGGAGGCGCAGCCTGGTCTCGTGATGCGTGGTGCGCAGTATCCCCCAGCGGAGGACTACCATTTCAAGCCGTTGAACGAACACGTCAAGGTTTATCAGCGAACGTTCCGGATCGTACAGGACTTGGTGATCGATGCATCGGCCCAGGCCCAGGCCGCATTGAAAGGTGCATCGTCAATGACGATCAAAGGGGTTCTCAGCTATCAAGCGTGCGACGACAAGCTGTGCTTCACGCCACAGTCGGTGCCGCTCACCTGGACGGTGACGCTTCGACAGCTGGACCGCGAGCGCGCGAAGCCGTGATCAGTCGGCGCGTGTTTCTTCGCGCCGCGCTCGCAGGCGGCGCGTCCGCGGCCGGAATCGTTCGCGGCTTTGCCGAGACTCAAGGAGACCGCCGTATGCCTCGCGTCATCGTCTGCGACGTCAACGAAACCCTCTTGGACGTCGGCGCACTGGAGCCGCACTTCAAGCAGGCATTCGGCGACGGTCGCGTGTTGCAGGAATGGTTTGCGAACGTCCTGCTCTATTCGGAAGTGGCAACGCTGGCTGGCCCGTACTCCGACTTCGCGAGTATCGGAGGAGCGTCACTCGACATGGTCGCAAGCGCTCGCGGCATCACACTGTCGTTGGCCGACCGCAGCCGCATCCTGCAGGGTATGTTGACGCTACCTGCCCATCCAGATGTGCGGGAGGGTCTTCAGATGATGCGAAATGCGGGGCTGAGGCTCGTTACGCTGACGAACTCGGCACCAGCGGCGGTTCAGCAGCAGCTCACAAATGCCGGCCTGACCACCTTCTTCGAGCACTCGTTCTCTGTCGATACCGTGCGTCGCTTCAAACCAGCCGCCGAGGCGTACCGGTCGGTCGCAGACTCGCTTGGGCTTCCCACCGATCGCCTACGACTGGTAGCAGCCCATGCCTGGGATGTGATTGGCGCGCTCCGGGCGGGATACACTGCGGCCTTCGTTGCCCGACCGGGGAAGGTCCTCTACCCGCTCGGTCCCAAACCGGATATCAGTGGCCCGGATTTTAAAAGCGTCGCGAGCCAGATCGTGGCGGCCGAGTCTCACCAGGCCTGATCGGACGTGTCTCTTGGCCATCCCATGTCATCCATGGCCACTCTTGCTGTTCAAGATCCCGAGCCTTGCGCTACACGTAATCCCAGGCGGGTCGAGCTCTCGTGTTCCATGTGGGTTCCGTTCGGCACAGATCTCTCGCTACTGCTCCCTACTGCCGTCGGCTCTCCACAGGCGCAGGAGCTCGATGGGCAGGGGAAAGACGATGGTGGAGTTCTGTTCCGAGCCGATCTCCGTGAGCGTCTGCAGGTACCGCAGCGTGATCGCGACAGGCTCGGCCGCGATGACGTGCGCCGCCAGCGCCAGCTTTTCGGAGGCCTCGTATTCACCGGCGGCGTGGATGATTTTGGCTCGCTTTTCGCGCTCGGCCTCCGCCTGCCGCGCCATCGCCCGCTGCATGTCGGCAGGCAGATCGACGTGTTTCACTTCCACGGCCGAGACCTTGATGCCCCACGGGTCCGTGCGCTGATCGAGAATCTGCTGGAGCTGCTGGTTGAGCCGTTCGCGTTGCGACAGCAGGTCATCAAGATCCACCTGTCCGAGCACGCTTCGCAGCGTCGTCTGCGACAGCTGAGACGTCGCGTAGTTGTAATTTTCCACTGCTACGATCGCCCGGTTCGGTTCCATGACGCGGAAGTACACGACCGCGTTCACCTTCACTGAGACGTTGTCTCGAGTGATCACGTCCTGGGGAGGAACGTCGAGCACGATGGTGCGCAGGCTCACGCGCACCATCCGGTCGATCGGGAGAAACACCAGGACGACGCCGGGCCCCTTCGGCCGGGGCAGCAGCTTGCCGAGCCGGAAGATCACGCCGCGTTCGTATTCGGCCAGGATCTTGATCGAGCTGACCAGATACAGGACGACGACGGCCGCCAGCACTGCGAGGGGAGACACGTCCATCACGCTACCTCATTCCTTGACCACGGTTAACGTCAGTCCGTCGATGCCTACGACGCGTATGGGCGCACCCGCGGGAATGGGCTCAGTGGCGTTCGCGCGCCAGAGTTCACCGTGCACCATCACCTGTCCGGGGGCACCGGCATCGACTGCGACCACGGCGTGACCCGCCCGACCGATCATGGTCGCGGCACCGGTCGCCGCGGGTTGGCGCTGCGCCGCGAGGCCCAGCCGCACCAGGACGAGCGATACCACGACGAAGCCGGCGGCAAGGGGCAGGATGAGCCTCAAGCTCACCTGCAGCTCGCGCGATGGCGAGTCGATCAGAATCAACGAGCCGAACACGAGGCTGACGACGCCGCCGAGCGAGAGCAATCCGTAGCTGGTGACCTTGATCTCGAGGCCGAGCAGCAGCAGGCCGAACAGCATCAAACCGAGGCCGGCGTAGTTCACGGGCAGCAACTGGAGGGCGAACGACGCCAGCAGCAGCGACAGCCCGCCGACCACGCCCGGCAGCACGGCGCCCGGATTCCAGAGCTCGATCATCAGTCCCAGCATGCCCAGGCTGAGCAATCCGTAGGCGACGTCGGGCTGCGCAATCACGGCGAGGATCCGCTGGCGGATCGTCATGTCAATGGGCACGATCGCGGCGCCTGACGTCCTCAGCACGATCTCCGTCCCGTCGAAGCGACGGACCATGCGCCCGTCGAGCTGACGAAGCAGGTCCGGCAGATCCGTGGCAATGAGATCGATCAGCGGAGGTGACGCGTCCAGCGCTTCCCGTTCGGTGAACGCCTTGCTCTCGCTCACCGCCTGCCCAGCCAGCGGCACGTTGCGGCGGCGTGCGGTCGCGAGCGTCCGCACGTACGCCGACAGGTCTTCCTCGGCCTTCTTGGCCGCCGTCGCGTCGAGTGTCCCGCCGGTGCCGGACACGGGATGCGCCGCTCCGAGGTGCGTGCCCGGCGCCATGGCCGCGACGTCGGCCGCCATGGTGAGAACGAAGCCGGCGGATGCGGCGCGCGCCCCGGGCGGCGCAACGAAGATAGCGACGGGGGTAGACGCGCGCAGCATCCGGGCAACGATGACCCGCGTCGAGTCGAGCAGGCCTCCAGGCGTTTCCACCGTGAAGACAAGCAGTGTCGCGTTGGCACGGTCTGCGCGGTCCATCGTCTCGACCATGTACTCGGCGGAAACGGGATGAATGATGCTGTTGACATCCGCGGTGAAGACGACCGGTACGGCGGGCTGGGCACGGACAAGCGTCGACGCGTGCACCGCCAAGACGGCCAGCAGCACGCAGCGACGGAAAAGGCCCATGGTGGTGATTATGGCGCCGTGACCGTGCCTCACACGGATCTTTCGCCCGCGCGGGCCCCTGCATGGCGCTTTGGTGCCAGCAACCTGGACCCTTGGCCGATTCACCCGCGGCCTACGTGCTGGTCGCCCCCACTCTCGTGGGCTTTCGTGGTTGGCTTCCGATGCTCCACGAGCGATGAGCAAGTGATTGACGCGCTGCCTACGCCGACATCCGGTCCGCAATCATAGGGTCATGGGTCACAGAGATCTGGGACTTACCGTTCACGGAGAGTGCATCGTTGAGCAGTCGGTCTGCCCACCAATACGTGTCGAAGTTGTGGACGATATGTCTCATGAGTCGCATGCGCTTGGATTGCTCCGCATCAGACATGCTGAGCGCCTGCGCAAGCACGTGCGCCGATTCGTCGACCGCATACGGGTTTACGACGAGGGCCGCGCCAAGCTGTTGGGCCGCTCCCGCAAATCGACTGAGAACAAGGACGCCACGCTCATCATCGCGGGCACATACAAATTCCTTCGCGACAAGGTTCATTCCGTCATGGAGGCTTCCTACGTAGCAGACATCAGCGGCACGGTACATTCGGTAGACATCGGCTGGTTCGTGATGCGCTTCCAGTAGAACGATGGGACGGTAGCTGTCCGTCCCGAAGCGCTTGTTCACGCGCTCAGCGGTCTCTACGAGTGTGGTCCGCGCCGCGCGGTATACCGGTAGACACTCTCGGCTCGGTTCAGCGATCTGGACGAAGACGAAGCGTCCTCTGAACTGTGGGTGAATCTCGAGCAGGCGCTCGATCGCCAGAAACTTTTCGTTGATGCCCTTCGTGTAGTCCAGGCGATCGATCCCGACCCCCACGCGCATGCCAGCCGGCAATTGCAGGTCGCGACAGACACGTTCGCGACAGACCTTCGCAGCCGGGGTGGCTCGAACGCAGGGGTTTGCCCATTCGACACCGACCGGATACGCACGAACCTGCGTCGAATGCCCACGGAAGGTGACGACGTTCTGCCGGCGGTCGACGTCGGCCGGGAGCATCGACTCGACGGTGTCAAGAAAGTGTCCGCAATCCTCGCGTGTCTGAAACCCGACGATGTCGCTGCCGAGCAGTCCATCGAGTAGTTCCTGGCCCCAGGGACAGACCGTGAACACGCGCGGATGAGGCCAGGGGATGTGCCAGAAGGCCACGACCGTGCTCAGGGGCAGCCGGCTTCGAAGAAGCCGCGGGGCGAGCGCGAAGTGATAGTCCTGCACAAGTACGAGGGGCGAGGTCCCCTTGGCTTCCTCAGAGACAGCCGCTGCGAAGCGTACATTCGCGAGCTGGTACATGCGGAAGTCGGTTGATCGGAAAACAGGCTGAACGTGCACGGCATGGCAAAGCGGCCAGAGTCCCTCATTCGCAAAGCCGTAGTAGTACCCACGGTGCTCATGGTCAGGCTGCCACACATAGCGGAGACGGTACTGAGGAGTCGCGGGCGGCACGTTCAGTCCATCGCGATCGTCGGCACACGCTGGGTCAGCGTTCCCGGCACCATGGGCCACCCATACGCCGGCACAGGCTTTGACCAGCGGCTCGAGGGCGGTCACGAGGCCACTCGCGGAGCGTTTGAGGTTGATCCGACCATCACGGGTATATTCGTGCGTGAACGGCGCGCGATTCGCGAGTACGATCACGCGCTCCCACGCCTTTGAAACGTCGAGAAACGCTCGCGAACCCTGTCCAGTTCGAAGATCGTTGTCGCCGGGGTCTGGTTGCCTAACGTGGGGTTCTGGTTGCCTGAACATCGTGGCCCTCCAAGAGCGGCATGCCATGGACGCTCTTTGAGTAAACAGCGCCCCTCGCGCTCATTCCATCCTGTAGACGGAGGAGAGGCGGCCCTTTTTTGTAGGGGACTCGGGCGACGCGACGCCCGTGAGGGGCACATCGCCGTTCTCGGCTCCCCTGTTTGCCGGATGCCGGCACCGCAGTCGAGTGACGTACGCTGGATTGAGCGTATCGGGTTTGGAGGTTGACGTGCGGCTTAAGACGTGGCTGGTCGCGGCGCTGGGACTCGGCAGTCTGGTGGTGCTCATCGCGGTGTCGATGCTTGCGTCGTCGCGCAAGGTTCAGGACATCTACGCGCAGCTCGATCAGCTCAATACGCATCACCGCAACGTGGAAGCGAAGCTCAGGGCGCTCCGGTCGGATGTCCATCTCTCGAGTATCTTTGTGCGCGATTATCTTCTGGACGTCGCCCGTGAACGGGCTCCGGAGTACCGCGAGCAACTCGCCGAGTTCCGTCGCACCAGTGTCGCCACGTTGGAGGCACTCCGACCGTTGGTCGGACGTGATGACGAGATCTCAATGCTGCAGACAAAGCTTGCTGAGTACTGGGAGACGTTCGATCCGCTGTTTGACTGGACACCAACCGAGAAGATCGTTCGGAGTGCGACGTTTTTGCGTCGCGAGGTGGTGCCACGGCGCGAAGCGGTGCTGTCGATCGCACAAGGCATCGAGGAGCTGAACAACGCGAATCTGGCGGCGCAGAGCGCCGAGGTCGCCAGTCGTCATACTGCACTGCGCAACGACCTGCGCCGACTGACGTGGCAGACGGTGTTGCTCGGTCTGGCGGTCGCCTTGGTCGTAGTGTTTCGGCTGCGACTCCTGGAGCGGCGGTCTGAAGAGGCCGAGCAGCAAATGCGCAAGCTCTCGCAGCAACTTGTGAACACGCAGGAGGAAGAACGGAAGAGCCTATCTCGCGAACTCCATGACCACGTGGCGCAGGTTCTCACGGGGCTCAGGATGGAGCTCGGCCGGGTCGAACGGATCGCCGCACCGCTCGCCGCACAGGTCGCTCCGGCAGTCGCCGAGTGCAAAAGGCTGGTCGACGACATGTTCAACACCGTGCGTGGGCTGGCACTCGGCCTTCGGCCGAGCATGCTGGATGATTTCGGTTTGCAAGCCGCGCTGGAATGGCACGTGCGTGATTTCACGGGTCGATATGCGATGAATGTCGACCTCAAGATGCATGGCGACTTCGATGCGCTGCCGGACAAACAGCGCACGTGTGTGTACCGCGTGGTTCAGGAGGCCTTGACGAACTGCGTCCGGCATGCGCGCGCACAGAACGTCAAAATCAGTGTGCAAGCGCGGGACGGTCATCTGGACGTGTCCGTGACTGATGATGGTGTGGGCCTGGACCCCGTCCACCGCCGCAACGGCCTGGGGCTGCGTGGAATCGACGAGCGCGTCAGGGAGCTTGAAGGGACGATGGCCATCTCACGGGAAGCAGGCGGCGGAACCACGGTGACAGTTCAGTTGCCACTGCCCGCAGCCGTTACGGAGGTGCCACGTGCGCGTGCTGCTGGCTGACGATCACAGCATTGTCAGGCGTGGATTGCGCGGCCTGCTCGAGGCCGCTGGGCTGACGGTGGTCGCCGAGGCGAGCGACGGGTTGGAGGCGATGCGTCTCTGCGAGGAGCACCACCCCGACCTGCTCATCTTGGACATCGGGATGCCGAAACTGAGCGGCATCGAAGTCGCGGCACGCTCACAGAAAATGGACCGTCCCCCTGGCGTCATCATTCTCAGCGTCCATGGCGACGAGTCCTACATCATGCGGGCCCTTGCGGCTGGCGCCCGTGCGTATCTGTTGAAAAGCGCGACAGACGAGGATCTGATTCCCGCTGTACGCGCCGTCGCGGCGGGAAAGCCGTTTTTTAGTCCGGCCGTCACTGCCGTGCTCGTTGAAGACTACGTCCGTCGGCTGCAACAGCGGGGATTGACAGATTCGTACCATCTGCTCACCGACCGCGAGAAGGAGGTGCTCCAGTTGCTCGCGGAGGGACGGTCGAACAAGGAAGTCGCGACGCTGCTCGATCTTGGATTATCAACAGTAGAGACGCATCGATCGAACCTGATGCAGAAGCTGAACCTCCACAACACCGCCGAGATCGTGCTCTATGCAGTGCGGAAGGGTCTGATCGTGTAAACGACTTAGGGCTGCGCGGAAGAGGCGCCATTTTCGGCTCTGGGGATCGTGGCGGGTCCCTAATGAACACGATGGACTTGGCCCGGGCAGCGCGGTTTACTGGATCCGCCAATCGATCGCGAACGAGTCGGGCTTACGGCAGCAACATGAGCTGGCGGAGACGCACTGTGGTCGGCATCGTTGCCCTGACCTGGGGTACGACAGCGTACGCTGCGACGCGGGAAATCCATCGTGGTCGGCTGAAGTCACTGCCGGAAGCCAAAGCGGTCCCGTCGGCGGCCGTTCGACCTTACAAAGAAGAGCCCGCAAAAGCATCCCCCTTGGGGATTGCGAAGGTGCGGCTCGACCCGCCTCCGCCGCGGGAAGAGAATTCGGCCGTGCTGAAGTTCCAGATGTCTAACGGGGGCTCGAACACGCTCACCGACATCGTCTTCGAGGTTGTGATCGTGGAGGAACATGAGCGCGAGCAGCACCCGAATACACCCAATTGGGTCATCGCCGGTCCGTTCGTAATACGAGGAAAGTTTGTCCTCAATCCGGGCTACACCGCGGACTGCGAGATCCTCCTGCGCAACATCTCGTCGAACTGCAGCTGTGCTGCGAATGTTCGTGTTCTGTCGTTCCGATCGATCGGTGATTCAGGCCCGTAACGGCGGTTGCCGATGAGGCCCTCTGAAGAGTGAGGTTCGAGTTATCGCCGCGATGATGCACACACTCTTGGTGCAGTTGACGTGATCCCTCTTCTTCAGCGTTGTCCAGCACGAATGCCACGCCCAGAGCTCCTGTCTTTTCCCGGAGCGCCTCCGGTCAGGACCCGAGGGCGCCGTCTTGCGTCGGCGATTAGTCTGTGAGAGACGACAAAGCCAGGAGGGTTCGACATGTGGACCATGCTCGGACGTTCGCTCGGACTCGTGCTGCTCATCGCGACGCTCGTTCACGCAGGTCCTCTCGACCGAGTGTCACATTCCGCAACCATTGCCACACAACTCGCCAAAGCGCTCTCTGAGCAAGGGCTCGACGCGATCGCCGCACAGGACCCTGACGAACCGGATCGCTTCATAGCGGCGCTGTTTTTTGAAGACACTCAGCTGCTCGTCGTGTCAGCCCGTTACGCCTCCCCATTGCTGATGAAGGCCCGACTGGCGCACAAGCAGTACCGCGATGTGTATCTTGATTTGTCTGGTTCATCGATTGCCGACACCAGCTTCCTTTTCCAGGATATGAACGCGGACGGGTTATGTACTCGCCGAGAGCAGGCGGCCGACATCGTGTACGACGGAAGCCAAGCAGCGAAGATCTTCGACGGAGACTGGAGCAAACACAAATCGGATGATACCTACGAGCAGCAGTTCGTGGTGGCGGACCAACGGTACAGCCGTTTGCTGAATATTCTGTGGGAACAGCTGCGCGCAGCACCTTGATCAGCGGTGGGCGGAAGGACCAGACGGGAGCGTGGTCGGGCGACGCGCCATTGTCTCGTCCTTGAATCCCCTCAGACCAGTGCGTTCAGGTCTTCTCTACCGGAAACTCGGCCCTCGATTGGATGGACGCCGCATGAATGCAGTCCTAACCTTCCCAGCGGGATCGCCGCTCTGGATGTTCGGAGGCTTCTGGGCACAGGGTCGAATGGACGCGGCAGCCGTAGAAAAGCTGCGCGAGCCGGGGCTCGGCTCCAGTCCTCCTGGTGGCGTGGCGATCCCGCCAAAGTCACATCTTCGTCTTGGACAAGCGGGGCAACCAGGGGAGGGTCAATGGTGGGTCCACACGTGACGTCTGACGGCGCACTCGGAGGCGGCCGGCTGTGGGTCGGCGATCTCGGCGGCTGGCTCAGTTACGTGGTTCGTGCTGAGGCGGCGTTCGGTTTGGGCCACGATCTCCCGGCTACCGTGCGAGACTTCATTCGTCGGCGGGTGTCAGGGGGCCGTGCGGCCAGGATACATATATCCGGCATGAGTGACAGTTGGTTGCTAATGCACGAGACCGAGTATGACAAACATCGCACGGAGCTCTAACAGCGGGAGCAGCGGAAAGCTGCTGGGCCGCTCCGGTAAATCGAGTGAGAAGAAGGACGACGCGCGCAGCTCCACCGCCCGAGCAATGTGGTTGATTCCGGCGCCTGAACGCTCGTCGCCGCCGAGGCCGCGGCCGTAGCCCACGAGCGACACTTAGGGGCGTACCGCCAACGGCGTCCGCGTCCGCCGTGTCGTTCCAGTTGGCGTGTGGTCGTCGCGCCCGGCTTCTGAATGGCATCGACGGCGACAAATCGGCTACCTCCCATGTGAAGGGTGGCTTCTCTCGTCGATCGGCTGATGGACGCACGACCGTAGACGAGTCGCCTGAGGCCCTCCGATGTCCTGTGCGTCGATCCCAGGAGACCACGACAGGGAGGTGAGCGTCTTACGCGTCAAGGCGTCGAATCGGCGAAGCGCGCCGCGACGCACGACGATGCCGATAGCTTCTTTTCGCCACTCAATCTTCTATAGGTCGTTTGCACTCAGGCCAATTGCATGGCCTGTTCGGCCCGTCGGCCCCTACCCGCCTGCGCCGCAGTCTGTGAAACGCCAGGACCTGCCGCGCATGACCGCGGTGCGCGCCGCTGAGGCAGCCGATGGTCGCCGGCGGGCACTTGTCCGATCGGTAAACGAGGACTACGCCGGACAACGAGGCCGCTCGACGAGGAACAGTTATTTCGGTACCGCCGGATAGGGGCTTTGTCCCCAACGTGAGCAGGGCACATGGGAGCACCAGACCAGCCGAACCGAACGGCTCCCGCCAGGCCGATCCTGGTCTACTTCAAGCTGCGCGCTTTGGACGACCGCATCGCCGCGTGCATGTCATTCAGGACCGATCGGGGGATCGAGCTCCGTTTCGGGTTCGACGATGAGGCGCCTCAACGCGTGCAGTTGGTTGAGTCCCACACGCGGGCACTCGAGCTCGCGACGCAGTGGCGAGTAGCCATCCTGTCCGGCAGGCGTTTTTGTGAAGCCCGCTGGCGAGGCGACACTCCCGGGGGATCAGCTCATCAGACGCAAGGGTAACATCCTTGTCGCACGGGTGTCCGTCGCGAGTCAGTCGCGCCGAACGCCGAGCTCGGGCATCCATTTCACGTGGTCGACGACGAGACGGTGGTCTTGCCGCTGGACCAGCCTTTCGTCAACGAGGGCCGCTTCGCGTCGCTCCTCGTCCGGGATCGCGAACTCAGACAGCCTGGCGGAGAGCTTTACGAACTCTGGCGGAAGGCGATGAAAAGTCTGCGCGAGATCCAGGTCGACCCTGGAATGGTTCAATTACCGGCGGGGAAGCTACGAACACCCTCAAACGGCCCAGCACGGTGGGACGCTCGACCGCGATGGTTGCGGCAAGCGCGTAGTGAGCGATGAGCGACGTAGCCAGCCGGGATGCCGCGCCCGAGAGTTATGTTGCGGCTCACGCGGCCGGGACACTAGCTCGGCCGTGCGGTGAGCGCGGCCAAAATACAGTGCCCGTCCGATAGTCGGGCCCCCGGCGGCCGGGCCAATATCCGAAGAGATACTCAGGATGGATCGCCCTCACACTGCGCACGGCGGGGGCGGCGTTCGACGCCCTGCCTTCAGCACGCGCGTCGCGCTCGCCACCGGTTTCGCCATCGTTTTCGGGCTCTGGCTCCTGTGGGGCTATCAGCTGGGGCGAAGCCTGCAGGAGATCGAGCGCAGCGTCGCGACCGTGCACGAAGAATACGTGCGCGGCGAACAGACGCTGACGAAAGTCCGCACCAATGTCCTGCTCGGGTCCATCTATTTACGTGATGCCCTGATCGACAGCGGGTCGCCCCGTCGCGACTACTACCGATCCGAGCTGTCGCGCTTGCGCGCCGAGGTGGAGGCGTCACTCACGACCTACGTGCCGGAGGTCACTTCGGTAGTCGAACGGCAGCACTGGTCTTTGTTGCAGGCCGAGCTGAGCGAGTTCTGGGAGTCGCGCAGTCTCGCGTTCTCGGACACCGATCCCCGCTCGCCAGCGCAGGCGGCGGCCCTGCTGCGCACGCGCGTGGTGCCGCGGCGCGAGACTATCCTCCAGGTGCTCGACCAGCTGGCGGCGCTGCAGGCCGAGGCCAACCGCCGGCGCCAGGCGGAAGCCAACGCGCTCCATCGGCAGGTCCGCCTCCGCCTGATGTCGATGGGCGGCGCGACGTTGCTGATGGCGCTGATCGTGGCGGTGATGGCGTCGCGCCACGTCAACCGGTTGCAGCGCGAGATCGAGCGTCAGCGCGCCGCGGAGCAGCAGAACCGG
>Ga0070675_100001549_pt1 | contig 17016 bp, 14 predicted proteins | sample KBSM43metaG_FD_65343 | JGI IMG/M metagenome (GOLD analysis project Ga0070675, IMG submission 65343) | Miscanthus rhizosphere microbial communities from Kellogg Biological Station, Michigan, USA - KBS M4-3 metaG | ecosystem: Host-associated > Plants > Roots > Rhizosphere > Soil ...
AAAAGCCAGGGGTAAGCGAGTGAAACGAGCGCAAATGCTTCAAGACTGCTGTCTCGCACGCCGGAGGCGTGCAGGGATGGTAGCCAGGGGTAAGCGAGTGAAACGAGCGCAAATGCTTCAAGACTGCTGTCTCGCACGCCGGAGGCGTGCAGGGATGGTAGCCAGGGGTAAGCGAGTGAAACGAGCGCAACCCCTGGTCAGCCTCGCAAAAAGGGGCGCACCGCGGAGCGGTGCGAGGAATTCCTTGCACCCCGGATGAGGCTCTTCACGCCAGTACTTCCCGCGTGAGCTTACAGCACAGCGAGCCCTGCGACTCTCCCGGCCTGAGAGTCTCCGCTGTCGCCCACTTCCACGCCGGATGGCGCGGTGTTCCCGCCATCTCCGTTTCCCAGAGCTCCATCTCAAGGACGTACCGTTCCCGTTCCTGCCGACCCACCGCAAGTTTCCGAACGGGAATCAGCGCCACGCCGAGCTTTTCTGTACCGATCCTCGAAACGAGGTCCTGCAACGTTTCGGCGCCCCGGAAACTCCCCGCCGGCAGGCCCCACACACCCGGCAGCTCGTCGTCATCATCCGCACGCCGACTGGAAAGAAACTGGTCTCCATTTCGAATGAGCACGGCGACAGATCTCTTCACCGGCAAACTCATGTTCAACCTGGAAACGTCCGCAGCCAGTCCCCGAACTGCCACACATCACGCAGTATCGTTGTCAGTTGCGGTCGATTCTTCCCATAAGCTGTATGCAGACGCCAGCTCAGATAGTCTCCTGGAGGAACGGGCAGGAAGGGCTTGCGGCGGTACCAGTCTGCTGGAACAACACGGGCGTAGAACCGAATCAACGCCCACGCAATCCCAAAGTGCCGCACGGGGAGATGTTACCACGCGGGTCCGAAGGCGACACCGAGCGAGATCGAGCCGGGCAGTTCCCTTTCCGGTCCTTATGGTGCTTCCTCAAATGAGAAATCAAGGACAGCAGGCCTGAAAATCGGTAACTCGGATCAACGTAGTGTTGAAACGCGTGAAAGGCAAAGTAGTAGAAACGACACGACGCCCAGATCGCTATGACCAGAAGGAGAACTCCGCGGCTTGTGAGTTCGGTGACAGCAAGGATGCCGGAAGCCAACAGAGCGAGTAACAGGAAAAGGCCCGCCTTGATAACGATCAAGCTGGGATTTTGCAGGTCTCGCATCAACCGCATTCTGAGGCAATAGACTCCTGTTATCGTGTGAGTGTTCCGCGATTGTCGGTCGCAAGCAGTTCCTGCACAAGGCTGATGAGAGCGGCAGGATCAATCGGTTTGCTGGCGAACCGTACCTGGGCATCATGGGCAAGATCCGAAACTTCGGCTGAAGTATCCCCGCTGATCATGATCGCGGGAAACTTCTCTCCAAGTACTTTGCGCACGGAGTGGATCACATCGGAGCCCGTCATCCCGCCCGGTAAATGAAAGTCGGTGATGAGCAATTCAGGGCGCGGCGACTCGCCGATAATTGCCAGGGTTTTATCCAGGGAGTCGGCACTTACGATTCGATAGCCACTCACCGCGAAGAAGAGTTCCATGGCTTTGCGAACCGCCGCATGGTCTTCCACGAGGAGGATAGTCGAAGGAGTGGCCGCAGAAGTGAGATTCTCGAGCGACCGCGGTGCTGCACTTTGGCCGGTGGCAACAGGGGCCCCGCCAGGCACAGTGAGCGCGAACCGCGAGCCTTTGCCAACCTCTGACTCGACCTCGATACCAGCCTGAAGCATCGATGCCATGCGTTGCACAATCCCCAGGCCCAATCCGTATCCCTGACGGCTTACGGCGGCGCCCACGCCGACCTGGTAGAACTCACTGAAGATAAGCGGCAGTTCCTCGCGTGCGATGCCGACGCCGGTATCGATAACCTCGAGTCGCACGGTTTCCTGATGTCGCCTGCAACGCAGCGTGACCGTACCGCGCTCAGTAAACTTGATTGCGTTCGAAAGTAAATTCCGGAGAATTTCGCCAACAAGCACTGGATCGCTGTTGATCGACGGAGATCCATCCGAATCGATATTCAACTCCAGCCCCTTGCTGGCCACGAGACTGGAGAACTCCAGCTTTAATTTCATGAGCAAAGGCTCCGCCGCAAAGTCTGAGACTTCCGGCCTGACCACGCCGGACTCCAGCTTACTGATGTCGAGAAGTGTATCGAGCAGGTGTGCCATCGTATCGATGGCCTCACCCTGTTGTTGCACAATCCTCTGTATTGACGCATCGGTCTTAGTGCTGCGCAAGATTCCATTGAGCATCGCGAGTGTCTGCACGGGTTGACGCAAATCGTGACTTGCAGCTCGGAGAAAGTGGCTCTTGGCCTTGTTCGCACGATCCGCGGATTCGCGTGCTGTAACCAAAGCGGCTTCGGCACGCTTTCGCCCGATGGCAATGCCTGCCTGGCGCGCATAGAGATCCGTGAGCCGCAACTCGTCCTGCGAGAACCTGCGCGGAGAAACAAAGTGCGTCGTCAGCATTCCAAGTGGCGCACCCTCGGCCGTGAAGAGCGGCGTAGACTGCAGCGCACGAGAGCCTATCTGACGTGCGAGATCATGAAGGGCTTCATTAGATGTACATTCAACATCTTCGATAACCACTCGCTCGCCCCGCACCAGGGCCACAGCCCACATCGGAGCGTTACGACACTCGACTACGCCGAAGCGATCCAGAAACGGCTGATTGAGACCGCGCTGGGCAGCAACACCCAACGTATCCGATTGTGGGTTGTATAGCCGGACAGCACCGAAGTCGGCCGCGTGCAGCGCCATTGTCGCGTCAAGAATCTCTTCCAGAAGCGCTTGCTGATCGTCCGACTTGATCGCCGTCGTGCTGATGTCATGCAAGCGCTTCATTGCCGCCAATTCCGCTGCCAGCGCTGCGCGACTCTCCGCCTCTGCAGCCTGAGCCTGCGCTACGGCCTCTCGCAACCGCGCTTCCGCGAGCTTGCTCTCCGTCACGTCCCGAACAACCGAGACCGATCCGACGACGTCTCCATCGGCATTGCGCACGGGAGCAGAACTGACCTGCCGATGACGGAACTCGCCTGTTCGCGGCACGCGAAGGATTTGCCCCTCGTCACTAATGGTCTCGCCCTTCAGCGCTCTCAACGGAGGCGCTTCTTCAAGGGGACGAGGCGTGCCGTCCGGACGCAGAACCACGAGGTTCGAGACGATCTTCTCGACAGGAACGCCTTCTACAGAAACATAGCCGAACGCCCGCAACGCCGCGGGATTGGCATAGGTGTATCGACCCTGCGGATCCGTAAAGTAGACCTCGTCATGGATACTGTTCAGAGCGGCGAACAGCCATTCCCTTTCCGCATTCAGGGCATCGATCAGACGTTGCACCTCGCGCTCCGCGTGGTTGCGCTCGGTGACGTCCGCAGCAGAAGCGCCGACGGTGTTGGGCCCAATGGGAAACACACAGGTCCGAAAGTCTGCCGCGCCGAACGATGTCTCGTACTCGTGTGGCAACCGAGTCTCGAGAACCTGATTACAAAGCGCGATCAATCGCGTAGCACGATCCGGCACAACCTCAGTGAAGGTTTTACCGATCAGAGTTTCGCGCGTAGCGCCCAGAACCCTGAGCGCGTTCCTGTTGACATCAACATAGCGCCAATCCTCGACTACTCCTGCAGCCGTGCGCACAGCCTCGATCAGGTAGAGGTACTCCTTCGGGTGTTCGAACAGACCACGGTAATGCACTTCGCTTGTCCTTAGTGCGAGAAGCATCGCAATCCTGGACCGCAGGAGTTTTGGAACCAGCGGAAGAAGGAGACAATCGACCAGGGCGAATTCGCTTAGCTCAACAGCGACATCGGTAACGAGAATGAGCGGTGTGCGCTCGAATCCGGAAATTTGACGTATCTGTTCAATCCCGGCGACGGCACTCGGCGCTCGTGCTGTCAGGTCGAGCAGAACAACGATGCAACGTTGATGCGCAGCGTAGTCGCGGACCCCTTGCTCGGATAAGCACACGCACTCGACACCGATCTGCTCGAGTACAGACTGATAAATTCCTACATGCAAAGGTTGGGGCTCGACTACGAGCGCAACGGGTCGTGGCATATTTGATCGCAAACAACCATCTGGGGAGAGGCGTTGATCCTCCGTCCGAAGGGTATTAATCCTCCGCAGTATACTCGGATCCAGGGTGACGGAAATCGACAAAGAGCGATGACAGGAATGAACCTACAGGGTCTTTCGTAGGAGCCCCACCTTCGATCTGGTCCTTTGAATTTCTTCCGTTCTGGGCCAGACTTACGGCGACCTGTGTTCGCTCAATGCCGAGACCGGAACTATTTGATCGCGACTGCTGTGCTGGCCGTCTTCGTCTTTGTGGCGGGAGCTGCCGCGCAAACGTTCTTCTACAACGAAGTGGTAAAGGACGGTCGAATCTACGTCTTCGCCACTCAGTCGAGGTACGACGCTTTCACGAAAAGCAACGGGACAGAAGTCGGTAAGGTTATCGAACGGCCCGGTTACGGCCCTGGCGGTGAAACCGTCGCCTTCGATAGCGAGGATGCGATCAACCTGTACAACTTCAAGCATGGGCTGCCGGGCGAGGTGTTCTCAAAGTCTCAGGACACACAGAAGTCCCAATTCCCCGCCGGCAAGTTCAGCGGGCTGATGTTCGGGGACTATTACTGGTACTACGACAGGCACCAGGACGGAATCAGCAGCACGGATCCAACCCCCGTCAAAGGCCAGCACGGTATGTGGTTCCGCAGGATCTACTTCACCTACGACTTTTCCTTCAATGAAAAGCTCACCACCCGTTTCCGCCTCGAGGTAAATAGCAACGGAGATTTCCTGGGCGGAGATCTCGTCCCCTACGCCAAGGACGCATACCTGAAGTGGACTTATACCGGTGAGCATCAGGTAACGTTGGGCATTCATCCGACTTTGACCTTTGACTGGCTGGACGGATTCTGGGGGCTGCGTCACATCGAAAAGACGCCGGCCGATCTTTACAGGTTGGATTCGTCCCGCGATTTCGGATTCAGTTTCAGCGGCCCGACTCCAATCGAAGGCCTTAGATACGCGGCACAGTTCGGCAACGAGTCGGGCAGCGGATCCGAAACACAGGAGGGCAAGATCCTGCGTTTCGAAGGTCGCTTTGAGCGGAAATCCGGCATCGCCCTCGAGGGCTTTTATAGCTTTGGCACACGGCCGGCCGGTGCGCATCGTCAGACAGCTCAGGGCATCGCCGGATACCGAAGCGAAGTGGCCCGGGTCGGCGTGCAGTATCTCTGGCAACAACGGAGATCGGGTGTACAGGGGAATCCTCATCAGACCATCGCCGTCTGGTCAGGGTTCGGAGCGTGGGAGGTCTTTCCAAAGAAGGTGAACTTATTTCTCCGCGTTGACAATGTGAGCGGGAATCTCGGCGATGTTGAAACAGGACTGCCGGGCGCGGAAGGAATTGATTACCTGGTGCTGAGTAGTCAGTCCCCATTCACAACATGGATTTTGGGCGGTGAGTGGTTCCTCCACCCGAGCGTTCGTCTGGGACCAAACCTCGAACTGGTACGGTACGCGCACGACCCGGACCCGGTGAACCTTCCCGCGAGAAACCGCGACTCGATTTTCCGTATGACGTTCTTCTGGACGTTCTGATTACGGCGTGCCGGTCTTCATGAGAGAAAGCTGTTCCGTTTGCTTCCCCCGCAGCCAGCGGTAACCGACCACACTGAGGACACCAACGCCGAACAGGGTGAGGGTGCCAGGCTCTGGGACCGCCGTGGCGAGGGGTGTAGCGAGGAAGCCGTGATTTCTGAACGCGGCGTCTTCGAAGGAGCCGACGATCTGAGCGGCAGAACTCGCCTGCTGTCGTCTGCTGTTGAAGCCTGCGGTTTCTCGCAAACTCCGCTTGCCTGAAAACACGTCCCCTCCGTACACTCGGTTCACCCTTTGGTTGTCCCTCCACCCTGAAAAATTCATGCTTTTCAAAACTCGGAGTGCTTCTGTTTTCGGCATCGAAGCTCATCTTGTCGATGTCGAAGTGAATCTCACGGCGGGAAACGGAACCCACGGAGAATTCGCAATCGTCGGTCTGCCCGATCCTGCAGTTCGTGAATCCCGCAGCCGCGTTATGGCAGCGATTCGCAACAGTGGATTCTCGTTTCCCTACCAGAAAATCACCATCAATCTTGCGCCGGCGGATATCAAGAAGGAGGGTTCGGCTTTCGATCTCCCGATGGCTGTCGCCATTCTTGGTGGCGTTGGATTCCTTCAGCGGCAGGACATGTCGGACTTCCTGCTGATCGGAGAACTCTCTCTCGACGGGAAACTGCGTCCGGTTCGCGGCGTTCTTTCCATCGCGATGCTCGCTCGCGAAAAGAAGATTGCCTGCATGGTTGTCCCACGGGACAACGTGCGAGAAGCGGCTGTCGTCGGCGGGATCGAAGTTCATCCATTTCGAACGATCACCGAAGTTGTCGATTTCGTGAACGGCAACCGGTCTCCGCGGCCGTTTCATGTTGAACCGGGAGAATCCCCCAATGGCCACGCGCCTCGGGGCGAGGATTTTCGTGATGTGCGCGGGCAGTTCCACGCCAAAAGAGCCATCGAGGTCGCCATGGCAGGAGGCCACAACGTGCTTATGGTCGGGCCTCCGGGATCGGGCAAGACAATGCTCGCCAAGAGAATCCCTTCGGTGCTGCCACCTATGAGTTTCGAAGAAAGTCTGGAAACGACGCGCATTCACTCCGTCACGGGACTGCTGCCTGCGGGTATAGGTCTGATCTCCGAGCGTCCCTTTCGACACCCGCATCACACCATTTCCGATGCGGGTCTGGTCGGTGGCGGAAGCGTTCCTCGGCCCGGAGAAGTCAGCATGGCGCACAACGGCGTGCTGTTCCTGGACGAACTACCCGAGTTTCCTCGCAATGTGCTCGAGGTGATGCGACAACCTCTCGAAGAGCGCCGCGTTACCATCGCACGCGCTCAGATGACGCTGACATTCCCGGCCGCGTTCGTTCTGGTTGCCGCAAGTAATCCCTGTCCGTGCGGGTTTGCCAACGACTTTCGTCGCGAATGCTTTTGCACGCCGCCGCAGATCCAGCGCTACATGTCGAAAATTTCAGGCCCGCTGATGGATCGCATCGATATCCAGATCGATGTGCCCGCGGTTCCTTACAAGGAACTGGCCAACACGCGAGCCGCCGAATCGTCAGAGACGATTCGCACGCGGGTCGTCTCGGCCCGGAACACGCAGCTTCGCCGCTTCTTCGATGAAAGCATTTACACGAACGCACAGATGGGGCCGCGGCATCTGCGAAAGTACTGCGTGCTTACTCCGGAGTGCGAAAAGATCATGGAGAACGCTGTCACCAAACTCGGGTTCAGCGCGCGCGGCTACGACCGCATCCTCAAGGTCGCCAGAACAATTTCCGACCTCGCTGGCGAAGATGCCCTTTCACCGAAGCATCTCTCAGAAGCGGTCCAGTATCGGACGTTGGACCGAAATCTGTGGGTGTGAGAGGAAAACTATGTTGAAAACAAAAATGATCCGGGAAACAGATCGTTCGCACGCTTCGTGCCAGAGGCGAAGCCGGACGCATTTTACGTGTCAGCCTCTACTTCGGGCGGGGTCTGATCCTTTTAAACACGCTGGCGGCTGAAGTTCGTGCGAAAGAGCACAGCACTGGACACTTCTGTTAACGATGCCGGACGGCGCCTTCAGCATTCTTCGCTCTTTCCGGGTGTGTATGAACTCGATACGAGGGACTTACCGTCGGAGTATTACCTTCTCAGCGCGCGACGAGGAAAGCGCGACGCATTACGTACTGGCGTCGTTGTATCCGATTCATCGGTTCCACTGGAAATCGTGATGAGTCCCATTGGGGATGTTGTCGAAGGGAGGGTTACGGACGCGAACGCCCAACCGCTTGCCGATGCACTGGTTTCGTTAGTCGGCGTCGGACCTCTCGCAGAGCGGTCGGACAAAAACGGCACGCAGCGCACAACGTACAGTGACCAGGACGGGATTTACCGGTTCAAAGGCCTGGCGGCGGGTCCATATCAGCTCCATGCGTGGGCCTCATCGGAGATGTCTCGCTCGCTCCACCAAATCTTCGATCCAGCTGGCCGTTTCGTAGACTCCTTTTCGTCAGTCGAAGACGGAGCCTTCCTGGATCCCGAGTTCTTAAAGAAATTCCAGCCCAGAGAGCGGAGGACTACCGTTGAGAGAAACGGGCTGACTAGGGTGAACCTGAAAATAGATTGACGCCTTTGACCGTTACTGCCATTCCCCGCGGCATTCGTTCTTGTCGCTGCAAGCAATCCCTGCCCGTGCGGATTTGCTCAGGACTTCCGTCGCGAATGTTTTTGCAATGAATCTTTCGCGCAAATTCTAGCCTTTGGCTGTTTTGAAAGCTGGGAAAATCGTTGACCGCAAACACGTATAATCGCGGGCGACCTGCTACCCGAAACGTAGAACTAAACAGGAAAGGATCGACATGAGAATCTCCATTTGGTTGGTCGCAGCCGTACTGGCGGCGCCGGCACTGGCCAGCGCCCAGGGGAATCGGGGGCCGGCCGCGCCGGTCCAGGTGAAGACGACGCTGCTCGGAGGCAGTGTCTACGGCATCGATGGACAGGGTGGAAGAATGGCGGCTCTCGTCGGACCGGAAGGCGTCCTTCTGGTTGACGCTCAATCTCCGGCAGTGACCGATAGCATCGTTGCAGCGCTGAAGGGAATCTCACCGGCTCCGTTGCGCTTTCTCGTGAACACACACGTTCACGCCGATCACACGGGAGGCAACGAGAACTTCGCGAAGCTTGGCGTGACGATTCTCGGACGCCCGAACCTGCTCGATCAATTGGTGCATCCGGTGCCCGCAACGAATGGACAAGTGCCGGCTCCCTCGCCGGCCGGGGCGCTGCCGATCATTCTTTTCGACAGCCCCGTCACCATCAGTCTTGACGGAGAGACCGTGCAACTGATCCCCCTGCCTCCGTCCCACACGAATGGCGATACGGCAGTAAAGTTCGTGAAGGCGGATGTGCTGATGACTGGAGATGTGTTTCGCTCCGAAGGATTTCCCACTCCTGCTGAAGCCAACGGCGGAACCATCACCGGGCTACTGCAGTCGATAGAAAAATTTCTCGAAATCAGCGGGCCCAACACCAGGGTCGTGCCCGGTCACGGCCCCGTGACGGATCGCGCCGCGCTTGTCTTTCATCGCGAAGTGATCCTCACTGTAAGGGATCGGGTCCGGCAGGCAATCCGCGATGGCAAGACACTGGATCAGGTGCACGACGCGAAGCTGACTGCGGACTTCGAAGCTCGGGTCGGCGGACTCCCTGCGTTCATCAATGTCTTTGTCGATGCCCTTTACAAGGAACTGAAAGCCGCGCCCCGTTGATGGCAGGGGTGCTCGAGGGGGAGTCTTGAAGGCGTTCCTGAAAACTACGCTCCTGATTACTGCGTCCTTCGTGACTGGAGTAGCGGTGACCCGCTACTACGACATGCATTGGGCTGCAGCGAAGCCGGCGGAGCCTTTGGCAGTCGCGAATATTCAGCCGCCGGATCTCCAACACGAACCGTTGTGGGCATATGGATTCGATAAACCCGCTGAACCGGGAGAGACCGCCAAACCGCAAGCCCCGCCAAACCGAAACCTGCGGCCGAACGAAGATGCCGGCGAACAGACACGATTGCGCCCGCTGAAAGGTAGCAAGGCCAAATACTCCTTGGTGGACATTCGCGATGGTCAGAATGTGATCGACTGGTTTCCAGAGGATCATCCGGCGATGCCCGACGTCATCCGGCACGGCCCTGCCACGCTCGGAGACAAGAAACGCGGCTGCGGCTCGTGTCACCTGCCGAACGGAAAGGGCCGGCCGGAGAATGCTCCCGTCGCCGGACTTCCACTGCCTTACATCGTGCGCCAGCTTCAGGATTTTCGGAGCGGCAAGCGGCGTAGTGCAGATCCCCGGAAGCCGAACACGAACACGATGATCGACCTGGCGAAAGCGCTCACTGATGAGGAATTGCAACAGGCCGCGGATTACTTCTCGTCTTTGCCCTGGACACAGTGGATTCGTGTCGTTGAAACGGACGTTGTGCCGAAGACACGCATCGTCGGCAATCTGTTTCTACCGCTTGAACAGGCCAGGACGGAACCGATCGGCTCACGCATTATTGAAATGCCGGAGGACGAGGAGGAAACAGAGACGTACCGAAATCCTCACGTCGGCTTTGTCGCGTACGTGCCGACAGGGAGCCTCGCGAAAGGCAAGGACCTTGTCACCACGGGCGGAGCGAGGACGCTTGGAACGGAATTCATTCCCGGCAAGAACACTCCCTGCATTACCTGTCATCGTGAGGATTTGATGGGCGCCGTTGACAGCCCGCCCATCGTCGGCCGGTCGCCAAGCTACATCGCCCGCCAGTTGTGGGATATCCAGCAAGGGACGCGAAACGGAGAGGCCGTGCAGTTGATGAAGATAACGATTGCGAAACTCACTCCCGACGACATCCTCGCAGTCGCCGCGTATATCGCTTCACTGCCGCCTCCCCGCAAAGCGGGAAATTAGCAGCCTTCAATTGCGGTCAGACTACTCGAAGCCGGAATTCTGCATTCGTTAGCCTGGTTCTTGAGAAGATCCACCGAACCGTGCCGCAACGATCGAAGGGAATAGCCGCTCGGAAGCGAACCGACTGTGACCGTGTAGTCGCCCTGTGGAAGCGTTAACTGAAACCTGCCGTCACGCTGGATCGTCGCAACCTGGATAGTCCTGCCACTCTGGATAAATGAAATGGCAGGCAACGGAAGGGGCACGCCTTCGTCAACCGTAATGCGGCCGGTAATCGTCACGTCCGATGTTTGTAGAACTGCAGGCGGGGGTGGTGTTGCTTTAACCTGCGCTCCGGCAAATCCTGCTATCCACAGGACGGTCATCCAGGAGAAGGCCTTCATTAAGCTCCTCAGCAGCGCCAGTAGTGAGTATCAGTAAAATGAGTCTATATCAGTTGAGTAGTCCGTCCCCTAATTCCCCCGAGGTGGTCTGGCCCCGATCTTGTCGAGGACGCTCATGAGCGGGCTAGACAGCACGTCGTTATAGACGGTCGCAAGCTCGACGTGCCCCAGATGCGGCGCCGAGCGTTCTCGCCGGGTTTCAGTCGAATAGCCTGTGGGCTTGTCGAGCAGCGAGAGCAAGTGATTGGCCAGCTCAATGCGCGATGCGACCCGCGTGGCCGCCACATGGCGAATACCCACGGCCGAACTCTCCGCCAATTGCAGAACACGACAGGCAAGTTCGTCGGCCCAGACGGCGGACCGATACTCGTCGCTGACGATCGTTATCGGAAAATTGCGATCGCTGCGATACCGCAACCAATCCCAATGCCCGGTTCTTCCATTCGGTGACGGACCTATCGGCAAACCCACGCGGATCACCAGCGAGCCAAGCCTCTTCAACACCAGGCGCTCAGCCTCGACTCTCGTCCTGCCGTACACACTGACGGGACACGGCTCAGCCTCTTCGTCATAAATTCCATCACCACCGAACACGTGATCGGAGGATACGTAAACCATGCGGGTGTCAGTCGGCAGCGCTGCCAGGACCCGGCGCACGTGACCGACGTTGATTCGTTGCGCCCACTCCGGCGAGTCTTCACATTTCGGTACGTCGCAAACGGCGTGACCGTAGATGAGGATGTCGGGCGGCTGTTGGCCAAAGAGAGCAAATGGACCATCCCCCGGCGTTGCACAGGGTTCAATTCGACCCGGGAACTGTCGCGCCAGACTGTAGCCAAGAATCGAAGTTGCCCCGAAAAGAAGAATCGGTCGCGTCATGAGACTAGAAATATTACCGCCGCTCTTTCATTGGCGCCCAGTAGCCGAGGCGCCAATAATCTTCTATTTGATCAAGAAGGTGTTTCGGCACGCCGCGATGTGTGAGCACCAGTTCTGTGCCTCCGCCTGGTGTGGGGGCCAGCGTAATAGCCGCCATGGAGTAGATGCCCTCGGGGAAATCCTCACGACGCCATGCCTGGACCAGGCGCCGTCCAGGAACGAGATCGACGTTCACTCCGGTGACCTGACCGGCGTCCGTAGAAAACTCACCCCCAACACTGTCGCTCATGAGAGCTTTGCGGCCGGTAACTTCCGTGCGCTTGCGCGAGTCGGCAAGCAGGTCATAGATCATCTCCGGTGGAATCTTGAAACGAACCTTATGCTTGATGGTTTTGCACATATGGCGCCGCCTTTTCGTTAGCTTACCCCAGTCCGCTCGTCTAGAATCCTTCTCACTTATCTAACGCCCCAACAGGTAAACAAGATGCTAACAGCCAAACTGTCATCGCAATGCAGCAGCAAATCGCCGGCGAAAGCACTGCCGTTGGCGATGCTGCTGTTCGTGTTTGCCGCATGTCCCGTTGCGGGCATGGCCCAATGGCTAAACTATCCCACGCCAGGCATTCCGCGTCTGGCCGACGGCAAGCCGGACCTCAAAGCGCCCGCTCCGCGTACACCCGACGGCAAGCCCGACTTTTCCGGCATGTGGTTCGCCAATGTCCCTTCGAGGGACATATGCCGGGAGAAGGATTGCATCCAGGAAGAGCGAATGGCTCGCGAGCAGATCAACATCGGCACCAGGCTTCAGGGCGGCCTGCCCTACACCGAGTGGTCCAGGGAGCAGATGAAAGTACGGCGCGCCAACGGCGGACGGGAAGATCCGCACACCTACTGCATGCCGCCGAACTTTCCACGCGCCTGGACACTGCCCCAGCACACCAGAGTCGTGCAGACGCCAGGGATGATGGTGTTGCTGCATGAATTCAATGGGGCCTACCGCGAGATTTACCTGGACGGACGACCGCTGCCCGTCAATCCGAATCCGACATGGAACGGATACTCCACCGGACATTGGGAAGGCGACACCCTGGTCATAGAAACCAATGGCATCCGCGACGACATGTGGCTCGACCTCCAGGGCAGTCCGATAACCGAATCTGCGCGCGTCACAGAGCGAATCAAACGTCCCAGCTTCGGAATCATGCAGGTCGAGATTGCCGTGAATGATCCCAAGGCGTATACCGCGCCGTGGTCGGTCACGATTGAAATGGCAGTGCAGGTGGACACCCAGATGCTCGAAGAGATTTGTATGGACAACGAACGGGACACAAGGATGTACAAGAAATGAAAACGAATCGCGTGACTTGCCTTTCAGTCCTCTCCAGCGTTGTCGTTTTCTGCATAATATTGGTCCCTCTCGCGTGGGCCCATCATTCCCAGTCAGAATACGACTCACGTTCCAAAGTGGAAGTCGAAGGCAAAGTGAGCAAGTTGGAATGGAAAAGCCCGCATGCGTGGATCTATGTGGATGTGACCAACGAGAAGGGTGAGACAGTGAACTGGGGCTTCGAACTGCCGAGCCCTGCGACGTTAATGCGCCGCGGCTGGACCCGGGATTCATTGAAACCGGGAGACCATATCAAAGTTGTCGGCGCTCCAGCGCGCAACTTCCCGGCCATCGCCATCGCAAACTCCATCAAGGATAGCAACGGCAAGCCGTTCTTCACGGGCGTTACAGAGATCTATCAGCCCTGAAGAATGTTTAGGTCCTGAAAGTCCCTCACCCGGCCTTCGGCCGCCCTCTCCCTAAGGGAGAGGGGTCCAGAATCTCGCGAAGAAAACGGCCCGTATGCGACGCCTTACACGCGGCAACCTGCTCCGGCGTTCCGCTAGCGATAAGCTCGCCCCCTTTGTGGCCGCCTTCGGGACCGAGGTCGATGATGTGATCAGCCGTCTTGATGACATCGAGGTTGTGCTCGATCACCACCACCGAATGGCCATTGTCCACGAGCCGGTTCAAGCTTTCCAGCAGCCGGTCGATATCGGCGAAATGCAGGCCGGTTGTCGGTTCGTCGAGGATGTACAAATTGTGCTTCCCTCGCTTGAGCTTGCTGAGTTCCCCGGCGAGTTTGACGCGCTGGGCTTCACCGCCCGACAGAATCGTCGAGGGATGGCCAAGCTTGAGATAGCCCAGACCAAGGTCGCTGAGTACCGCTATCTTGCGCGCGATTGACGGCTCATTCGCGAAGAACTCGTGTCCCTCCTCGATCGGCATGTCCAGAACTTCCGCAATGCTCTTGTCGTTGTACTTCACTTCGAGGGTGTCCTGGCTGTAGCGCGCTCCCTTACAGGTGGGGCAGAGCACTTCCACGTCGGGCATGAACGAAAGCTGGGTCGTGATGGTCCCCTCTCCTGCACATTCCTCACAGCGGCCCCCTTTGACGTTGAAGCTGAACGTTGAGGCCGTGAAGTGGCGTCTCTTTGCATCGTCGGTATCCGCAAAGAGCGTGCGGATGGCGTCATAGAAGCCGATGTACGTGGCAGGATTTGACCGCGACGAACGGCCAATGGGCGACTGGTCAATGTCGATGACGTCACTGACATGCTCGCTGCCCGTCAATTCATCGTGCTCACCGGCAAAGACCCGGCTGTCGTGAAGCAACGAGTAGAGCTTCTTGTGAACGATGCCATGAATGAGGGAGCTCTTGCCTGATCCTGAAGCACCCGTGATACAGACGAACTGTCCCAGTGGAATCTCGACAGAAATGTTCTTGAGGTTGTTCTGGCGGGCGCCGCGCACGACCAGGGACTTGCCGTTGCGCGGACGGCGCCGGGCCGGCATTGCGATGGATTTCCGGCCGCTGAGGTATCTGCCCGTCAGCGATGCACCGTCGCTCATGACCTTCTTGAGCGGCCCCTCGGTGACGATCTTGCCCCCGTGCACGCCAGGGCCGGGCCCGATTTCCAGGACGTGATCGGCGGCGCGGATGGTATCGGCATCGTGCTCGACGACGATCACGGTATTCCCAAGGTCGCGCAGCCGCTTGAGCGTCTCTATCATCTTGACGTTGTCCTTGGGATGCAGCCCGATGCTGGGCTCGTCGAGAACGTAGAGCATACCCATCAGCCCGGAACCAATTTGAGACGACAGTCGAATACGCTGCGACTCGCCGCCTGAAAGCGTCGCCGAACGGCGGTTCAGGTTCAGATAGTCCAGGCCGATCGCGATGAGCAACTCGAGCCGCGTGGCCACCTCGCGGGTGATGATGTCGGCAATCGCCTTCTGCTTCGCCGGCGGCTTGATCGATTTCAGGAATGCGAGCAATTGAGCGAGGTGCATCTCGCCGACTTCGAAGAGATTGCGCCCTTCGACAGTCACCAATCGGCGGGCTCGCTTAAGTCGGGCTCCGCCGCATTCGGGACAGTCGTACTCGACCATCACTTTCTTCAGGTACTCATCCATGCCGGCGTTCGACATGCCCTGCTTGCGGTATTGGCGGTAGTGGTGCTCGAGTTGATTAACGATTCCGGGAAACTTGATCTTCTTGCCGGCGTGCTGCTGGCCATACTTGGCGCCCGGCGGAACGAGTACCTCGAACTGATCGCCTTTAGTGCCAAACAGCAACACGTCCACGTGCTTTTGAGCCAGGTCTTTGAAAGGAGTATCGAGGCTGAATCCGTAGTGCGCGGCGAGGCTGTAGAGCTGCCGGCCGCCCCAGCTATCGGGGTTGTTGCTGATCGCGGCGTTGACGAATGCTCCCTGGTTGAGACTGCGCTTCGGATCGGGCACCAGAAGAGAAGGATGCACACGCATGGCGGTCCCGATGCCCGAGCAGGTCGGGCATGCACCGGCAGGATCATTGAATGTGAACTGGACTTGCTGCATCTCGCCGGCTACCAGGCGATGCCGCGTACAGCCAAAACCGTTGTAGAACTTCTTCACCGCGGAGTCACCCGGCTTTCGCCCCAGGACGTGGAAACCGAGCAGACCATCGCCAAGTTTGAGACCGTGCTCCAGCGAAGTCACCACCTGTTGATCGATGCCCGGCCCGACGACGAACGAATCGATGACAGCTTCAACCGAGTGCTCCTCGTCTTCACTCAATTCGATGTGCTCGCCCAGATCGCGCGGCTTGCCGTCGATCCGTGCCCGCCGGTAGCCGTTGACGCGAATTTGCTCAAACAGGTACTCATAATCTTCGCCATGAATCTTGTAGACCGGAGCTCGCACCTCGACCTCAGTGCCTCGTGGCAGTGAAAGCAGATGCTCCATCATCTGGTGCGGGCTGCGAATCGCCAGAGCCTCCTGGCAGAGGGGGCAGTGGGGCGTGCCCATCGTGGCGAACAGCATGCGCAGGTAATCCGAGATGTCGGTCATTGTGCCGACAGTCGAGCGCGGATTCGAGCCGACAGTTTTTTGATCGATGGAGACGACCGGCGAGAGACCGTTGACGAAATCGACGTCCGGCTTTTTGAGCTGCCCGATGAAGCGCTTGGCGAACGTGGACATCGATGCCAGGAGGCGCCGCTGCCCTTCCGCATAAATCGTATCGAAAGCGAGCGACGACTTGCCGGAACCGCTCACACCCGTGACAACGATGAGTTTGTCGCGCGGAATTTCCACATCCACGTTTTGCAGGTTGTTCTCGCGCGCACCCTGGACTTGTATGGTCGTTCGCATGACTAAGCGTCCAATTGATACGCGGGCTCTTCCACTCGCTCAAGGCTGCGCTTCGTCAGCTTGAACGGCGCAGACAGTTTTTGCAGCAGCCCTTTCTTCTCCAACCATTCGCACGCCGATTCGATATGCCCCGGGTGAATCTGAGAAAACGCAAAGTAGTCGCTGATCTCCGAGAGCGGCACCACGCGATTTTCCTTCTTGAGAAAGACGAGAAGCGGACGCAGGTGTGCCTGGTAATGCTTATCGAGATAACTGTCGAGCGCCGTCAGCGCCGCGTCAAGCACCTGCCGGTTCTTGCGCTTCGCGAGCACGTCGAGATAGATCGCCTGAAACAGTTCCGGATCGCCTTCGATCGCCCGGTAGATGACGTCTCCCTCCCAGACTTGTCCCTGCCGGATGATTTCCGTATGCGCCACGCTGTACGCGGCCTCCAAGATTTCCTGGGCCGCCAACTCCAGGTCCCTCTTGATGTCCAGGCGTTTGCGCGCATGGAGGACGGCGTGGATAGTCCA
>Ga0070675_100001551_pt1 | contig 16997 bp, 14 predicted proteins | sample KBSM43metaG_FD_65343 | JGI IMG/M metagenome (GOLD analysis project Ga0070675, IMG submission 65343) | Miscanthus rhizosphere microbial communities from Kellogg Biological Station, Michigan, USA - KBS M4-3 metaG | ecosystem: Host-associated > Plants > Roots > Rhizosphere > Soil ...
CGTGAAGGGGCGCCGGTGCACCAGTACAACGAGCCGGCGGTCATGAGCGCCGCCGCGACGATGGCTTGCCGGACGAGCCCGCTCATTGGCAACGCCCCTTGCGCCGGCCGGCCGCCCCGGGGCGAGCGGTTCAGCCGGCGCGCTGCACCGCGGCCGCCGGTACCACCGGCGCCCCTTGTCGACCACGCGCTCGCACTCCTCCCGATCCGATCGCCAGCGCCGCTCGAAAGCGGCGATGTCGTCGACCACTGCCCACGGACAGCGGGTGGCGATGCCCGCGAGGACTCCGCGCGCATCGGGCTCGGTCACGTCAATCGTTTCATACAGCGGCCGTCCCCGAACCCATACCCGGAGCACGTGACGCTCGACGGTCGTCGCCCCTGACTTCTTGACGATCATCTCGTGCCCCAAGCCCATCAGATCGTCGATCGGGTAGAGGCGAAGCTTCGGATCGATCGTGACGACCCACGAGGCCGTGATGGCGAACGGGCCCACGCGGGCGCCGCGGCCCGCAACGATCAGCTCGCGCTCGAGGCGGAACGCGAGGTCCGATGGCGGACCAAGGTGCTTCAGCGCGGCAAATGCCGTGTGGCGTTCGAGGGTTCCCGCGGCCCAGCAGGCATACCCCAGGAAAATCAGAGACAGCGGAACCAAGGGCGCGGCGATCAGCACGAGGAGATTTGGCGAGGAGCGGTGGCCGCCGACAGACGCTTCTTGCACAACCCCGGACGACGCCGTCGCCCCCTTCACCTTCACCTCGCGCGGGCCCGGAGCCTCCGCCACCGAAGCGTCGGACTGGAAGGGGCCCTGGACCCGGTTGTAGAGGTATTGCCAGTTCACAGCGAGGACGGCCGCCAGGAGAACCACCAGGGCGATGCTGCCGCCGACCAGGTTGCGCGCGTCGCGCCGGGCGGCCCCGACAATGATGCCAGTGTCCATGTGTCGTGGCGTCGGCTCGATACTGCCGAACCATTAGGGATGAGCCGGGGTGAGACCGGCCCCTGCGAAGGCCTCGGCGCCGCCGACGAACGTGCGCACCACGCGCAACTGCCGGTCGAGCACCGCCAGGTCGGCGGCGCCGCCGGCCGCGATTGCCCCGTGACCGGTCAATCCCAAGGCGCGCGCCGGATTCGTGGCGCACATCAGGGCGGCATCGACGAGCGAGGCACCGAACAGGTTCACGATGTTGGCGAACGCCCGATCCATGGTGAGCGTGCTGCCGGCCAGGATGCCGTTCTCGAGCTCGGCGGCATGGGGACCGACGCGGATGGTCTTCGGCCCGAGTCGGGTGAGCGAGCCGGGCGCCAGTCCGGTGCCCGCCGTGCCGTCGGTGATCGCCAGCACGCCACGCGCGCCCTTCGCCGCAATCGCCGCGCGGCACATCGCCGGGTGCACGTGATGGCCGTCGCAAATGAGTTCGGCGGCGACGTCGTCGCGTGACAGCACCGCGCCGGCCAGGCCGGGCTCGCGATGCGTCATCGGTGTCATCCGGTTGAACAGGTGCGTGGCATGACGGGCCCCGGCGTCGAAGGCCGCCATCGCGACCTCGAAGTCGGCCCCGGAGTGTCCGAGCGACACGCGGTGCCCGTTCGCGCACAGCGCGCGCACCAGTTCCACGCCGCCGTCGAGTTCGGGCGCCACTGTCACGATGCCCACGTCGGCGCGCCCGGCCGTAATCGTGTCGAGGATCTCGCGGCCGGAGAAGGCCGGGTCCGCCCCCGCCATCGTGGGCGCGGTGCGGGCATCGGGATCGGCCGGCACGCGCAGGCACTCGAGTGGCTGCGCGCCGGCGTATTCGGGGTTGAGGAAGTTGCTCTCGAGATGCGCCGGCAACACCCGCGCCGCGCCGGCCGCCGGGACGAGCCGCGCCTGCGCGACCTGCTGCAGGAACCCGCGCAGGGTGCCGGGATCGCAGGCCACGGTGGTCGGGCAGAACGCGGTGACGCCGTGCGCGGGGAGCACCATGGCCATCGCGGCAATGCCGGCCGGGTCGAACGCGTCCACGCCGGCCACGCCGTGCACGTGCAGGTCCACGAATCCAGGCACGACGTAGTACGGCGACACATCGATGACCTGCGCGCCGGCCGGGTGCGCACGCGGGCCGGGTTCGACCGCCGCGATCACGGCGCCGTCGATGACGACCGATCCGCCGCTGACGATGCGGTCGGGCAGCACCAGATCGCCGCCCGCCAGGACGATCATCTAGCGAGGCTCCGCCGCGGACCCGCCCTCCGGGCGGGCGGTGGGCCCGGTGGGCCGCCAGTCCACGTGCACGTGCAGCTTGTGGCCCGCAAACGGCAGGCCCGGCGCGGCGCCGCCGGCCCGGAACGCGTCGCGGTCGAGGCGCTTCAGCAACGCGGCCAGGCCGTTCTCGTTGGGCGCGCACAACACCAGCACGCCGGCGGTCTCTGCGGGCGGGAACTTTCGATCGTCGAGGTAATCGCGGTCGAGGGTGACGAGCGTGCGGTGCAGCTGGCGCGCGAGGCGGAAGTGCATGCCATCGGGCGCGCGGCGCAGGTCGTCGTGCTCCATCACGAACAGCACGTCCCACTTGAGCAGGGTGCGCATCAGCGACACGAGACGAGCGGGCACGTTGGCGTCCACGTAGACGCGCGGCTGGCCGGAGATACCGGCGGCGTGCGGGCTCAGTTCAGAGGCGAGCGTCCCCATGTTGAAATGACGTGGGGGCCGGCTTTAGCCGGCCCTGGGCCGCCTGAAGGCGGCCCCTACTCATTCCTCAATCTCCTCGCGCGTGACCGCCTTGGCTTCCCTGCGCAGCGTCGCAACCAGCTCGTCCCGCCGGTGCACCAGCCCCTTGAGCGGACGCCGATTGTTGGCCGAGCCGACCGCGTATTCGCAGAAGAGCGGAAAGGCGATCGTGGAGTCGGCGTAAGCCACCACCGTATCGGGCAGCACGCCCGGATTCACCTTGCCCCAGCTGACCGCTTCGGCGGGCGTGGCGCCGGACAGACCACCCCAGACCACCTGGTCGGTGGTGATCTGGATGAAGTAGTCGTTGCCGCCTTTCGGAATGCCGTAGACCTCCCACAAGGTCGGCTGGCCCTGCAGGTAGAAGTTCTTGGGCGACCCGCCGCCGAGGATCACGCAGCCGTTCTTCTTTCCCGCCAGAATGAACGAGCACACTTCGTTGACGTCCTTGTTGGGATCGATCATCAACTGGCTGTCGTTCATCAGCTCGTGATACGCGATGTTCATTCCGATCGAGCTGTCGCCCGGCGACGAGGTGTAAATCGGCACGCCCGCCTTTGCCGCCGCCGCCACGACCGAGTATTCCTCGCAACCCGGCTGGCGCTCCATGAGATCGCGGCCGAGAGCGTAGTGCATTTCTGCAGTGGACACCGGGCCGTTCGCGCCCCAGCGCACCAGGAACTCGCGCACGTAGGCGTCGGTCTTCAGCAGCACCGTAGCCGGAAACAGCACGTCGTAGATGCGAATCACGCCTTCGTCGTACAGCTCCACGTCGTTGACGAACGGCGAGCCGCGATGCAGCGTGAAATTCAGCGCGTAATGCAGGTCGTGATACAGGTTGGCGCCGGTGCTGATGACGAAGTCGATGAGCCCGCGCTCCATCATCTCGACGATGCAGCCGCCGAGCCCCGCCGGGGTCATCGCGCCCGCCAGCGTCAGCGCAATCGTGGTGTCGTGCTCGGGCGCCAGCATCTTGTCGGTGTAGATGCGGCACGCCTCGCCCAGCCGCGCCGCGTTGAAGGCCTGAAATCCTTCGTCGATCAGATGACGCACATCTGCACTGCCGCGCGGGCGGTAGTAGCGGATCGGCTTGCCGGAAAGTGTCTTGGATTTGGGCGGTTCGGGTGCGCCGGGTGCACGGTACGGCATCGCGGCTAGCTTACACCTAGCGAGGCTGCGCCTTCGTAAACGCGGCACGTGCGGTACGGCGAAGCTGTCGCCGCCCGCCTGCTCAGCCGATACGCAAAGTGGTTACATCTTCGTGAACGACATCAGCTTTTCCGCGCAACGCGCGGCCGCTACCGTCGCCCGTCCCGAGCCCGATGCCGCCGAAGCACGCTTTCGCGCGCTGGTGCAGTCGCCGCTCCGTGCCGGACTCGTCCGCTTCCTGAACGCGCAGCCGAACGAGGCCTTCGACGTCGAGTCGCTCATGGCCACCTTCGGCCGCATGCGCCTCGACGTGGAGAACTGCCTCAAGGAGCTCGTGGACTTCGGCATCGCCCGCCGGCTGCCCGATCGCCCGACGCATTTCGCGGCCGCACGGCCCGAGCGGCAGAACATCGCCACCCATCTCGACGCGTTCCTCGAGCGGCGCGCCACGATCAGCACGGAGGATCAGTCGCCGTCGGTGCAGCGGTTCCGGGAAATGATCGGCCGCGACGAGAAGATGCTGATCGTCTTCGAGTGGATCCGCACCGCCGCCAAGTCGGGCATCTCGGTGCTCATCCTCGGCCCCACCGGCTCGGGCAAGGAAGTGGTGGCGCGCATGATCCACGAGCTGAGCGCGCGCAGCCGCGAGAACTTCCAGGCCGTCAACTGCGCGGCGCTGCCGGACACGCTGTTCGAGTCGGAAATCTTCGGCTACGAGAAAGGCGCCTTCACCGGCGCGGTCGATCGCAAGCCCGGGCGCGTGGAGCTCGCCGATCGCGGTACGCTCTTCCTGGACGAGGTCGGCGACCTCTCGCTCGTGGCCCAGGCCAAGCTGCTGCGGGTGCTCGAGGATCGCCGGTTCGAGCGCCTCGGCGGGCAGAAGTCGATCGAAGTGGACTTCCGGCTGATCTCCGCGACCAACCGCCCGCTCGACGAGTTCGTCCGCGACAGCCGCTTCCGCGAGGACCTCTATTACCGCGTCAACGCGTTCTCGATCCGGCTGCCCTCGCTGCGCGAGCGCCCGGTGGATATCCCGGTGCTGGCCAACCGGTTCGTCGCCCGCTACTGCGCGGCCAACGGCCTGCCCCTCGACGCCAAGGTGTTCTCCGAAGAGGCCGTCTCGCGCCTCCTCAGCTATCACTGGCCGGGCAACATCCGCGAACTGGAGAGCACGGTGTCTCGCGCGGCGCTGTCGTCGCCGGGCCGCGTGATCCGCGACGGTGACATCGAGTTCCTGCACGCCCACACTCCGGTGGCTCCGGCCGCCGAGGCCCGCCTGCGCCTGCCCACCCTGCGCGACGCCGAGCGGACGCACATCCAGCGCGTGCTGGAGGCGGTGTCGTGGAACAAGAAGGAGGCCGCGCGTGTGCTCGAAATCAGCCGCGGAACGCTCTATCGCAAGATCCTCGAGTACCAGCTCGATCAGGACAACCGACCGTCCCGACTCGAAACGCCGGCCTGATACGGCTCAGCTCCTCAAGGGGCATGGGCCCGCAGTTCCCGCCACTCAACCTGTTGTGGGGTGTGCCAATTCTGCACACTGCCGATAACTCTTTCTGAACGGCGGCGGCGAGCGTGCCCCCGTAAGCCCCGCCCATCAAGGAACTTTGCCTTATTTGTACCGGCCCGCCGGACAGCGGCAGGGCCGTTGCGATCGGAGAGGTCCCATGCTCTTCACCCGCGGACGTCGTTTGCGCGCACTGGCCCTTTTCTTCCTCGTCGCCATGCCCGCCATCGCCGCTGCGCAGGAGCGCGCCAGGAGCGCGCCGCCTGCCGCCAAACTGGACCGCATTCTGGGCCTGCGGGCGCGTCAGCTCACAGGTCGCTCGCGCGTGATCGTCGAGTTCCACGGCACCCCGGACGTGCGGGCCATCACCTCGGCGCGCGGCATCGCCACCCGGGCGCTCAGCGGGCCGCGGGCGCACGTCGCCGAAATCGGCAACACGGACCTGGCGGCGCTCGCGGGTGATCCGCGGGTGGCGCGGGTGATGGCCGACCGGCCCGCCTTTGCCACCCTTCAGCGCACCCGCGCGGCCGTCGGGCTCAAGGCCGTGTCGTTGCGCGGCTCCACGGGAGCCGGCAGCGACGTCGGTCCTGGTGGTGCCGGCGGCGCCGGTATCGGCGCCGGTATCGGAATAGCCGTCATCGATTCCGGCGTCAACGCGGACCACGACGACCTGTGGCGGTCGCGGGCCGGCCAGCGCGTGGTGCGTTTCAGGGACTTCACCGCGTCGTCCTTGCCCAAGGTGTGGACCAACGCGCCGCCCTCCGACGGGTTCGGCCACGGCACGCACGTCGCGGGCATCCTGGCCGGCAACGGCTACCACTCCAAGGGGCTGCGCATGGGCATCGCGCCCGGCGCCAACCTGGTGGCCCTCAAGGTGCTGGACGACCAGGGCTTCGGCTTCATCAGCGGCGTCATCGACGCCATCGACTACGCCGTCGCCAACCGATCCGCCCTGGGCATCCGGGTCATCAACCTGTCGGTGGGCTCGGGCGTCTACGAGTCGTACGACACCGACCCGCTGGCACAGGCCGCCAAGCGCGCGGTGGACGCCGGCATCGTGGTCGTGGCCTCGGCGGGCAATCTCGGCCAGAACGCCGCACACGAAGCGCAGTTCGGTGGCATCACGTCTCCGGGCAACGCCCCCTGGGTGCTCACGGTCGGAGCCTCGAGCCACCAGGGCACCATCGCGCGCGGCAACGATATCGTGGGCGCCTTCAGCTCGCGCGGGCCGACCTGGATCGACTTCTCGGCCAAGCCCGATCTCGTCGCGCCGGGCGTCGGCATCGAGTCACTGTCAGACCCGCACGGCACGCTGTACAACGAGCTGCAGGACTACCTGCTCGATGGCGCCCGCGTCACCCCGTACAAGCCCTACCTAAGCCTCACCGGCACCAGCATGGCCGCCCCCGTGGTGGCCGGCGCGGTGGCCCTGATGCTCGAGGCCAACCCGGCCCTCACCCCGAACGCGGTCAAGGCCATCCTGCAGTACACGGCGCAGGCGGATGCAAACGAGTCCGTCCTCGCGCAGGGCGCGGGCCTGCTGAACGCGCGCGGCGCGCTGCGCCTCGCCCGCTTCTTCGCGCAGCCGGAGGACGGCCTCGGCGAACCGCACGACACGATCGCGGGCGAGTCGATTCCCTGGGCGCGGCATCTCATCTGGGGCAACTACCGCGTCACCGGCGGGGTGCCGCTGCCGGGCAGCAACGCCTGGGCGGCCACGGTGGAGTGGGGCGACAGCCGCACGGCGGATGGGCGGCTCGTGGTGTGGGGCGCCGCCAATCCCGACAACGTGGCGTGGGGTGAGAAGCACGCCGACAACGTCGTGTGGGGCGAGCGCCTGCGCGACAACGTCGTATGGGGCGAATCGGGCAGGGCCAACGTGGTGTGGGGTGAGTCGCGTCGCGACAACGTGGTGTGGGGTGAAGCGAACAGCCACAACGTCGTGTGGGGCGAGGCCTGTGGTGGCCTGAGCTGCGCCAACGTCGTCTGGGGCGAGGCCTTCGCCAAGAACGTGGTGTGGGGCGAAGCGCACAGCCACAACGTCGTGTGGGGTGAGGCTCAGGCCGCCAACGTCGTCTGGGGCGAACGGACCGCCGCCAACGTCGTGTGGGGCGAAGCGCTACGGGAACACCAGATCATCTGGCCCGCCATCGAGCCCGAGCGGCCGCGGCGGAGGTAAGGCACATGCGGGTTCACGCGAACGGAACGAACGGCCGAACCAACAAGGAGACGATCATGAAGGCACGCATCACGATCATCTGGCTGCCGTAACGGAACTCTTTGGCGGGTGGCAGGGCGGTCTGAAGGCCGCCCTCTACGTTCCGACAGGGAACGCTACATCCCCATGGCGTGGTAGCCGGCGTCGACCATCAGCACTTCTCCAGTGATGCCCCGGGCGGCATCGCTCAGAAGGAAGGCCGCGCTCTCGGCTACCTCGCCGGTGTCGACGTTGCGGCGCAGCGGCGCACGCTCCGGGTATAGCTGCAGGATCTTCGAGAACCCGGAGATGCCTCGAGCCGCCACCGTCTTGATCGGCCCGGCCGACACCGCGTTCACGCGGACCTGCTTCGGTCCGAGGTCGGCGGCCAGGTAGCGCACGCTCGACTCCAGCGCCGCCTTGGCCACGCCCATCACGTTGTAGTGCGGGAAGACCCGATCGCTCCCGAGGAAGGTGAGCGCGACGATGCTGCCGCCGCGCGACTCCATCAGCGGCGCGGCCCCGCGGGCCAGCGCGATCAGCGAGTACGCCGAGATGTCGAGCGCGGTGCGGAAGCCCTCGCGCGACGTGTCGAGGAACGCCCCCTCGAGTTCGGCAGGCGGCGCAAACGCGGCACCGTGCACCACGAAGTCCAACGCGCCGAACTCCGCACCGAGCCGCTCGAACACCGCCTTGATGTCGTCGTCGGACGTCACGTCGCACGGCAGCACCAGCGGCGGCTGCGGCAGCTCCCCGGCCAGCTTCTTCACGTGATCTTCGAAGCGACCCTGATAGGTGAGCGCGAGCTTCGCGCCGCGCGCCGCCACGGCCTGCGCGATGGCCCACGCAATCGAGTACTTGTTGGCCACGCCGACAATCACGCCGCACTTGCCCGCGAAGTCGTTCATGTCGGGTTGAAGGATGGGAGGGACCGGAGCGCGCTAGCGCCCGCCGCGGCGGCGGCCCGCACCCGGTCCGCGCTGGCCGCGTGAATTGCCCATGCCGCCATCGGGGCGTCCGCCGCGCTGCCCGTCCTGACCCGGGCGGCCACCCTGCCGCTGCGGCTGTTGTCCCGAACCCTGGCGCTGGCCACCGAATCGGGAGTGCCCGCCGCCGGAGCCGAATCCGCCCTGGGGGCGCTGGGCACCGCCGCCCTTGTGGCGATAGCCGACGCGATTGCCGTCAACTTCCCTGCCGCCACCACCGCCGCGGGCGCCCTGCTGGCGGATGGTGAACTCCGGCTCCTTCCGCTCGGGAACGTGCCCTTCGGGGCGCGGGAGCGTGGCGCGAATGAGGCGGCGATGAACCGGGCCCTCGTCTTCGGAGTGCTCCAGTGGCCCCTCGTCGCCGCGGTCACCCTCTGACGGCTCCGCACTGGCGGCGCGCTCCAGCGGCGTGTCCGCGGCACCGAAGGGCGGCGAGGCCGCCGCCGCGGGAAGGGTGGCCACGGCCGCAGACGTGCCGTCGGCGGCCATCGTCGCGTCGTCGGGCGATGAATCCGGGGAGCCGTCCGCGGACTCACGGGCCGCGGCGGCCAGAACCGGTTTGGGTTCGAACGCCTCGGCGCCGTCCTGAATGGCGGCGACCGGCTTCGCTTTGCGCGGGCTCGGGGTTCGCGCCTGTTTGTAATCGTGATCGCCGTCGCAGGTCGTGCACCGCGTCTGCTTCACCTGGTCTTCGATCATCGCGACGACCACGTGGTTGGTTACGCGGCGCTCCCGCGGACAGTAATCGTCCAGAACGTCACCGAGCCGAGGCCGGCGTTGCTGCATCAATTCCCCCGGATCGAGTCCTTTTCAGAGGTGGGAAAATGTGAAAGGACCGAGGATGGGCGGCAGTTTAGCAGAGTCAACTCCCAAGTCCCAAGTGGGCCGACGCCCAGGCCGCCGTCTCCCCGACCGCCGCCTGGACGGCCGCGGGATTGGTGGACTGGGGGGTTTTCCGGGCCTTCACCGAGGCCAGCGCCGAGGCCGCCTGCGGCGCATCGGGCCCGAACACGTCGCTCGCGGCGCCCCATTCCTCGAGCGTCAGGTCGCTGAAGTCGCGCCCCTGCGCCAGCAGCGACCGCACCATCTTCCCGACCACTTCGTGGGCCCGCCGGAAGGGCATGCCGCGGGTCGCCAGATAGTCGGCGACGTCGGTGGCCAGCAGCAGCCCCGACGCCGCTCGGCCCGACCGTTCACTGTTGACGGTGAGCTTCGACACCACCGCGTGGGCCGCGCGCAGCGACACCGCCAGCGTGTATTCGGACTCGAACACCGCTTCCTTGTCTTCCTGCAGATCCTTGTTATAACCGGTCGGCAGGCCTTTCATGGTGACCAGCCATCCGGTGGATCGGCCGATGGCGCGCCCGGTCTTGCCGCGTACGAGCTCGAGCGGGTCGGGGTTCTTCTTCTGCGGCATCATGCTGCTGCCGGTGGCCGATGAATCGGCCAGCTCGAAGAACGCATGCTCCTCGCCGGTGAACAGGATGAGGTCTTCGGCCAGCCGGCTCAGGTGCACCATGCACAGCGCCACTGCGTGAAGGAACGCCGACACGAAATCGCGATCCGACGACGCGTCGATGCTGTTGGCGACGACACGCGAGAAGCCGAGCCGCTTCGCCAGCGCCGCGGTATCCACCGCATAGCTCGTACCCGCCACGGCGCCCGATCCCAGCGTGCACGCGTCGGCTTCGTCGATCGCGGCCGCCAGGCGCGCGTAATCGCGGCGCAGCGCGGCCGCGTGCGACAGGAAGAAGTGCGCCACGAGCACCGGCTGCGCCTTGCGCAGGTGCGTGTACGACGGCATCAGCGCCTCGCCGGCCTGCGCAGCGCGATCGGCGAGCGCGGCCACGACCTCGGCCACCGCGCGCTGCAGCACCGGGACTCTCCGCCGCAGATAGAGCCGCAGGTCGAGCGACACCTGTTCGTTGCGCGAGCGGCCCGTGTGCAGGCGCCGGCCGGCGTCGCCAATGCGCTCGACGAGCTGACGCTCGACGAAGCTGTGGACATCCTCGTCGGGACCGGCCACCCACTCCGGATTGCGCCGGCCCTCTTCGAGGATCGCGGCGAGCGCACCGACGATCGCGGCGACGTCGTCGCGCGAGAGCACGCCGGCGGCGCCGAGCGCCTCGGCCCACGCGACGCTGCCGGTGACGTCGTCCTCGAAAAGCGCGCGATCGAAGCCGAAGGAGACGCCGAAATCGAAGGCCGCCGGATCCGGGGCCGACTCGAAGCGGCCGTGCCAGAGCGTCGTCACGAACCCGCCACCGTTGCGCAGTGAATCACCGTTTCGTCCTTGTCGTCGTGCCGGCGCGCGGCGGGCACCCGGCCCGGGTCGCCACGCCGGCTACTGCCCGGCCGCGATGGCCTCGAACCGCTTCACGAGGGCCTTGGCCTGACGGGCGTCGCGGGCGATCACCAGGATCGTATCGTCACCCGCCAGCGTGCCGACCACTTCCGGGAGGCGCGCGCCGTCGATTGCCACGCCGAGAATCTGGGCCTCTCCGGGGCCGGTGCGGAGCAGCACGAGCTGCTGCACCCGGTCGGCCCGCGTCAGGTATTCTGACAGGGCCTTCTGGAGCATGGCAGCCGTGCCGTGCCCGTTGGCGGACGGCCGCGCCGGCGCCTGATACGCCCCGTCGGGGCCGCCCTTCATCAGCTGCAGCTCGCGGATGTCGCGCGAGAGGGTAGCCTGCGTGACGTCGAAGCCGGCCGAGCGGAGCCTCCGGCGCAGCTGCTCCTGGCTGCGCACGGGCTGGTGCTGCACGGCGTCGAGAATGGCGGATTGGCGGCGCACTTTCATGGGTGTTCGTCTCGGGACTGATGCCGGCAGAGTGTCCCGAACCGAGAACCGGTGTTGAGCCGGTCTGCCAGACACTGCCAGCATACACGAGATGCTTGACTGATTATGCACCGACCTGTATAAATATTCTTTTCCATTTGACGGCAGAGAGATGACAGTCGCCACGTCGCCCGCTTTCGACCGCTCGCCCGCTGCGGCGGGCTCCCGTACTCGCGTCGCCATCGCCGGCGCTACCGGCTACGCCGGCCAGGAACTGGTGCGCATTCTTGCGCGCCACCCCGCGGTCACGCTCACCGCCGCCATGTCGTCGGGCGCCACCAGCGCGCCGAGGCCGCTGCCGGCGCTCAATCGCATCTGGGAGGGGACGGTCACGCCGCTCGACATCGATCAGCTGGCCGCCTCGGCCGACATCGTCTTCCTGGCGCTGCCGGAAGCTGCCTCGGCCGAGCTCGCACCGAAACTGCTCGACCGCGGCATACGCGTGATCGACCTCTCCGGGGCGTTCCGGATCCGTGCCGACGAGGATCGTCAGCACTGGTACCCCGCGACGGCGGCGCTGCCCGACGGCACCGTCTACGGCATGACCGAAGGCCATCAGCCGTCGATCAAGGACGCGCGCCTGGTGTCGAACCCCGGGTGCTATCCCACGGCGGCGCTGCTCGCGCTCGACCCGCTTGCCAAGGCCGGCCTGATCGAAGGCGGCGTCGTGGTGGACGCGAAATCGGGCCTCTCGGGTGCGGGCAAGGCCGCGACCGATCGCACGCACTTCTCCGAGAACCACGGCAGCGTGGCGGCCTACGGCATCTTCTCGCACCGGCACGTGGCCGAGATCGAGCAGGAGCTGGCCATGCCGGTGACGTTCGTGCCGCACCTGGTGCCGCTCGATCGCGGCATCCTGGAAACGATCTACGCGACGCTCAAGCCGGGCGTCACCGCGGCGCAGGTGGCCGAGGCGCTGCAGCGCGCGCACGCCGACGCGCCCTTCGTGCGGCTCACCGGCGCCGAGCTGCCGGAGATCAAGCACGTGGCGCACACCAACTTCTGCGACATCGGCTGGAAGGTGGACGAGGCGCGCCGCCGCGTCGTGCTGGTGGCGGTGATCGACAACCTGGTGAAGGGCGCAGCCGGTTCGGCGGTGCAGAACCTGAACGTGCTGCTCGGGCTCGACGAGCGCACCGGCCTGCTGTAATGCCCTCGGTGGCTGTGACGCGCCGTCGCAGATCCAGGGGAGGACACCCGCGCCCGGCGCCAAAAAGACCGGGCTCGCCGAAGTCGAGCACCACCCGGGCACGGCGATGCGTGGTGCTCAAGTTCGGCGGCGAGCTGCTGGAGCAGCCGCAGGACGTGGCACGGATCGCCCGCGGCATCCGCACGCTCGCCGCGAAAGCGGCGGTCACGGTCGTGCACGGCGGGGGCAAGGAGATCGACGCCGCGCTGGCGCTGGCGGGCATCCCCAAGCGCCAGGTGGATGGATTACGCGTCACCGACGCGCCGACCCTCGACGCGGTGGTGGCGGTGCTGGCGGGGTCGATCAACACCCGCCTCGTGGCCGCGGTGCGGCAGGCGGGCGGCGCCCCGGTGGGCCTGACCGGGGCCGACGCCGGCGTCGCCGTCATGAAACGTGCGGCGCCGATCATGAGCACCGCCGGCGAGACCGTCGACCTCGGCCTGGTTGGCACCCCGGCGGCGGGCGGCGACCCGGCGCTGCTGGCGGAGCTGATGGCCAAGGGGTACGTGCCGGTGGTCGCGTGTGTCGGCGCCACGAAGCAGGGGCAGCTGCTGAACGTGAATGCCGACACGCTGGCCTCGCATCTGGCGGCGCGCCTCAAGGCGGCGCGGCTGGTAATCGCCGGCGGCACCGCAGGCGTGCTCGACGCGGAAGGGCGGACGATCGGCCGGTTGACGGCGCGGGACGCGGCGAAGCTGGTCAAGGCCGGCACCGCCAACAAAGGCATGGTGGCCAAGCTTCAGGCGTGCCGCGACGCGCTGAAGCAGGGCGTCGGCGACGTACTGGTCGCCAACGGACGGCGCCTGGAATTCGAAACCCTCGGAGACGGCACGGCACAGCAGCCCGACTGCACACAGGTGGTGCGATGAGAGTGACACTCGACGACATCCGAACGCGCGAACAACAGCACGTCCTGCAGACGTACAAGCGTCAGCCGGTGGTGTTCGTGCGCGGGCAGGGCTCACGTCTCTACGACGCCGACGGCCGCGAATACCTCGATCTGTTGTCGGGGATCGGCGTCACGTCGCTGGGCCATGCGCACCCGGGTCTCATCGCCGTGATCAACGAACAGGCGTCGACGCTGCTCCACACGTCGAACCTCTACTACCACCCGTTCCAGGCGGAGGCGGCGGCCCGGCTGGCGCAGCTGTCCGGCCTGCAGCGCACGTTCTTCTGCAACAGCGGCACCGAAGCCAACGAGGCGTGTCTGAAGTTCGCGCGCCGCTATTGGCACACGCTGGGCCAGAAGGACCGCGTGGGCTACGTGGCGGTGGAATACGGCTTCGGCGGCCGCACCATGGGCGCGCTGTCGGTCACACACGACGCGCACTACCGCGAGCCGTTCCTGCCGCTCATCGGTCCGGTCACGTTCGTCAACCCCGAGAAGCCCGAGACGCTGCTGGCGGCCGTGGGCGACACGACGGCGGCCATCATCGCCGAGCCGATCCGCGGCGAGGGCGGCGTCCGCAACCTGCCCGAGGGCTTCGTGAGGGCGGTGAAGGACGTGACGGCGAAAACCGGCACGCTACTGATTGCCGACGAAGTGCAGTCGGGCCTCGGCCGCACCGGCTACGGCTTCTACTTCCAGGCGCTCGGCTGGCAGCCGGACCTCGTCTCGGTGGGCAAGGCGCTCGGCTCGGGCGTGCCGGTGGCCGCGGCGCTGATTTCGGAGAAGGTCGCTGGCGCAATTTCGGCCGGGGATCATGGCTCCACCTACGGCGGCAACCTCCTGTCGTGCCGGGCGGCGGCCTTCTTCCTCGAGCAGTTGATGGACCACGGCCTGATGGAGCACGTCCGGGACGCGGGGGCGCACTTCGAGCGCCAGCTCCGCGCCCTGGCGCTGAAGCACCCCGTGATCGAGGAGGTGCGCGGCGCCGGCCTGATGCGCGGCCTGCAGCTCACGATCGACGCGACGCCGATCGTGGACGGCGCGCGCCATCGCGGCCTGATCGTCAACCGCACGTCGGAAAAGGTCGTGCGAATGCTGCCGCCGCTCAACATCGAGAAGGGCGACCTCGATCGGGCGGTGGAGATTCTCGACGAGGTGTTCGCCTCGGTGGCCACGGAGGTGCAGGCGTGAGCACGTCGGTGGCGTCCATGTTTTCGGTGACCGCTGCGACCGGGGGCGTTACCGCCCCCGAAGGGTTCACGGCGGCGGGTCTGCACTGCGGCATCAAGGCCAAACCCGGCGCGCTCGACCTGTGCGTGCTGGCGGCGCAGGCGCCAGCGGCGGCGGCGGGCCTCTTCACCACCAACCTCGCCCAGGCCGCACCGGTGACCGTTTCGAAGCGGCATCTCGACGTCACCCTGGGTCGCGCCCGGGCCGTCGTGGTCAACAGCGGCTGCGCCAACGCCTGCACGGGCGAGGACGGACTGCTCAACGCCCGCCAGATGGCCGCGGAAGTGGCCGCGGCGCTGGGCTGCCCGATCGAAGAGGTGCTCGTCGCGTCCACGGGCGTGATCGGCGTCGGGCTGAAGATGGACAAGGTGGTCCCGGGCATCCGCCAGGCGGCGGTGTCCCTCGACCGCGGGCAGGGCGGCGTGATGGCGCAGGCGATCATGACCACCGACCCGTTTCCCAAGGAACACGCCGTCACGGTGAAGACGCCGCGGGGGACGTTCACCGTGGGCGGCACGGCCAAGGGCTCGGGGATGATCGAGCCCAACATGGCCACCATGCTCGGCTTTCTCACCACCGACGCCAAGGTCGAGCCGGCGGTGCTGCAGCAGGCGCTGCGCGCGTCGGCCGACGACACGTTCAACGCCATCACCGTCGACGGCGAGTGCTCCACCAACGACTGCGTGTTCGCGCTGGCCTCCGGCGCGAGCGGCGTGGAGATCGACGAGGATCTCTACCCGGCACTGGTCGCCGGGCTGTATCAGGTGTCGCGCGAGCTGGCAATCAGCATCGTCCGCGGCGGCGAGGGCGCGACCAAGCTGATCACGATTGTCGTGCGCGACGCACGCACCGTGGCCGATGCGCGCCGCGTGGCCAAGACCATCGCCAACTCCCCGCTCGTCAAGACCGCGGTCCACGGCGCCGACCCCAACTGGGGCCGCATCGTAGCCGCCGCGGGCCGCGCCGGCGTGAGCTTCGACGTCAACCGCGCCACCGTGCGCGTCGGCGGCATCCTGCTGTTCGAAAACGGGCTGCCGCACGATGACAATGCGCCGAAGGCCGCCGACCACCTGAGCCTGAAGGACGTGTCGATCGATGTCCACCTGGGCACCGGCGGCGGCGGTGACGCCACCGTCTGGACCTGCGATCTGACCGCCGAGTACGTGAAGATCAACGGGGAATACCGGACGTAGCCGGGCGCCGATGGATACGATCCCACCGCCGGCCACCAAGGCCAAAGACTTCCTCTCGATCCTCGATCTCGATCACGCCGCGCTCGGGCGGCTGCTGACGCTCGCGCGCCAGATGAAGGCCGATCGCGGGCTCGGACCGGAGGCGCCGACGGCGGCGGCGCTTGCCGGCAAGCACGTCGCGCTGCTCTTCGAAAAGCCGTCGCTGCGCACACGGTCCACCTTCGAGATCGCCGTGCGCGAGCTCGGCGCCCACACGCTGCACCTGCCGGCGGAGTTTGCCGAAGGCGTCCGCGAGCCGCTCGAGGACATCGCCCGCAACCTCGAACGCTGGGTGCACGCGCTGGTGCTGCGGACGTTCGGGCAGGAGAAGGCGCTGAAGCTGGCCGCCGCGGGCAAGAGCCTTCCGGTCGTGAACGCGCTGACCGATGAGGAGCATCCCTGCCAGGCCCTCGCCGATGTGATGACGATGTGTGAGCGCTGGGGCCATCCGCGAGGCCGCACCGTGGCCTACGTCGGCGACGGCAACAACGTCGCCACCTCGCTGGTGCAGGCCTCGGTGATGCTGGGCGCGCGCGTGCGCGTGGCCTCGCCGCACGGCTACGAGCTGCCGGACCGCGTCATCGCGCAGGCGCGCGGCATCGCGGCCGACGGCGGCGCCGTGGAGCGCTGCGTCGATCCCCGGGATGCGGTTCGCGGCGCGGACGCCGTCTACACCGACGTGTGGGCGTCGATGGGCGAGGAAGGCGAGGCCGAAGATCGCAAGGTGATCTTCGCGCCGTACCAGGTAAACCGCGCGCTCATGGCGCTCGCCGCACCCGACGCCGTCTTCATGCACTGCCTGCCCGCGCATCGCGGCGAGGAGGTGACCGCCGAGGTCCTCGAATCGACCGCGTCCGTCGTGTTCGACCAGGCGGAGAACCGCCTGCACACGCAGAAGGCGCTGCTGCAGATACTTCTGGGCAGGTAAGCAGGTGGGCAGGTAGGCAGGTAGGCAGGTAGGCAGGTAGGCAGGTAGGCAGGTCGGGCGACACTACTCGCGCAAATCAAAGCTGTCGATGAGCCCTCGCAGCGGAGCCGCCGTGTGCTTCACTTCTGTTTCCAGCTCGGCG
>Ga0070675_100001553_pt1 | contig 16970 bp, 18 predicted proteins | sample KBSM43metaG_FD_65343 | JGI IMG/M metagenome (GOLD analysis project Ga0070675, IMG submission 65343) | Miscanthus rhizosphere microbial communities from Kellogg Biological Station, Michigan, USA - KBS M4-3 metaG | ecosystem: Host-associated > Plants > Roots > Rhizosphere > Soil ...
GCAACAGATTGCGAACACCTGGCAGACGCTGCTGCGTCACTATCCGAAGCCGGAGTACTGGCGGAACGTCCTTCAGCTCCAGACGGCCCAGCGACATTCCAAGCAGGTCAACTACTACTATCTCGCTTTGAAGTTCGATGTCGGCATGCTGAGCGAGCCTGCGGACTACGAAACGCTCGCAATGGGCGCGATCGATCTCGGCATGCCTGAAGATGGCGTTCGCGTGCTGGAATCAGGCTTGAACAAGGGCGTTCTTGCTGGCGCGCAGGAGCCGCGTTTTCGACGAATGCTTGCTCACGCACAGGCGGAGACTGCCAAGAGCTCCGACGACGTGAAGAATCTCGCTGCGCAGGCGGAACGCGCTAGCAGCGGACAGCCGAATGTCGACATCGGACGCATGTACCTCAGCCAGAGACTGTATGACCGCGCGATCGCAGCGCTGCGCAAGGGCATCGAGAAAGGTGCTCTCGCCAATTCGGATCAGACGCGCATCGATCTGGGCGTCGCCTATCTCAAGAGCGGTGAGACGAAGCAGGCTCGCGACACCTTCGCCACGGTGAAGACGGATTCAGAATGGCGCGGTCTCGCGGAGCTGTGGTCAGTGCGTGCGAACGAAGCCGCGGCTCGCTGATCACGCGGCAGCTCGCCTTCTCGTCGAAGCTTCGGCCGTGTGCAGATAGGTCGTGAATCCGTCACGCACCGGCGCGACGGAGTTGAGCAGCATCACTGCGCTGACCTGTCCGCGATGACCAACGCCGTGGGTGATCACGTGCATGAGCATCTCCTCGCGCGACATGCAGCCCGGCGCGCCATCCGTAAAAGTGAAGTCGACCCGCTCGAGCAGCCGAGCGCGATCGAGCGCCGACACGTAGTCGAGATACTCCCGATCGCTTGCTCGCATGTCGGCAGACAGCTCTTCGAGCGTCGGCATCTCACTCATGTTGGCCGACGTGTACGCGTGGGCCTTGGCGCGCAGATGGGCGGCAAAGATGCGGTCGACGACATAGGTGTGGCTCAGGGCCTTGATCGCCAATTTAGTGATCGGCGACTCTCCGCCCAGCTTCGCCAGAGCCGTCAGCAGCTCGTCGTTCGCCCAGGCCTGGTATCGAAACAAGCGTTGCAGTGTGTTGTCCATGCGGGACAGAATACGAGCGATCATTCGCTTTTGATACTCGCATTCCTGGTGCGCCGGACTCGTGCGAAAACCGCTCACAAAACGCCGCAAAGAAGCTTCTCAGGAGCGATCGCGCGCAACTGTTGACGCGCTGATCGATGCAACTGCTCGCATTCTCGTCAAAGAAGGATTCGACAAGGCCAGCACGAATCGGATCGCCGAAGTGGCGGGCGTAAGCGTCGGCTCACTCTATCAATACTTCCCCGGCAAGGAGGCGCTGGTCGCCGCAGTCATCGAGCGTCATCAGCAGGAGATCATGCAGCTCGTGCGCGGTGAGTTGGCGGAAGTTGCGAGCCAGCCGATCAAGCAAGGTGTGCGCACGCTCGTCGCTGCAGCGATCAAGTCGCATCGCCTCGATCCGAAGCTGCATCAGGTGCTCGCGGAGCAGATTCCGCGCGTGGGAAAGCTCGAGAAGGTCGAGACCTTCAACCGCGGCAACCATGCGCTCTTCAAGGCGTACCTCGAGCAGCATCGCAAGGAAATTCGTACCGCCGACCTGGAGCTTGCAGCATTTGTCTGCGTGACATCGATTGAGGCGTTGACGCACACGGCGGTCCTGCACCACGACGTTGTCTCCGACAAACAAACCGAGGCGCTCGTCGCTGAAGCTACCCGACTCGTGGTCGGATATCTGACGGGCTACTGATCGCTAGCGAAGTTCACGATCACCTTGCTGCGCTGATATGCATCGGGTTCCTTGCTCGGAGCTGCGTCGATTTCTAATCGATACGACGCCGGCGCGACGGATTCAAACCTCGCGCCGTTCACAGCGTCGACCTTCCAGGGCGTGCGCAGCTCGAAGCTCGCGGATTCCGCAGCCAAGTGATCGAGCTCGATCGTGTACACGCGATCGTTCAGGCTCGTGCTGACGACCTTCATTGCCCTGCTCCGGCTGCCGATCACTGGACGCGGAATGAGGGGGACAATCGCCACACCTCCGTTGTAGAAAAGACTCAGCTCTACATCGCCTCGCGGAAGGTTCAACTCAGTGTGCGCGTGAGTGTCTTGCGGATGCTGCGCGAGAGTCGCTGCAATTTCCCGCCCGCCGATGTGCGCACTACGCACCGTGGCACCGAGGGGCAGTTCCGGATCAAACGACATTTTGACGGGAGCGCCATCGTTTCGGATGTGCAGCGTCATCTCACCCGATGACTGGACGAGGTCAAGCGCAACCTCGGAGCTTCCGACGCGCACGCGCCGCAGCGTCACCTTGTTCCATCCAGGTGGCAGGTGCGGCGTGAATTGCAGATGACGTCCCGCCTCATCCACGCGCAAGCCCAGCAAGCCGTGAACTGCCGTCGTCAGGAACGATGCCGACGACCACGTTTGCTCCGGGACCGATTCCACTTCCTCGTGATAGAAGTCGCCCGCCATCAGTTCGTGCATGTGACCCAGCGAGTCGAGGGTGCTCCACGGCACGAGCGCCCTCCAGATCGGAAATGCTGTCGCTGGACGATGCTCGGCCCAGAATGCACGCGCCACGGTCCCAGTCGCGAGTGCCCAAACACTGCCGCTCGAATACAGGTTCGGATCATAGGTGGGATCGCTCGCGGCCTTGCCGCGCGTTCCCCAATCCGTTTGAAAGTCGGCGGACGCGAGCTCATTCAGAACGGAGCTGCGCTGCTCCGCGGATAACAATGAGTCCTGCACGACGCTAGCGGGCCGAATGTCTCGATCCATGACCGGCGCACCCGCGCGAGTGTGACCGCTGATCCAGAAGTGACGGCGCTCGTCCCAGTATCTGGTCTGCACACTTTGCCGCGCTCGCTGACTCTCGTTCAGAGCTGCTCTTGCAGCCGCTTGCCGCCCAGCGGCCGCCGCGAGAGTCGCGAACGCTTGTGATGCTGCAACCCAACTCGCTGACAGCGTCAGTTCATCGCTGAGCGGGTCCTGCTCGTTGAAGCCCTGCTTGTCGCCGGGAATACGCGGTAGACCGTCCTTGGGATCGAGCAGAGATTTGCAGTATCGATACGCAGACTCGAGCGCATTCCAGTTCTTCTTCACGAATTCCAGATCACCGGTGACCGAGTAGTACTCCGCGACCGTGTCGAGAAAGTCATAGCTCAGATCGACGTGCACGAACATGTAGGGATACTTGCGCCACTCCATCGCTCCCGCGCTCTGCGACAGTTCGTGCCAGATCATGCCGGTCTTGCGATCCTGATATTTGAGAATGAACTCGAGCTCCTCACGCGCGCGCTCGTAGCGACCGGCTGCCAGCAAGGCATGCGTAGCAACCATTCCATCGCCCGCGAAGAACCAATCGTACTGCGGCCGGCGAGCCTTCCGTGATGGACCATAGCCCGCGACTTGACCGCAACCGAGATCGGGGTTGCAGACCCACGCTTGCTCGAGGGCGATCTGCGACCACTTCAATGCGCGATTGACGTCGGGATCGGAGGTCTCGATCTGCAGCCCGCGATTCAAGACGTCGTCGTAGTGTTCGGCTGCCGCCTTCTCCAGCGCATCACGACTGCGCAGCAATTCCTTGGCTACTGGGGCTGGGTCTTCACCGCGAAGACCGGCAGCGATGACGATCTGCGCAGCGCGACCACTGCCCGCGCGGATCATGAAAGCGACGCCAGACGAACTGTTCACGCGCCTCGTAGCATTGGGCGTCTCGTCGTGCGCAATGATGTCCGGTGACGACACGAGCGCCGTGTAGCGATGCAGAGGCTCGGACAGCAGATAGCCGGAAGCCGCCGCATTCCACGCTGCTTCCTGACCGCCCATGCCACCCGGCCACATGAGATTGAGGACGGGATTGAAGCGAACGATGATGTCGAGGGGAGCAGCACCATCGACTTCGTAGCTCACGATCGCGCCAGGCGCGTCGAGCGGCACGAACAACTTTTCGCGCACGGCGAAGTCAGGTCCGACGTAGACGCGAGTCACCGCTTCGGGCGTGTATTCGATGCGCCGGAGGACGGCGCCACCATCGATCTCGGTCGTGCCGTCCTGCTTGCGAAATGCCACCCCGAATGAATCGACCACTTGCAGCGGGTAGGCCCAGATCTCCAGTCCGTGCTCCGAATACCCGAAGATCGCGGAGCGACGTCCGTGGACTGCAACGAATCGTGCAGGCTGCGCGGAATCGGTACTCCAGGTCAGCTGGTCGGCTCCGAGCAGAGAGCCGGCAAAGAGCAGCGCGATGCATGCAACGCAAAGCTGTCTCATCGCTACTTCGTTGCTGGTTTGGCGTCCAGGAAGTCATTGATCATCGGAGCGATGACGTCGATCTTCTGCATCAACGTCACGTGCGTCGTATCGGGCAGGATCGCCAGGCGCGACGCGCTGCGCGGACGCATGTCGCCCATGATGTCGCCGCCCTTCAGCCGGTACATCTCGGAGATGTGCTCCAGCCTCACGCCATCCGCATCGCCGTGGATGAAGAATATCGGCGCGGGTGTCGTCTTGAGTTTTTCGGCGCCGAAATCGTAAGGCTTCAAATCCATCGAAATCGCGCGCTTGACGAAATTGGGAAATTCGTCCGGCGTCGGGCTGAGCCGCTTGTACTCGGCTTCGATAGGTGAACCCTTGAACGCGTCCGCCGTGAAATGCGGATACGCGTCGAGCGCCTCCTGCACCCAGCCGTTGTGACGGAACACACCCGAGATGCTGACCACCTTCCGCACCTGGTCCGGATGACGAATGGCCATATTCAAAGCGACGCTTGCGCCCATGCTGTAGCCAATGATGTCGGCCTTCGCGACCTTGAGGTAGTCGAGCATCCCCGACACGTCGTCTGCGAGGTTGTCGTAACTGAAATCGCGAGCGATGTCCGCGGTGCGGCCGTGTCCCTGCATCTCGACGGCGATGACCTGCCTGGTTTTCGAAAGCGCGGCGATCATCTCTTGCCAGTTGCTCGGAATGGTCATGAACGAACCGTGCAACAGGACGACAGGCTGACCTTTGCCGTGAACCTCGTAGTACATCTTGAGGCCGTTCACCGGCGCGTAGCCCGTCACCGGCTGTTGTGCCGACGCGGTAGCCGCGAACAAGACCATCGAGAACAAGGCCGCGGCCTGGGTCGTGGCGAGTCGAATTTGCATAGCATGCTTCTCCAGTAGCCGATCATGCTCATCACGGGCTCATCGCGCGCCGCTCGCTCTTCGAGTGTGAAGTGCGCCAGCGCGGGGGAATTGCGCATAAGCATAATCCGACCAACTTCGCGATGGAGAAAGCAATGAAGCCGGTGCGCTATTGGATCGTTCTGCTCGCTGGGATCTTGCTCAGCCCAAGCGGCATCGCGCTCGCTGAACCTCAGACCGTCAGCGCCGAACCAGGAACCGGTCTGGCGTTCGGCGCCTTCGACATCACTCAGTCGGACCTCGCGGTGACGCACGCGGTTCTCATGCGCATCAAGCCGGCGCGCATGTACATGGGTTCGTCCGGTGAGAAGGGCACAGTCACTTACACCAACGGCGAATTCTTCTCGGCCAACCTCGCGCCCGGAACGTACAGCGTGATCGGGTTCTTTTCCGGCAACAAGTTCTTCGGACTCGAGCGAGGCCTGCGCGAAAACACTTTCGAAGTGCAGCCCGGCCGCGTCACCTACGCCGGCAGCTACAAACTCGAAGTGACCAAGGGCGGTCTGTTCAGAAATGACAAGGGGACCTTCGCACGCATCGACACACCGCAGGCCGAGCGACAGCTGCTGGAGTGGCTCGCCAAGGAGCTTGCCAGCAGCGGCTGGGCTTCCAATGTGAATTCGCGATTGGCCGAGGGGAAAAACTGACGGAACTCGTGCGATACCATCGTCTACTGGCTGAAGTCGTCGCAGTTACGCAATCGTCATCACCCTGCAGTGATCGCGGGTGCAAGGTGTCGACCCCTCTCACTCCGCTCGTTGATTCCAATTTGAATCTCGATGAAACCGAAGCGCTCGTGATGGCTCTCTCGCAAAAGCCCATTTCAGGCCGCTGCTTCGAAGAGAAGTCCGGACCGCCGGCCTGGAAGGTGAAGCCGAGCTGGTTCCAGATCTCCGCGAACGACCGCATGATCCCACCGGACACCGAGCGCTTCTTCGCCGAGCGCATGAAGGCGAAGAAGACGATCACCCTCCAAGCGAGCCACGCGTCATTGGCCTCGCAAGGCAAGGAGATCGTTGGACTGATCGAGCTCGCGGTCGCGTCTGTCATGTGACGACTCCCTCTGTCCTTGCAGCAGGATTCGAAACGCCAGCGCGTGCGTGATCAGCATCAAAGGCACGAGAACAGTCGGAATGAAGTAGGCGGCGCCCAACTGGCCCGGCATGAGGCCAGCGGTGCCGCCGTGGTAGAACGCGCTCAATAGATCGAACGAGCCCCACAGGTTGAAGATCCACGCGATCGCGATCCCAACCCTGCTCTGCAACGTCGCCAGTGCTATCAGCGCGAGAGTCGCAGCAGCGATGTCTCCATAAGCGGCGGGGTTTGCAAAGGCCGGCGGCAGATCCGACGACACGACACCCGTAACCACGAATGCCAGCCCAACGAAGCGGAAGCTGTGCAGGATGAGAATCGGCCGCAGCGCTTCGGCCCGCGGCAGTGCGCGGAGTTTCGGCCAGATGTAACGCGCGGCGACGATCCCCCACGTGACCAAAGCAAACGCGATGCTGACGAAAAAATAGAGTTGTGGAGGCATGGGTCGCTCCTGATCGGATCTGGGAAGCGGTACCGACCGGTACCAGATGCGCGACAGTGTGGTACCCTGCGGTACCAGCGTCAATAGGCAGAATGATGACCAAGCGCGAGCGCATTCTCGATGCCGCCTTCGCAGCGTTCATGAAGAGCGGCTACGCAACCACCAGCACGCTCGAGATCGCAACACGTGCTCGCGTTTCGAAACGCGAGTTGTACGCGGAGGTCGGTAACAAACAGGAAATACTGATCGCATGCATCAGCGAGCGCGCCACGCGGCTGAAGGTGCCCGCTGACCTGCCCGTCCCACACGATCGCGAAACCCTTGCGCAGGTCCTCGCCTCTTTCGGCTCGCAACTCCTGCGCGAAATCACCGATCCCGCCGTCATTACTGTTTTCCGATTGGCGATCGCCGATGCCGTGCGCGCGCCGGAGGTGGCGCAGGCACTCGATTCCATCGGGCGCGAGGCGAGTCGAGCCGCCTTGCGCCAGATCATGACGCAGGCTCAGGACACCGGGCTTCTGAGTGGCCGTCCCGCCGACCTTGCGGAGCGTTTCGGCGGCTTGCTGTGGGGAAATCTGCTGATCAGTCTGCTGCTCGGCGTTGCCGAGCGGCCGAGCTCACGCCAAGTCGCAGTACGTGCTCGCGAAGCGACGGCTGCTTTTCTTCAACTTCATGCGGAGCAATGAGGGCGGGGCCAAAGCCTGCCGGCGTGTCTTGAAAGACAACGCCGGCAGGGGGCGTGGAGGAACTCACTGAATCTGCGTGATCGTCACCGAGTACCCTTCGTGATGTGCGGCGTGTTCGGCAGCGAAGGCGCCGAGCGACAGGCCAACGCTCACGATGACAGCCGACAGGATCATGCAGACTGCGGTCTGGGTTTTGCGGCTGGTGGAGGTAATCATGACGGTCTCCTCTATCTCTCTCTGCGATGTCCGCGTTATTGCGGTGCTTGGCGTTAAGACACGGGAACCTGCTCCGCGGTTACACCGCAAGGGCCGATACCGGCCAACAGCACCTGGCTACCGGCGAAGCTCACTATCGGCCGGCCGGAGCCGTCACTTTCAGGGGTTTGTGGCGTAGCAAGGATGGCGGCACTATGCGCGGGCCAACCTAAGGAACACATCTGATGTGCGGAATCTTCGCCGCAATGACCCGTCGCGGGCTCGCGCCGGAACGTCGGGACGCGGCTCTCAGGACCTTGCAGCACCGCGGACCCGACGGTTCGGGCAGCTGGACCTCGCGCGACGGGCGCTGGACGCTCGGTCACACGCGCTTGTCCATCATCGGACTGAATAACGGCGAGCAACCGATGACCAGTCCGGATGGGACCGTCCATCTGGTCGTCAACGGCGAGTTCTACGGCTATCGCGAGATTCGCGATCGACTGCGCGCCGGTGGTTACAAGTTCGCCACCGAGAGCGACAGCGAGATCGCCCTTCATCTATATGACGAGCGCGGCATGCAGGCTGCCGCCGAACTGCGCGGCGAGTTCGCGGTGATCATCGCCGATGAACGCCAGCAGGCGATGATCGCGATCCGCGACCGTTTCGGCATCAAGCCGCTCTACTACTCCGTCGTGAATGGCGAAGTGTTCTTCGCCTCCGAGATCAAGGCGCTGCTCGCGATGGGTGTGCCCGCCGTTTGGGATCCGGAAGGCGCAACCGGAGGTATCGGCAGATCTCACGAGAAGACCGAGTTCGCCGGCATCAGCACCGTCCCGCCCGGCTGCTACGCGATCGCGAGGCACGGCAACGTTCGCATCTATCCATATTGGGATTGGGAGATCCCGACCGCCGAACAGATGCGACGCGATACGCGCAGCGAAGCCGAGGTAGTCGCGGACTTCCGCAAGGCGCTGCTCGACTCCGTGCGCCAGCGCTTGGTCGCCGACGTCGAGGTCGCGTCTTATCTCAGCGGCGGCATCGACTCGTGCGCAGTCCTGGGACTCGCGCAGCAAAGCACCGATCGACCGATTCGCGCGTTTACGCTGACGTTCGAGAATCCGTTGTACGACGAAGCGCGCATTGCCGAAGCGCAAGCCAAGCACGTCGGTGCAACGTATCACCCGATCCCGATCACTGGCCGCGAGATTGCCGACGCCTACGCGGACGCTGTGTGGCACGCCGAGACACAGATGTTCAACGGTCACGGCGTCGCGAAGTATCTGCTCAGCCGTGCCGTGCGCGATGCCGGCATCAAAGTAGTCTTCACCGGCGAAGGCGCCGACGAAATGTTGGGCGGCTATCCGTACTACCGCGTCGATGCGCTTAACGCCAATCCCTCGCTGAGCGCTAGCGAGCGCGCCGCGCTGCTGGATCAAATGCTGGGCGCGAATCCTGCAACCCGCGCTTTCATGATGCCGGCACAGGTCGGCAATCCGGAAATGAAAGCGATCGAACGCAGGCTCGGCTGGTTACCCGCCACGCTCAACGCGAGCGCTGCGATGATCGCCGGCATGGCACCAATCCTGCGCGAAGACCTGGTGGCACGGATTCGGGGATATCAGCCGCTGATGTCAGCACTCGATCGCTTGCCGCTCGCCCAGCGCGTGACCGGCCGCGATCGCCTGAATCAAGTGCTCTATCTCAACTCCAAGACCGTGCTGCCGAACTTCATCCTCAACTATCTTGCTGACCGCATGGAGATGGCGCATTCCATCGAGGGACGCGTGCCGTTCCTCGATCATCTCGTTGCCGAAGCTGCCGCGCGAGTTCCCGTGAACATAAAGGTGAAAGGCATTCGCGAGAAGCACGTGCTGCGCGAAGCGACCAGAGATGTGTTGATACCGGAAGTCTACGATCGCCAGAAGCATCCGTTCACCACGCCGCCGACTCGCAACCCGAACGACCCGATGCTGACTTTCTATCGCGACACGTTTGCTTCGCAGGCAGCGCAGGATCAACCGATCTACGACATGACGAAGGTTCGCGCAGCGCTGGATCAGCTGCTCGAATGTCCCGCAGATCAACGCATCGCGTGGGAGGCTGGTCTGCAGCGGGCCGCGAGTGTGGTCATCCTGCAGGACAAGTTCGCAATGGCAGCGGGCTAGCTCAGAGACCGATGCGTGCCAGGATCGCCGGGCCCCAGCTGTAGCGCGTGAAGTAGTAAGTCCCGAGTAGCAGAAACAGCGTCGCGCCGCTGAAAGTCACCGTTGCCACCCACTTCGCGGTGTTCGACAGCGCAGCGCGCGGCGCACGGATCAATGCTTCGACGACGAGCAGATTCGGCACGTAGAAGAAGAACACCATCACCTTGTCGAACGGGCCACTGAAATCTTTCATGTGGCCCGCGCCGTCGGCCAGTAGAAACCAGAAGCCGTATTCCATCCGATAGAGCCACGAGCCGATCGCGAGAGCGAACAAACGCATGGCCCACGCGCGATGGATGTCCAGGCGGCGCGCACGAGCGTGACGATAGGTCTGAATCGCCGCCAGGACCGTCAGCGCGCCGTAGATCCCAAATCCAACGTCCATCGTGGCACCGCCAATCGTGCCCTTCGCAATGATGAACGTGATTCCGCCGACGCCGGCGCAGAACGCTGCGGTGACGTACACGCGACCGATCCAGCGATGCGCGGCGGGATAACGAGATCGAATCGCTTGCACGAACTGAATGCAGCCCAGTGCGAGAATGATGCCGCCGGCCGCGAAGTGCAGACCGATTCCTGCTGTCGCAGTCGGCGTATCGCTCTCGTACAGACGCGGCAGGCCTTCATTCCATTGCGCGATGTTCCCGTCGACGAGCGCGGCCGCGTAGAACGCGAGAATGTACAGGCCGAAGAGCCCGGCGCTGATCCAGCAAGTCACCGTCAGTGCACGTGCAGTCCAGTGAAGAGCTCGCGCGCTCGTGCCGAGCGCAGTAGCAGAGGACGTATCGAGTGCAGTGGTGACCATGCGGACGGAAGTATGCCTTAGCACACCGGTTCGATTCATCCCGCGCCGAGCTGCGTGAGACTGCAACCCTGCAAAGGAGGAACGCAACATGGCTATCCTGGGAATTGTCGTCGACCTCAAGACTTTCAATTCGGAAGATGCGGGGACGGACGACGAGATCTATCTCGGCATGTGGGGCGCCGCCGGCGGCCGCGAGTTCCCCTTGTCGTCGCCGAATCACGATGACTTCGAGCGCAACGCCGAAGACTTCTATCTCCTCGGCCACGACCCGGGCTTCGGCTTCTCGATGCATCACCCCTCGCGCTCGGAACCCGGCCAGCCGAACGATCCGGCGCTGCTGCCGATCGACCTCAACAGCATTCAATATGTATACCTGCGCAAGCAGGCGTACGGGCAGGATGAGGACGATGACGCCTGGAAGCTGGATCACGTGAACGTGCTGCTCTATGACGACCCGACGGTGCCGCTGAGCGCATCACGCCTCTTTTCGCTCTATGTGCGCCCGGGCCTGTGGATGGGCAACGAGCACGGTCACCAGGTGTGGCTGACGGAAACCAAGATGCCGGGCGTGCTCAACTTCTTCAAGCGGGTCGATGCGAGGCAGGCCGCAGCGAAGTCGATCATCACGCCTCGGCCGAGATCGACGCCGAGGCGACGGAAGAAGTAGAACTTCCCGGTCGATTCCGCGTATGACATCTGTGCGCGCAGCTCATGCACTGTAAAGATTCTCGACCGTTGTTCTCCCGCGTGGCATCTGCTGAAATCTCTCTCGACCTGACGCGAGTTCTCGTCAGGCGCGTTCCGGAGAGCTGTCGAAATGCAATCGCTCGCTGGTCCTGAGGCCGGCGTCCCCGCTATTGACGACCCCGCGTTCGGCGAAATCCTCCAGGTTCTGCGCGAGCGAACCGGAACGGATTTCGCCTCGTATCGTCTGCCCACTGTCGCGCGCCGAACCGTGAACCGGATGATCTCGGTCGGAGCTGCGACCTACGCCGACTACCTGCAGTTCCTGCGTCAGCGCGAAGGCGAAGCGGCGCGGTTGCTCGAGCACGTCACGATCAAGGTGAGTCGGTTCTATCGACACGCACCGACGTTCGATACGTTGCGCCGGGAAGTGCTGCCGGAGCTCGCGCGGCACGCGGAAGGCGGACCGATCACGGTCTGGAGCATCGGCTGCGGCTGCGGCGAAGAGCCGTACACGCTGGCGATGTTGTTCGCCGAAGCGGGCCTGAGCTGCATCATCGAAGCCACCGACATCGATCCCGCGGCGTTACAGCGAGCCGCGCACGGCTACTACACGGACGCTGCGTTCTTCGAGCTGCCCAAGGATCTGCGTGAGCGCTACATCGTCCGCAGCGATGGCTTCTACGAAGTGAGTGCGGAGCTGCGCGAGCGAGTTCGATTCAGCCGGCACGACGTTCTGGCGTCGCAGCCGCCGCCCGGAGAGGGTCGGTTCGATCTGGTGTGCTTCCGCAACCTGCTTATCTATCTTGGGTTGGAGATCCAGGACCTGGCGCTGCACGCGGTGCGCCGAGCCGTGCGACCCGGCGGTTATCTGTGCCTGGGTGAGGCCGAGTGGCCCTCCGACGCCATCGCGACAACGTTGCAGCCGCTGGCGAGCGACACGCGGATCTTCGCTACGTCTTCTTGCGAGCAGACCGCAGAGCCATGAGCTGCCGGATCCGGTCCGCAGCCATTTGCGGCTCGTAAGGTTTCGGTACCGGCCCGGACTCGCACAAGTCCCCTGCCGCGTCGGCGGCGCGCGCCACGCTGCCGGCCAGAATCACCTCGACTCCCGGACGATTGGCGCGCAGCCACTTGGACAGCGCGAAGCCGTCCATCGAGCCCGGCATCTCGATGTCGCTGAAGACGACGTCTACTTGGAACTCCGTGTGCTGGAGGATGACCAGCGCCTCGTCGGCGCTCGCCGCTTCGATCACGCGATAGCCGCAGGTGCGCAGGTAGTCGGCGATGACCATCCGGATGAGGACCTCGTCTTCGACGACCAGAACGACATCGGTCACGACGCCGCCTTGGCGAGACGAGTGGGAGCCAAGGTCAGCAGATAGCTGGCCAGGTGACCCGGCGTGACCGGTTTGGCCAGGTAGCCATCGAGCATGCCGTGAGCATCAGTCTCCGGGACCTGCCCCGAGACCATCACGATCTTCACGAACGGCAGCACCGAGCGAACATGTCGAGCGAGACCGCAGCCATCCATGGCGCCCGGCATTCGCATGTCGGTCAAGAGCAGATCGACTCGCGTGGGTGCCTGCAGCACGTGGATCGCTTCGTCTGCAGTTGCAGCTTCGATGACCGCGTAGCCGTGGTCCCGCAGTTCGTCGCTCACCGCCATACGAGTGAGCACGTCGTCCTCGACGACGAGGATAGTCGTTTTGCCGTCGCAGACCGATGCGCCCTCGGTTAGCGCGTTGCTACTCATTGCGTGTGGACTACTGTTACTCCTCCGGTCGAGTGCTAACTCCGCATGGCGACGCAAGTTCCGAAGGTTTCAGTTCGTTCACTTCCGCGTGTCAGAGGCGTCTCACAGCCGTATTTAGTCGGCAACGCGAGCTGTTACCCCGGAACGCTTGAAGTAGAACCGCACGAGCTTGACCCGTTGCTCGTCGGAAGTGCTCGGCGCGAAGATCCATTGCTTGGCCGCCTCCGTGGCCAGTCGCGCGAAGTAGCGGCTCGGACCGGGCTCGTCCGCGGTGGCGGCGAGCACGGTACCGTCCTTGGCGACGATCACGCGAATGGACACTCGAATCGTGCCGCTGATCGTGTTCAGTGCGTTGCGCGAGGCGTCCGGGATGACTTCCTTGGTCGTCGGCGGCGGGCCCGGCAACGGTTGGTCGCTGACGATGGGTGCGACTTCGCTCGGCGTCGGCGGCTGAGACTTCGCGACCGGCTGCGCTTCGATCGCAGCCGGCGCCGCGGCCGGCTCTGCTCTGAACATCCGAATGCCCAACCAGGCCAGCAGAGCAGCGACCACGACTGCAGTCAGCAGCAGCACAGTTTTATTCAAAGGGGGTCGGGCGGGCGCTGGCGGCGGCCCCTCGACGGGTATCTTTACGCGGACCACCAACCGCCGCAGCGGCAGCGATTCTGACTGTGACTCCACTGTTTTCACCACGGACCCTTTATCCTTGATCTCATGCGCGCACGCAATCAGAGACTGGCGGACCGTTCTGCATGAACGATGCTCAGGTCCGGGCGCGCTGGGCGCTGCTGTTCGGCAACTTCGTGATCGGTACCGGCGTGCTCGCTCCGGCCGGTCTCATCAACGAGCTCAGCAGTGCCTTCTCCGTCGATGTTCCGAAGGCTGGATCGCTGATCGGCTATGGCGCTGCCGTGTTGTGCATCGAAGCGCCGCTGCTCGCGTTCCTGACGAATCGCGTCGATCGGCGTCTGCTGCTGACGAGCGCCCTGCTCCTCTACGTGATCGGTCACCTGGCGTCGGCGTTTGCACCGAGCTTCGGCGTGCTGCTCGCAGTTCGTCTCGCCATGGTTGGTGGCGCAGCCGTGTTCACGCCGCAAGCAGCGAGCGCGATCGGTCTGTTCATCGCGCCCGAGCATCGCGCGGGATCAGTCGCTTTCATCTTCCTGGGCTGGTCGGTCGCACTGGCGGTCGGCGTTCCGCTGGCCAGCTTGTCCGGTGCGCACTTCGGGTGGTCGGCGACGTATTTGGTGCTCGCCCTCGCCAGCGCGGTTGCGGCGACTGCGGTGCTCGCGACCGTACCGGGTCGGCTCGTCACTCCGCCGCTGTCGGTCGCGGCCTGGAAGGCCGTGTTCAGGAACCGCAAAGTGCAACTGCTCCTCGCCGTGACCTGCATCTTCCTCGCCGGTCAGTTCACCGAGTTTCCGTTCGTGGCCGCGCGGTTGAAGTCCGACGTCGGCGCAGACGCATCGACCATCGCCATCCTGCTTGCCGTCTACGGATTTGCGGGCGTCGTCGGCGCATCGATCGCAGCAGGAGCGATCGATCGATTGGGCGGACCACGGACCACACGCATATCGCTCGTGTTCGTGATGATCGGCTTGGGTGTCTGGTCGCTCAGCGGCGCATCGGTGCTGCTCGCCGGTCTAGGTCTTGCGATCTGGGGATCGGGCAGCTCGCCCGCGATCGCAGCTCAACAGGCACGCTTGATCGCTGCCGATCCGATGGCCGCTTCCGCCACCGTCGCGCTGAACACGTCCTTACTCTACGCAGGACAGGCGCTTGGCACGACGCTCGGCGGTTGGACACTTTCCAGTGGGCACGGCAATTGGTCCGGAATAGTCGCGGTCGCGCTGGTCGCGACCGCTTTCTTCGCGTCCATCGCGGCCGAGCGACAACCATGAAACGTGCAGCTCTACTGATTGCCCTCCTCGCCAGTTGCTCTGCGCACGCCGCAGACGCGCGCCGGCCCGCGGATGTGCTGATTCGCGGCGGCCTTGTCTACACCGGTGCGGAAGCGGACCCGAAGATCGTCGACGTCGTCCTCGTCGGCGACAAAGTCGCGTACGTCGGCGATGACGCTGCTTCCAGATTCAACCCGGCACACACGATCGATGCGCAGGGCAAGATCGTCGCTCCCGGCTTCATCGATCCGCATACTCATCCCGATTCGTACATCCGGTCGAAGGATCGAGCGCAGCGGCGCAATGCGCCCTGGCTCATGCAAGGCGTCACCACGATCGGCATCGGCGTCGATGGCGGCGGCAGCTTCGAGGTCGCGAAGCAGCGAGCCTGGTTCGAAGGGCGCGGCGTTGGTACGAACCTCGCCGCGTACGTCGGCTTCGACCCGGTGCGGGAGAGTGTGCTTGGCCAGCAGGCACGAGCTCCGAACGCACAGGAGCTCACGCGCATGCGCCAGCGCGTGGCCCAGGCGATGTGTGAAGGCGCCTTCGGATTCTCCACCGGCCTGTTCTACGCGCCGCAGAGTTTCGCGCGCACCGACGAGGTCGTGGCACTGGCGCACGAGGCGGGAACTCGCGGCGGCATCTACGACACGCACCAGCGCGACGAATCCTCATATGGAATCGGCTTGCTCGATTCCACGCGCGAAGCCATCGACATCGGACGACAAGCCGGCCTGCCGGTGCACATCGCGCATCTGAAGGCGCTCGGCGTAGACGTGCACGGTAGAGCGCGGGACCTCGTGTCCATCATCGAAGCTGCGCGCGCTAGCGGCGTGAATGTCACGGCCGATCAATATCCATTCGTCGCGTCGAGTTCGAGCCTGCAGGCGTCACTGTTGCCAAGCTGGTCCGTGGAGGGCGGCCGCGCGGCGCTGGTCAATCGCTTGCATGATCCCGCGACCTTGCCGCGGATCAAGACCGAGATGGCCGAGAACCTGCGGCGCAGAGGCGGCGCGGATTCGCTGTTGTTCAATTCGACCGGTCGGCCGTGGAGCGGCAAGACTCTCGCGGCGATGGCGACGACCTGGAGGGTCGAACCTGTCGACGCCGCGCTGCGTGTCATCGGCGACGGCAACAACGACGAGGCAGGCAGCGTGACGTCCTTCAACATGGATCCCGAGGACGTGAAGCTGCTGATGCGCCAACCCTGGGTGGTCACTGGCTCCGACGGCTCGGATGGACATCCGCGTCAGTACGCAACGTTCCCGGAGAAGTATGCGAAGTACGTCGAGCACGACAAGGTGCTGACGACGGCCGAGTTCATCCGCCGATCGACAGGCCTCACCGCCGATATCCTCAGTCTCGACCGGCGCGGCTACCTGCGGCCGGGCTACTTTGCGGACGTCGTCGTGCTGGATCCTGCAGCGTATCGGCCCAAAGCCGACTACTTGCATCCCGCTGTGTTGTCCGTGGGAGTGATCGACCTTTGGATCAACGGCGAGTTGGCAGTCGATGCGGGGAAGCCCACTGACGGATTGTTCGGCCGAGTGTTGAGCCACGTGCCCACTGCTGGCACTTGTCAGTGATGAATCAGAAGTCCGACTTGCCGAACCGCGCCACACCTTTATTCATGCCGGGTGGATCGAGCACCGAGAGATCCAGCGGGATCGGCGCGCCGATCCACTGCCCGAGCGAGGTGTGATCGGCGAGATCATCGTCCGTCAACGGGTGTACGAGCGCAGTCAGTCCGGTCTCCTTGATCAGCGCAACGATCTGCGGGACCGCATCTTCGCGAAAATGCACTTCGAACTGCGCCTTCGGATGCGGGCCGACGGGCTCATCGCGCAGCTCTCCTGCGAACAGCACGAACTTCGATTGGGCCAGTCGTTGCAGCAGCCGCTGCGCTGCCGGGCGCTGCTTGGGCTCGTAATAGATGT
>Ga0070675_100001554_pt1 | contig 16970 bp, 15 predicted proteins | sample KBSM43metaG_FD_65343 | JGI IMG/M metagenome (GOLD analysis project Ga0070675, IMG submission 65343) | Miscanthus rhizosphere microbial communities from Kellogg Biological Station, Michigan, USA - KBS M4-3 metaG | ecosystem: Host-associated > Plants > Roots > Rhizosphere > Soil ...
GGCTGAACAAAAGGGGACGCTCCCCGATTCGGCTAGGACTTGACCGTCGTGATGGACTCGACCGAATCGGGGAGCGTCCCCTTTTGTTCAGCCCAGCGCGCGATGTGAGCGTGGATCTCGGCGAGGCCGTCGGTGAGCGCCGCAGGCCCGGGCTGCAGGATGATCGAGGACTTGATCTCGTGCAGCTCCCCGTCGCGCACCGCCGGGATCGCGTCCCAGCCCGCGCGCGTGGCGACCGTGGCGGGGCGGAATTTCTTGCCGCACCACGAACCGAAGATGAGATCGGGCGCGCGGCGGACGACCTCGTCCGGGTCCGCGATGATGCGATCGCGGCCGAGCGGCATCGCGGCGAGGTCCGCAAAGCAGTTGTCGCCGCCCGCCGCCTCGATCACCTCGCCGACCCAGCGGATGCCGGCGATCAGCGGCGAGTCCCATTCCTCGAAATAGACGCGCGGATGGCGCGGCAAGCGCGCGGCTTTCTGGCGCGTCGCCTCGACGCCGGCTTCGAGCTGGTCGGCAAGCGCGGCGGCCCTCGCCTCGCAGCCGATCATGCCGCCCAGTATCCGGATCATGCGCAGGATCTCGGAGATGCTGCGATGGTTGAACAGGTGCACCTCGATCCCGGCGCGCGCGAGTTCCGCGGCGATGTCCGCCTGCAGGTCCGAGAATCCGAGCACGAGGTCGGGTTCGAGCGCCCTGATGCGGTCGATCTTCGCGCTCGTGAACGCGGACACGCGGGGCTTCTCGCGCCGCGCGCGCGGCGGACGCACGGTAAATCCCGAGATGCCGACGATGCGCCGATCCTCTCCGAGGAGGTAGAGCGTCTCCGTCGTCTCTTCCGTCAGGCAGACGATGCGTTCGGGATAGCTGTCGGGCATCGCCGCACTGTATCAGGGCCGCAATTGCGAGCGCCCGGGGCCTGTGCCACGCTGCCGCGATGATCCCGTTTTCGCAGTTCCGGGAACGCACCGAGCAGCTCCTGTTCGATCGCCACGACCTGCCGGTCAAGCCCGCGAACTGGCTGCTCGATAACCTGCGTTTCCCGTTCGCGCTGATTCGCGACCTGGTGACGGGCGAACTCAACCTGCGGGCGATGGGGCTCGTCTACACGACGCTGCTTTCGCTCGTCCCGCTCGCGGCCTTCGCTTTCGCCGTGCTGAAGGGCCTCGGTGTGCACCGCGACCTCGAGCCGCTGATCTTCGAGTTCCTGCGACCAATCGGAGAGCGCGCCGGCGAACTGACGACGCAATTCATGCACTTCGTGGACAACGTGCGCGGCGACTTGCTGGGATCCGTCGGGCTCGCCATCCTCCTCTATACCGTCATCGCCACGATCCAGAAGCTCGAGGAAGCCTTCAATTTCGCCTGGCACGTGGAACGGCCACGCTCGGTCATGCGCCGCGTCAGCGAATACCTGAGCCTCATGGTCATCGGGCCGGTGTTCCTCGTCGTCGTATTCAGCCTCTTCAGCGCGGTCGCGAGCAATACCTCCATGCAATGGCTCGCAATGCACGAGCCCTTCGGCACGCTAGTGCGTGCAATTGGCCTCATCGGGCCGTTTCTGTTCGTCACCGGCGTGTTCACCTTCCTGTACGCCTTCATTCCCAACACGCGCGTGCGCTTGCGGGCGGCGCTGATCGGCGGCGTCGTCGCGGGCCTCCTGTGGGCCGCGAGCGGCGCGCTGTTCACGCGGATCGTCGCCGCCTCGACCCAGATGGTCGCGATCTACGCGGGCTTCGCGATCTTCCTCGCCACGCTGATCTGGATCTACGTGAGCTGGCTTATCCTGCTGATCGGCGCGCAGCTCTCGTTCTACGTGCAGAACCCGCGCTACCTGCGCGTCGGCCAGGGACATGTGCGGCTCACGAGCGCGCTGCGCGAGCGCCTCGCCTTCACCGTGATGCTGCTGGTCGCGCGCAAGTTCGTCGCCGGCGAACCGCCCTGGGACCAGCGCGCGCTGGCGGAGGACCTGCAGATCCCGGGGTCCGCGCTCGCGACCGTGATCCGCTCGCTCGAGCGCGCCGGGCTCCTGACGCTCACCGAGGACGAGGAGCTCATCCCGGCGCGCGACCTCGAGAGCATCCAGCTCTGCGACGTCTTGCACGCGGTTCGCGACGAGCGGCAATACGAGACCTGGCTCCTGTGGCGGGCGCGCACGGAGCCGGTTGCCGATGAGGTCGCGAATTCCGTGGAAGCCGGGATGCGGGAGCGGATCCAGGGCATCACGCTGCGCGAACTCGCGTCGCAGCAGCCCGCGCCTTGAAAAAGGGGACGCTCCCCGATTTCCTTCGATCCTTCGTGAAATCGGGGAGCGTCCCCTGTCTCACTCGCCGGCGATCGTCATCTCTTCAAGCAGGAGGGATCCGCAGTGGATCGCGCCGCGGCGGTCCACGTCGTCGCCCTGGGCGACGATGCCGCGCAGCATCTGGCGCAGGTTGCCCGCGACCGTGATCTCGTGCACGGGCCGGGCGACTTCGCCGTTCTCCACCCAGAATCCCGACGCGCCGCGCGAGTAGTCGCCCGTCACGGGATTGACGCCCTGTCCCATCATCTCGGTCACGAGCAGGCCCGTGCCGAGCTTCCGCAGCAGCGTCTTCGGGTCCAGCATGTGGCCCTGGACGACGAGGTTGTGCACGCCGCCCGCATTGCCCGTCGTCACGAGCCCGAGCTTGCGCGCCGAGTACGAGTCGAGCAGGTATCCGTCCAGCACGCCGTTCACGACGAGTTCGCGCTCCCGCGTCGCAACGCCCTCGCCGTCGAATGGCGCCGAACCGAGCGCGCCCGGCAAGTGCGGCCGCTCGATCAGGCTGATTGCCTCCGGAAACAACTGCTCGCCCTTGGCGTCGAGCAGGAAGCTGCTCTTTCGATATTGCGCCGCGCCGCCGATCGCCCCGACGAAATGGCCGATGAGCCCACGCGCAAGTTCCGGCGCGAACAGGACCGGCGCCTTGCGCGTCGACAGCTTGCCGGCCCCGAGGCGCTTCACCGCCTTCTCGGCGGCCAGCCTGCCGACCGATTCGACGTCCTCGAGCGCGCGCCAGTCGCGCGCCGCCGTGTACCAGTAATCGCGCTGCATGTCGCCGTCTTCCTGGCCGACGACGACGCAGCTCACGCTGTGCGAGGTCGAAGGATAGCCCCCGATGAAGCCGTGGCTGTTGCCGAAAACGCTGAGCCGGCGATGGGTCGAGACGGAGGCGCCCTCGGAATTGCGGATGCGCTCGTCGAACGCGAGGCCCGCGGCCTCGCAGCGCTTGGCGAGCTCGACGGCCGCGGGCGCCTCGAGCTCCCAGGGGTGGCTCAAGTCGAGGTCCGGCAGCCGGCTCGCCATCAGTCCCGCATCCGGCAGCCCCGCGTAGGCATCGTCGGCCGTGAAGCTCGCGATCGAGAGCGCTTTCGCGATCGTTTCCTCGACCGCCGCGTCCGAAAGGTTCGCCGTGCTTGCCGAGCCCTTGCGCTGGCCGGCATAGACCGTCACGCCGAGGCTGCGGTCACGCTGGTACTCGAGCGTCTCGACTTCGCCGAGGCGCACGGTCACCGAAAGGCCCGTGGAAACGCCGACACCGGCTTCTGCAGCCGTCGCGCCGCCGGCGCGCGCGAGGGCGAGCGCCCGCTCGACGACTGCCTCGAGCGCTTTCTGGTCGGGTTGGGTGGCGGCCATGGGCCCGCGAATTGTACCGGCGACTGGGCGGCCTGCAATGGCGCGCGTGCTAGCATTTCCCCATGCGCCGCCGTGAGCTGCCGGGCGGTATCCCGCCGCCGACCAAAGGTGAACTGAAGCGCCAGGCCCTGGCCGTGCAGGACCTGGCCGACCGCCTGATTGACGCGCCCGAGAGCGTCAGCGCAGGCCTCGACCTGCCCGAGAAACTCTCCGACGCCATCGCCCTCGCGCGCCGGATCACGAGCCATGCGGCGCTCCTGCGCCAGCGGCAATTCGTCGGCAAGCTGATGCGCGGCCTTGATCCGGATCCGATCCGCGCCGCGCTCGAGGCGCGGGATGGCGCAGCGCGTCAGGATGCCGCGCGCTTCCGGCGCGCGGAACGCTGGCGTGACCGGCTGGTGGACGGCGGCGAGGAGGCGCTCGTGGAATTCACGGCCGAGTATCCCGCCGCTGACAGCGCGGAGCTTGCGCGCCTCGTGGCGGCGGCGGCGGCTGAACGGCGGGACGGCCGCTCGCCGGGCGCCGGCCGCAAGCTTTTCCGCTTCGTCCAGGCCGCACTCGCGGCCGCGACCTGAGCTTCAGTACGTCTGCGGCAGCGGCTTTCCACCGTCCAGCTGCTCGATCGTCTGGTACGACGGCGCGCGGGCCTTCTGCAGGCGGTCAGCCACGTCCGCCGCCTGACGCATCGTCCGCAACAGGTTCCCGCGTGCGAGTTTCTCGAGCATGGCGTCGTTCCAACCGCGGCGTATCAGTTCGGCAAAGAGATGCGGATAGCGCGAAACGTCCTCGAGGCCGGTCACCATGTAGTCCACGTGGCCGAAGAAATCGGCGCCGATGCCGACGTGGTCGATACCCGCCACGTCGCGCACGTGCTCCACGTGGTCGGCGACGTCCTTGATCGCGGCCTTGGGCTCCGGATGCGCTGCCGAATATTTCTCGAGCGCCGCGTCATAGGCGGCGTCGCCGAGCTTGACGCCGGTCGCCTTCTCGAACTCCGCCTTCCAGCGAACATGCTCCTCGCCCTGCACGCTGTATTCCGAGATGAAGTTCACCATGACCACGCCGCCGTTCTTCGGCATGCGCGCGAGCACCGCATCCGGGACATTCCGAACGCTCGGCGTCAATGCGAGCGCATTCGAGTGCGAGAAGATGACGGGCGCTTCGGTGACGTCGAGCGCGTCATTCATCGTGTCAGCCGAGACGTGCGAGATGTCAACCAGCATCCCAAGCCGGTTCATCTCGTGCACGACCTCCTCGCCGAATTTCGTGAGGCCGCCGTGGCGCGGCGAATCGGTCGCCGCATCTGCCCAGTCGTTGCTGTTGAAATGCGTCAGCGTCATGTAGCGGACGCCGAGGCGGTAGTAGTCGCGCAGGGCCCCGAGCGAATTCTCAATGGCATGACCGCCCTCGATGCCGAGCAGCGAGGCGATTCGCCCAACCGCGTTCGCGCGCTCGATGTCGTCCGCCGTCAGCGCGAGCTGCAGATCCCCGGGATAGCGCTCGATCATGCGCAGCGCAATGTCGATCTGCTCGAGCTGGATGCGTGCGAAGCCGCGCGCACCGACCTCGGGCAGGCTCGGGATCCACACGGACCAGAATTGCGCGCCCACGCCGCCTGCACGGAGCCTCGCGATGTCCGTATCGCCCGCCGTGCGCGCGTTGAGATCGTAGGCCGCAACGTCGCGTGGCGGCTTGCCGTCCTCGCGGATCACGCTCGGCAAGTCGTTGTGCCCGTCGATCAGCGGGTGCTGCTTCAGGAATGCGCGCGCGTGGGCGAGCGCTGCGTCTTCGGCCTGTGCAACCGGGCTCGCGGTGACCAGACTCGCCCATGCCAGCGCCGCGGCGAATCCGGCGATCCTTGGACGCGAAGTCATAGAGGCTCGTGGCATCGGTGCATCCTGAATTTGTAGGACGGTGTCGCCTTACGGAGACAGCGCCGGGGTTGTCTGAATTTTCCTGGGGGTTAGCCTGACTGCGTTGCCCAGCGTATCAAGCATCCCCTGATCTTCGGGCATCCCCCCTGCGTCGCGCCACTCCCTGTCGGCGCAGGGGACTTTCAGGGCTCCATGCCTCCAGTTTTTCCTTACACGACAACCACTTGAATCGCGTCCCCGGCCGCGTCCGCACGCCGCCTGCTAGACTTCCGCGATGAAACCGCTGGTCGGCATCATCATGGGCTCGTCCTCCGACTGGGAGACGATGCGCCACGCGGCCGACGTCCTCACCGCGCTGTCCGTGCCGTTCGAGAGCCGCGTGATTTCAGCGCATCGCACGCCCGACCTCCTGTTCGAATACGCCGGCCAGGCCGAAACGCGCGGACTTGAAGTCATCATCGCGGGCGCCGGCGGCGCCGCGCACCTGCCCGGCATGACGGCGTCGAAGACGCTGCTGCCCGTGATCGGCGTGCCGATCCAGTCGAAGACGCTGAACGGGCTCGATTCGCTGCTCTCGATCGCGCAGATGCCGGCCGGCGTCCCGGTAGCGACGGTCGCAATCGGCGAGCCGGGCGCGCGCAACGCGGCACTCCTCGCGACTGCCATCCTCGCGGGCCGCCATCCGCCCTTCAGGGACACCCTCGCGGCGTTCCGCGAGCGGCAGACGGCGGAAGTCCTCGCGAAGCCGGACCCTGCCGCCGGCTGAGGACGACCATGCGCATCGGAATCGTCGGCGCCGGCCAGCTCGGGCGGATGATGGCCCTCGCCGGCATCCCGCTCGGCATCGAGTTCACGATGTACGACACGCACGCCGACGTTCCGGGCGCCGCGGTCGCTGACATCGTCACCGGCAAGTTCGACGACCTCAGGAAGCTCGCGCGCTTCGCGAAGGGCGTGGACGTCGTCACGTTCGACTGGGAGAACGTGCCGGTCTCCTCGGCGCGCGCGATCGCGCGCCTGCGCCCTGTCTGGCCGCCGCCGCGCGCGCTCGAGGTCGCGCAGGATCGCCTTTCCGAGAAGCAAATCTTCCGGCGCATCGGCATCCCGGTCGCGCCGTTCGCCCCGGTGGAGAGCCGAGGGGACCTCGCGCGCGCGATCGAGGCACTCGGGGCGCCCGGCATCCTCAAGACGCGCCGCCTCGGTTACGACGGCAAGGGACAGGCGCGCATCCGGCGCGCGCGCGACGCGGCGGACGCCTTCGAGCGCCTCGGCGGGCAGCCGCTCATCTACGAGCGCTTCGTCAATTTCACGCGCGAAGTCTCGCTCGTTGCCGCGCGCGACCGCGCGGGCGGCGTGGTCTGCTACCCGCTGGTCGAGAACGAGCACGAGGATGGCATCCTCGCCGTCACGCGCGCGCCTTATGTGGACGCGCGCCTGCAGCGCGCGGCCGAGCGCAACCATCGGCGCCTTTTCCGGGCGCTCGGCTACGCCGGCGTCCTGTGTGTCGAATATTTCGTCGAACGCGGCCGGTTGGTCGCCAACGAGATGGCGCCGCGCGTCCACAACTCCGGGCACTGGTCTATCGAAGGCGCCGAGACCAGCCAGTTCGAGAATCACGTTCGCGCGATCGCGGGGCTGCCGCTCGGCAGCACGAAGCCGCGTGGCCACGCGGTCATGGTGAACGTGATCGGGACGAAGCCGCGGGCGCGCGAGATCCTGGGCCTCCCCGGCCTGCACTGGCACGATTACGGAAAGACGCCGCGGCCGGGCCGTAAACTGGGCCATGTGACCTTTGTCACAGGGAGCAGGACGGCCCGGGAGCGCATCGCGCGCCGGCTTCGACGCCGGTTGATTCCCTAAGCGGAACCGGCACTTGCGCTGTGCTAGCCTGTAGGACGCCATGTACCTGGAACATTTCAAACTGAATGAGCTGCCGTTCCGGCTCAGCCCGGACCCGGCATTCCTCTACCTGTCCAAGCACCATGCGCGCGCCAAGGCGTACATGGAGTCGACGATCTGGTTCACCGACGGCTTCGTCGTCATCACGGGCGAGATCGGTTCCGGCAAGACGACACTGCTCGAGACCTTCCTGCGCGAGCTCGAGAAGGACGTCGTCGTCGCGCAGGTCGCGCAGACCCAGGTCTCACCGATCGAGTTCCTGCAGGCCGTACTGGTCCAGTTCGGCTTTTCGCCGTTCAAGATGCGCAAGGCCGAGCTGATCGCCACGCTGAACCAGTTCCTCGTCGAGCAGTACGCGGCCGGCCGCAAGGTCCTCCTGATCGTGGACGAGGCGCAGAACCTCTCGAACCGCGTGCTCGAGGAGATCCGGATGCTCTCCGGCGTCGAAACGACGAAGGAGAAAGTGCTGCGGATCATCCTGGCCGGACAGCCCGAGCTCAACGAGAAGCTCGATTCGCCGGACCTGGTGCAGCTGGTGCAGCGCATCCGCCTTCGCTTCCACCTCACGGCGCTGACGCCGGAAGAGACCGAGGCCTACATCCTGCATCGGCTCGAAGTCGCAGGCGCGCACGGCCGGCAGTTCTTCTCGCCCGAGACGATGCCCGTCATCTTCCGCTACTCCGGCGGCGTGCCCCGCCTCGTCAATACGCTCTGCGACACGTCACTCATGATCGCGTTCTCGGCCGGACAGCCGGCGGTCGGCATGACCGAGCTCAAGGCGGCGATCGAGGAGCTGCAGTGGGTCGAATTCGCGGCGCGCACGAGCCGCTTCAAGATCGGCGACTTGATGTCGGCGCCGTCGCAGAGAGCAGTTGCGCACGACGAGGTGCTCGCACGCATCATCGTCGCGCACGGCGGCGAACACGTGGAGGAGCGGCCGCTGCGTACCGGACGGCTGCTGATCGGCCGCACGGTGGACAACGACATCCAGATCGAAAGCAAGTTCGTGAGCCGCCATCACTGCCAGATCACGACGACCGCCGATGGCAGCATCCTCGAGGACCTCAACAGCACGAACGGCGTGTACGTGAAGAGCAAGCGCGTGCGCCGCCATCACCTGAACGACGGCGACGTCATCGTGCTCGGCAAGCACGAGATCATGTACGTCGACGAGCGTTCGGCGCGCGCACGCAGCGCGGCGCAGGAGGCGACCGGCGATCACCCGGAGGTCGAGGAATCCGACGCCGACGGCTCGGACGCCGGGAGCGGCGCAGACGAAGCGTCGGCGTCCGGCACGGCCTGACCGCGCCCGAAGGCTACTCTTCCGATTCGAAATCCGCGCCGTAGTGGCGCTGCTGGATCCGGTAGTCTCGCCGCCGCAGGGCGAGCACCAGCCCGCCGACGATCGCGACGAGCCCGAAAAGCGCCAGAATCCCCGACCAGTCCGCAACGCGCCAGGCGAAGGACGCCCCGACGGCCGCGACACCGATCGCGATGTAGAGATACGGAAGGGCTTCGTAGATCGGGCGCGTGACGCGCATCAGGCCGTGCCCCCGACCGTCAACGCATCGACGCGCAGCGTCGGCTGGCCGACCCCGACCGGCACGGTCTGCCCGTCCTTGCCGCAGCTGCCGATGCCTTCGTCCAGCATCAGGTCCGTACCGACCATGCTGACGCGGGTCAGCACGTCCGGCCCGTTGCCGACGAGGGTCGCGCCTTTCACCGGCGCCGTGACCTTGCCGTCCTCGATGAGGTACGCCTCGCTCGCCGAGAACACGAACTTGCCCGAGGTGATGTCCACTTGCCCGCCGCCGAAGTTGACGGCATAGAGCCCGCGTTTCACCGAACGGATGATTTCCTGCGGGTCATGCGGCCCGGGCAGCATGTAGGTGTTGGTCATGCGCGGCAGCGTCGCGTGCGCGAAGGATTCGCGCCGGCCATTGCCGGTGGGTTTTGCCCCCATCAGCCGCGCGTTCAGCTTGTCCTGCAGGTAGCCCTTCAGCACGCCGTTCTCGATCAGCGTGGTGCAGGAGGTCGGCGTGCCTTCGTCGTCGATGTTGAGCGAGCCGCGCCGCCCGGGAAGCGTGCCGTCGTCCACCACCGTGCACAGGGGCGAGGCGACCTTCTCGCCGATGCGCCCGGTGAACGCCGACGTGCCGCGGCGGTTGAAGTCGCCCTCGAGCCCGTGTCCGATCGCCTCATGCAGCAGCACGCCCGGCCAGCCCGGTCCCAGTACGACCGTCATCGTGCCCGCGGGCGCGGGGACGGCATCGAGGTTGACGGTCGCCTGGCGCACGGCCTCGCGCGCGAGGCGCAGCGGCTTCTCCCCGGCGATGAATTCCTGCAGCGAGTAGCGCCCGCCCGTGCCGGCATAGCCCTGCTCGCGGCGGCCGTTCTGCTCGACGATCACCGAGACGTTCATGCGCACGAGCGGCCGCACGTCGGCGGCGAGCGTGCCGTCGCTCGCGGCGACCAGGATGATCTCGTGGACCGCGGCGAGCGTCGCCACGACCTGCTTGACGCGCGGGTCGATCTCGCGGGCGCGGCGGTCGAGCTCCTGCAGCAGCGCCACCTTGTCGGCGTCGGCGAGCGATGCGATCGGGTCGTCGACCGGGTACAGGCGGTGCGCGGCGGTCGCGTGCCAGGCCTGGACCTGGCCCTTGCCGCCCTCGCGTGCGATCGCGCGCGCGGCGCGCGCCGCCTCGAGCAGCGCCGCCGGCACGACTTCGTCCGAATAGGCGAATCCCGTGCGTTCGCCCGCCATGGCGCGCACGCCCACGCCCTGCTCGATGCCGTGGCTGCCTTCCTTGACGATGCCGTCCTCGAGCGCCCAGTGTTCCTCGCGAGCGAGCTGGAAGTAGAGATCCCCGGCATCCACGCTCGCGCCGAGCACGGAATCGAGCGCCTGCTCGAGCCGCCTGTCGTCGAGGCCGGACGGCGCGAGGATGCGGTCGCGCGCGCACTGCAGGGCGTCGGTGGTCATGCAAGGACCCTGTGCTTCAGGGCCGGGAAGCTCTCGCGCGTCGATTTCTGCCCTTCCATGTCGAGCGCCGCCGTGACGACGCGGCTTCCGCGCGGCTCGCGTGCGAGCACGCGGCCCCAGTGGTCCACGATCAGGCTGTCGCCGTAGGTTTCGCGATTGCTGTCATGGACTCCGCTCTGCGCGGCGGCAATCACGAAGCAGAGGTTCTCGATGGCCCGGGCCCGCAGCAGCGTTTCCCAATGCGCGCGCCCGGTCGGGCTCGTGAATGCGGACGGCACGCTGAAGATTTCGGCTCCCTCCGAAACGAGTTGCCGGAACAGCTCGGGGAAGCGCAAATCGTAGCACACGGTCAGCCCGAGCCTTCCCGCGGGCGTGTCCACGAGCACGGTCTTCGCGCCGGGCCGGGCGTTCGCCGACTCGCGATAGCCTTCGCGCCCGCCTGGCAGGTCCACGTCGAACAGGTGGATCTTGTCGTAGCGCGCCGCGCGACTGCCAGCCGAGTCATACACGACGCAGGCATTCGCCGGTCGCGCATCGCCCTCGACCGCGATCGGCTGCGTGCCGGCCACCACCCAAAGCTTGAGCTCGCGCGCCATCGCGGCAACCGCGGTCTGCACGGGTCCGTCGCCGTCGCGCTCGACGACCGCGCGCCGCTCCGCTTCATTGCGGCCCATGAACGAGAAATTCTCGGGCAGTACCGCGAGACAGGCCCCGCGGTCGCGCGCGACGCCGAGCAGGCGCCGAGCGGTCTCGAGGTTTTTCGCGACGTCCGCGAGCGAGGTCATCTGCACCGCGGCGACTATGGGTTGGCTCATGGGGGTCCTTGCGAAACCTGACGGTCGTCCTTCAGTTCCCGGGCGTCGATTCGCTTCACCTGCGGATCATCCCAGCTTCCGGTGATGCGATAGTAGCCACGCGTCGCGCCTTGCAGGGGTTCCTTGAATATCTGCGAGAAAAGCAGCACTGCGGCGCCGACCACAGGTCCGCCGGCGAGCGCGCCGGCGACGCCGAGGGAGGCGCCGAGCTGGCCAGTGACGACCGCGGTCTGGTCGTAGGTCCGGTTCTTGAGGCTCGTATGACCCGCGATGCCGATCTCGGCCGCGGAGCCGCGCAGCGTCAGGTTGTCCGTGTAGGCGTCGCCGTCCGTCAGCTGGAACGTCCCGCGCAGGGTATCGAAGGACAATCCTTCGCCCGTCAGGTCGTTGAAGTCGAGCGCCAGCCGGCGCGGCAGGTGTGCAAGGCTCATCAGGCCGAAGACGCGGCCCGCGCCCGGCTCGACCGACGTCAACTGTCCCTTGGCGGCGGAAATCTCGAGGCGCCCGGAGAGGCGCTCGATCGAACTCGCTTCCGGCGCGCCCGGCCAGGTCAGGTGTGCGGACACATGCCCCTTTTCTCCTTCGACCTGCGTGCCGAACTGCATGGCGCCCATGAACGCCTTCACATCCTTCGTTTCGACTTCGAAGTCGAGCTGGCATTCGGCGCCCTTGTCGCGCACGAGCCAGCTGCCGTGCCCCTCCGCCGTGAACGACGGGTGCGACATCGTGAACTTGTTGAGCGTCATGCCGGCCGTGCCGCGCGCGAATTCGGCTTCGACGTGGCCGAAGCTGCGCGCATCGATCACAAAGTCCCGCAGGTCCACCCGGATCGCCGGGAGCTTGCGCGGATCCGGGTCCGGCCGCACGCCCAGTCCCGTCGCGCGGTCGCCGAAATGCAGGCGATCGAAATCGAGGACGAGCGGGACCTCCCCCGGAAAGCTGAAGGGCACGACGGCGTGCCCGTCGACCCCGTCGCCTTTCATGTCGACGTCCCAGGCCCGGTTTCCGGGCCTCAAGCGCCCGCTCACGTTCGTGAATGCGTAGCTGACCGCCTCGAAGCGATCGACTGAAAGGTCGGCGCCGCCGAGCCATTCCTGGATCGGGCGGCCATGCGGCTCATCCCACCTGAGGTCGAGCAGTTTCGTGAGGCTTGCCGACTCGAGGTGGCCCGTCAGCCAGAGGCCGGCGCTCTTCGGCAGCGCGTCAGGCACATCGCCGCCGAAGGCGACGATGCCGCGCTCGATCGGCGCCGCATCCGCCTGGCTTCGCCATTGCACCAGCGCGTGGACGTCGCGTCCGAGCGAGCCCTCAATGCGAGGGCCATTGGTGCCATCGAAATTTGCGGCGAGCTGGAGCGGGCGAGATGTCTCCGCGGCCTTGTCGAAGGGTTCCGGCAAGGCCGAGGCAAGGCCGCGCAAGTCGCTCGAGAGCCGGACCGTTCCGCGTGCAGGCACTTTCGGATCCGCGTTGCGCTCGACCTCGAGCGTGCCCCGCCAATCGGCGCTGCCCGCGAGGCCCGCGTTGACCGGCATCCGCGCGAGCGGCTGCAGGGCGGATCCCTGCAGGCTGCCCTGGCCCTCCACGCGCGTGCGCAGATTCCCGTTGGCGAGCGCCGTCGTCGCGATCGATGCCCGCCAGGACCCGCCGAGCGCGCGGCCAGTGAGTGCGGGCGCCTGCAGCTCGCGGTTGCGGACCCAGAGATCGCCGGTGACGTCCGTCAGCTCGTACGGCTGCTGCCGGTGGCGGAGCGTCACGCCGTCGAGGTTTGCCATCACGGTCACCACGCGCCGCTCGAAGTTCTTGATCGGCAGCACCAGTGCCATCTCGGCCTTGACCGGCCCCGATCCATTGAGGCCGGCAAAGAGCGCCCCGAACGAAGGCGCGAGCGGGGTGCCCTGGAGCATGCGCAGCGCGCGCCCCGCGTCGGTCTCGCTCGCGCCGCGCGCGGCGAAGACGGCGTCGCGCAGGTCCCCGCTGTTCACCTCGGCGTCCGTGAATGGCACGCCGCCGATGCTGCCGCGGCTCGCCACCGCATGCAGTGCCGGGCCGTCGAAGCTGAAATCCGACTCGACGTCCTTCAGCTCCGGCCAGCCGGCCGCGTAGAAGAGATCGATGCCCGTCGCATGCCCGCTCGCGCGGAAAATGCCCTCCCCGTCGCGGTACGGAAAGCCGGTCGTCGGTCCCGTGATCGTGACGTCCGCTTTCGTCACGCGGCCGCCACGGAACGCGGCATCGAGCCAGCGAATCGTCTTCGGGGAGAGCCGGCCCGTCTGCAGGTAGCGCCAGAGCTGGGTCACGTCGAAATCCGACGCCGTCGCGCTGACGTCCATGAGCGGCACCTCACCTGGCCGCAGCAGCAGCCGGGCCTTGCCGCGGGCGATCCCGTGGCCGCTGTCCGCCAGCGCGTCGTCGAGCCAGATCCGCGCGCCGGTATCGAAGCGCTGCCATTCAACGTGGCCTTCGCCTCGCAGGACCGCGGCCGGCGCGCGCCACTGCTGCGGCCAGTCGACCGTCGCGTCGCGCGTCGCGAGCTCGAGGATGCCGCCGCCGCCCTGGCCCTCGATTGCGCCGTCGAAGCCGGTGATGCCCGCCGCCTTGCCGAACGGGTTGAATCCGACGTTCGCGAAACGCAGCCGCCCGGTGATGTCCGGCAGCCGCCTGTCTCCGGCATCCGCAACCGCGAGGTCGACCCCGAAGAGCTCGCCGCGCGGCGCAAGCGCCGTGATGCGCTCGCGCAGCGCGCCGGCCGGCAAGCCTCCGGCCAGCGCCGCGAGATTCTCGATCCTGAGGTAGTCCGCGCGCGCGGCGACCGCGGCGATGCGGCCGTCTTTCCGCGTGACGCGCGCAACCAGGCTCGTCGGGCGCCAGGGCAGGCCGGGCCGCGAGAGCTCGAGATCGGTCGCCTCGATCGAGATGATCGTCGCATCGCGCTGCAGGCGGATGTCGCCGGCGACGCGCGAGAACACCTGGTCCGAGCCCGCAGGCCGCAGGTCTTCGAGATCCGGCTGCAGCCGCAGGCTCGTGACGTCGCGGCCCCGGCCCCGCGCCGCGATACGGATCGAACCGTGACCCTCCTTCGGCACGCGGAAGCTGTCCGGCAGCATCGCCGCCCACTGCGGCAGGTCGAGCTCGCGGGCATCCATGCGGGCACGCCAGTCGACGGCCGCGCTGTCGGCGAGCTTGCCGCTGGCCTCGGCCTCGATGTCGATGAAGGACCCCAGGTGATCCGGCAGCTCCACGCGGCCCGCGAGCGTGATGACATCACCGCTTCGCACGACTTCGAGGTCGGCGCCCGTCAACTGGAAACGCCCCTGCCGCGCGCGCAGGTCGAGGACGTCGAGCACGGCGTCGGTCACGGCGAAGCGGCCGCGCGGGAAGCGATCGAGCGTCATCGGCGCGTGCGCGGCATCGGGCTGCTGCAGAGCCGACTGGCCGACGAGGCGGATTCGTCCGTCGGGCGTGATCACGAAATTGAGCCGCGGCCGCACGAAGGTGACCCGCGCGACCTCGGCGCGGCGGTACCAGATCGAACGCGGAATCGAAAAGCTGACGCGGCCCGCGTCCGCTGCGACCAGCGGCTCGTCCCCGGAGTCCGGCAGGACGCGCGCGCCGCGGAACACGATCTCGGGCCCGTAGCGGCCGATCCGGGCGTATATGGAATCGAACTTGAGCGTGAGTCCCGTCGTCTCGTGCACGCGGGCGACGATGCGTTCCTGGTAGCCCGGCAAGAGGTCGATCGCGAGGCGAAAAGCGCCGATCGCAAGCGCAAGCAGGAGCGCCGCGAGGCCGATCAGGCCCGCAATCCAGCGCCACAGCCGCTGCATCCACGAAGTCCAGGGGTTCATGCAGGATTGCCGGAGAAGGTACTCACGGTTTGGACAAGGGCGGCAAACAGCCTGTTCCGGCGATTCATGGCGCCTCCCAGCGCCTGACGCCCGCGGCATCGAGCAGCGCCGCCGTTTCGAACAGCGGCAGGCCCATCACCCCGGAAAAGCTGCCCTCGAGCCGCGAGACGAAAACGGCTCCGAGGCCCTGGATCGCATAGGCGCCCGCCTTGCCCGCCGGCTCCCCGCTCGCCCAATAGCGCCGGCATTCACCGGCGTGGATGGCACGGAATGTGACGATGCTCGTGCTGAGGACCACACGCAGTTGCCCGGCATTCCAGAGTGCGATCGCCGTCAGGACCTCGTGCGAGCGGCCGGCAAGCGCGCCGAGCATGGCGACGCAGGCCTCTTCGTCCGCGGGCTTGCCGAAGATCTGTCCGGCTTCGACAACCGTCGTGTCGGCCGCGAGCACCGGTCTATCCGGCCGGCCGTGCAGCACGCTGACGACTGCCTGCGCCTTGTCCCGCGCCAGCCTGTCCACGTAAGCGGCCGGGCTCTCGCCGGGCTGCGGGCTCTCGTCGATGTCAGCCGCCACGATCTCGTGTCGCACGCCGATCTGGTGCAAGAGCTGGCTGCGTCGGGCAGACGCCGAGGCGAGGACAATCGAGTCGTAACCCATTGAGCCGCGAGGATAGCCCAAGGAACCCGGTCAGGCGCGGTGGTAAGGATGGCCTTGCAACAGGCTGTGCGCGCGGTAGAGCTGTTCCGCGACCATGACGCGCACGAGGCCGTGCGGCCAGGTGAGCGGCGAGAGCGACCAGTGAAAATCGGCCTCTGCGGAGAGCGTGGCGTCGAGTCCCTCGGGCCCGCCCACGAGCAGGGCAAGGTCCTTGCCTCCCGCCATGCGCTGCGCGAGCCATTGCGCGAGTTCCGGCGTCGTCATCGAACGTCCGCCGACTTCGAGGGCGACGATGTAGCTCGACGGTCCGATGGCCGCGCGCATGCGTTCCGCCTCCCGCGCGAGCGGGATTTCAACCAGTTCGAACTTGAGCCCGCGGCCGAAACGGCGCCCGTATTCGGCGACGCCGTCGTCGATCCAGGCGGGCAGTCGGGTGCCGGCCGCGATCAGCCGGATGCGCACGGGATTCCCTCAGGCGACGCTGGGCGCCCGCCGGGCGGGCCGCAGGTCCCAGAGTTTCTCGAGCCCGTAAAACTCGCGGATGCGCGGCAGCATGACGTGAACGATGAGGTCCTGCAGGTCCACGAGCACCCACTCGCCCTCCTTCTTGCCCTCGACGCCATAGGCGCGATGGCCCGCTTCGCGGCAGCGCTCGATCAGACGGTCCGCGATGGATTTCACGTGCCGGTCCGAGTTGCCGGTCGCGACGATCATCGTGTCGGTGACGACCGTGAGCTTTCTCACGTCGAGCACTTTCACGTTGACGGCTTTCATGTCTTCGAGCGCGGCGATGGCGATCTTCGTCAGGCTGCCAGGTCCGGTCCTGGTCTTCTTGGCGGCGGGAGCGGTGCGTTTTCTCTTCGGTCTCGTGGCGGTCATTCCTTCGTTTCACCTGGCCGGGCGTAACTGCCCGTGGCAAGGATGATCCTACGCGCCGCCTCGGGCATCAAGTAGCGGGGGTCGCGGCCCGCGGCGATGACCGCGCGCACGGCGCTCGAGGAGAGGTCGAGCTGCGTGTTCTCGCTCACGTGCACGAGGCCGGCGGGTGACGCGGCGAGGCGCGCCGCGTCATCGCAGCGATGATCCCGCAGGAGCCGGGCCGCCAACCCCTCGCGCGGCGTCGGCGCCTTGGGACGGAGCGCGATCACGATGTGTGCGAGCGAGATGAGCTCGCCCGCACGGTGCCAGCGCTCGATGCCCGCGAAAGCGTCCATGCCCATGATCAGCACGATCGGCTG
>Ga0070675_100001556_pt1 | contig 16964 bp, 10 predicted proteins | sample KBSM43metaG_FD_65343 | JGI IMG/M metagenome (GOLD analysis project Ga0070675, IMG submission 65343) | Miscanthus rhizosphere microbial communities from Kellogg Biological Station, Michigan, USA - KBS M4-3 metaG | ecosystem: Host-associated > Plants > Roots > Rhizosphere > Soil ...
GAGCATGTCTGGGACATCCACTTCGACAGCGTCAGCAACGTCCTTGATGTTCACATCAATTCGCTGAGAAACAAGATCGACAAGGGCTTCTCGCAGCCTCTCATCCATACCATCCGCGGTGTCGGGTACGTTCTCACCGATCAGAAGTTATGAAGCCGGCCGGTTTGCGCACCCGGATCACGGTTCTGTATACGGTGATCTTTGCGGCCCTGTTCGCGGGGTTTTTCTTTTCCGCCTATCACCTTTTTGCGGGACAGCTCGACAGGGACGCCCGCAACGAAGTGAACGACCGTGCGGAAGCGGTTCGGGGACATCTGAAATTTGACGGTGAGACCCTGAATCTACTCTTCGACGAAGACTTCCCTGAGAACGGGCCGTTTGTCCGTGACGCCACGCGTTACTACCAAATCTACGATCCGGCAAATGGAAAGGTCATCTCCCAATCTAACGAGATGCTCTTGCTGGGATTGTCCATTGTTTCGAGCGAACACGGGGCTCCCGTCCAGAACGGTTTCTTCGACGTGCCCACGGACGAGGGCCGGCTTCGTTTTCACAATGACCGCGTTCGCTCCCCTTCTGGCCACGAGTACGTGCTTCAGGTTGGAATTTCTCTCAAGCCGATGCAGGACGCTCTCAGCCGATTTGCCCGCCTCGGTTTGTGGCTTGGTCCTCTCGCGTTGCTGCTGGCTGCCAGTTCAGGATGGTTCATGGCAAGTCGCGCATTGAATCCCGTTCGAGACATTGTGCACGCGGCGCAGAAGCTGGACCTGTCGAACCTGGACCATCGTTTGCCGGTCAGCGGCGCCAATGACGAGCTCGATGAACTGGCGGTGACGTTCAACGAAGCCTTTGCAAGGCTTGCCGGATCCGTCGGGGAAATGAAGCAGTTGACCGCAAGCATGGCCCATGAGCTTCGAACACCGCTGGCGGCTCTGCGGGGCGAAGCCGAAATTGCACTGCTGCATGGAGGCTCGGTCCGGGAATTGAAGCGCGTGCTGAGCAGTCAGCTCGAGGAGATCGACAAGCTGACCAAGCTGATTGGACAGTTGTTGATGGTCACAAAGGCCGAGTCCGGCCTGCTCCGTCTCGAATACAAGCCTGTCGACATCGAGGCGCTTTTGAGGGAACTCGACGACACCCTCTCTGTTCTTGCTTCGGCAAAGGGAATCACTCTGACGTTCGGATACGACGAGAACTTGGTGGCTGTAGGCGATGCGCAGTGGTTGAAGCATGCGGTAATCAACGTCATCGATAACGCCATCAAATACACGCCTGAAGGTGGCTCCGTTGCAGTTCGCGCCATGCGGGACGGCAGCTATGTTGTGATCGATGTTCGCGACACCGGCATCGGAATCCCATCCAGCGCAATTCCCCATATTTTTGAGCGGTTTTACCGGGCGGACTCTTCTCGGGCCAAGGACATCGAAGGTGTGGGGCTCGGCCTAAACCTCGCCAAATGGATCCTCGACCATCACGGCGGTGAAATACACGTCTCCAGTGAACTCGGTAAGGGAAGCGATTTCGGGCTCCGAGTCCCTGCCTTTCAGCCGGTCTCTACAGCGTAATTAAAGCCTTTCAGTAATGTCGATTCGCCGGATTTCCTTACATCGATGTAATTAGCCGTCTACCCAATCACCTGTAGGTCTGAACCAATTGATTTTATTGGGATTGGTAATTCGGTGATGGGAATCGGCACGTTGGTGTTGTCGGCCCTATTTACAAATCTCCCTGCCGAGTTTCGATCAGGACTGGCCTCCCTGCTCCGCGTAATGCATTGAAACCAATTCATTTAATTGTGTTCATAGTGGCGATCTTCTTTGGCACGTGTATTGCCTGACTGCCGCCAGTTAGGTTTCAAGGAGGATTAATGCGATTCGGTCGAATGCTAACTATCTCGCTCGTGGCAGCCGCGCTAACCGTTGTTGGCAGCGTTAATGCCCAGGCATCAGCGATCCTGGTGCTTACGGACACATCAGGTGGCTCGGCAACCTGCGACAACTCACAGGCATTTACTGCAACCAACTGCGGCGCCGGTTTTACCACCGTGGCGGGCGGCAGCAACATCGTTTTTTCGGGTACAATCGGTGGATTCTCGATTCTTTCAGCCAGCATTGGTGGTAACCAACCAGGGTCAGCCCTCGCGGGGAACGTGCTGAGCTCAACTTTCGCCGTTCTTCACACTTCCGGAGCGGGCAATCTTCAGATCGACTACGGTGGGAATAACTTTACGTTGCCCGCTGGGCCCGGTCTTTCCCTGTCTGCGTCCGCCTCCGGAACGTATGGGCAGTCTGGGGCAACAGACGTGATGTCATTCCAGGGTTGGGGACGAGACGATAACGCCCTGACCATTCCGGGCGGCACAGCCACTGCAATCGCGGGTCCTTGCGTACCTGGTGTCGGCCTGACGACGTCATGCTCGACGCAGTCCCCTGACGTAGCCTTCTTGCGGGGCGCAGGCGCCTATTCCTTAACGGCTCGCCAGGTCATCACCCAGTCCACTGGCGACCTCCTTCCGGCCAACTACCAGAGTTCGGTCGCCGCAACGGCAGTTCCAGAGCCGACGTCGCTGCTGCTCCTCGGAGCAGGCCTCACGGGTCTGGCAATCTGGCGGCGGAAACGGTCGAACTAAGTATTTTCGGTTCCTGATCCAAATCAAAGCCAGCCGGTTGTAATCGGCTGGCTTTGGTCTTTTAGGGCAGCTTTTTCTTAGGATTAGGCCTGCCGCGTTCATTCCAGAATCTGTTCCCCTTAAACCCGTCCGATTCCTTTTCGCTCTTAGGGTAGTGACTGCGAAGCCGAAGAAGGCTGAGCGTCAGCTCGATCACTTGCGACATGAGAAAAGGAGTCATCTCAACATGAAGACGCACGCGAAGTTTGTTCTGGGGACTTGTTTTGCAATTGCGATCAGCGCTCCTGGATTATGGGGGCAGGCACGGCAGCGGCAGGCGCCTGGTACCGCGGCTCCGGTTCGTCCGCCCCTGACGAGGGACCAGCGGGAGGATGTCCGTGACCGGCGCGAGGACGTCCGTGACCGTCGCGAAGACGTCCGGGATCGTCGGGAAGATATCCGAGATGCCCAGCGCGATGGAGGGATTGGCGACCGTCGAGAAGATGTCCGCGATCGAAGAGAAGATGTGCGGGACCGGCGTGAAGATGTCCGCGATCGCCTTGAAAATCGAATTGACCGGAACCCCCGATTTGCCGCCAGAATGCGCCAGATTCTGCCTCAGGGCACGAGCCCTCGCGACGCGATTTCCGGCTTCAAAAATGAAGGTCAGTTTTACGCGACCCTTCATGCCTCGAAAAACCTCGACATTCCTTTCGATCAGCTGAAAGCCAAGCTCACCGGCGACCAAAAAGTTTCACTCGGAGAGGCAATCCACACATTGAGACCTGAGCTTTCAGAGAGCGATATTCGCAATGCGGTCCGTAAGCGGAGAAAGACGCTCTGGACACCGAACGCAACGTCAGCGCCGATTAGAACATTTGAGTTCGATGGGGTGCATGCATGGGGAGAGGAGTCCCAAGCGATTCCCCTCCCCAAAATTGACGTCGCGCAAGCTCCGAACCTGCCCAGCCAACTGTCATTCTGACGGGTAAACAACTGCCAACCTCCTAACTTTTCTGTAACCTACGCGCCACTGATCACGTACCTCAAAAAGTAAGATTGATGATTTGTGGCAGGCGTGGATTTGGTGTATCTTCCTAGAGGCCTTTTTCACTCATAATAAAGAAGTTACGATAAGAGCGGATATGGCCTGGCAGAGCGGAGTAATTCATGACTAAAAGATTCCTCGGTGGTACGGCGCTACTGGTTATTTTGGCGGGGTTGATCGTGCAGGGACAATCCGCCGGGCAAGGGGGAACAGCATCGACCAGCGCCTCAGCTCCCAAGCCTGCAGCGGCGGCTTATGAAGCGCAGCAGACCGTGCTTAATGACTACTGTGTTGAGTGTCACAACAAGACAGCAAAGACCGCAGGCCTGGCGATCGATACGCTCAACCTCGCGCGAGTTGGCGACAATGTTGCGGAGTGGGAAAAGATCGTACGGAAATTGCGCGCGGGAATGATGCCTCCGGCAGGTCAGGAAAGACCTGACCATCAAACGTACATGGCGCTGATCACATGGCTCGAAAACGAGTTGGATCGCACGGCCAAACCCTACATGCCTCCGCCGGGCGTTCACCGGTTGAACCGTACCGAATATGCCAACGCCATTAAGGATCTGCTTGATCTGCAGGTTGATCCTTCGCAGTATCTGCCGTCGGATGACTCCACCCGGGGCTTTGACAATATCGCGAGTGCGTTGACGGTCTCGTCGACTCTGGTGGATTCGTGGGTTTCTGCTGCTGGAAAGATCAGCCGCCTCGCAATCGGTGATCCTGCAACGCCCAGTCTGAAGGTCTATCGCGCGCCCGAGGATCTCACGCAGAACTATCCGGTCCAGGGCCTTCCGATGGGAACCCGTGGCGGCATGCTGATCACGCACATCTTTCCTTCCGACGGTGAATACACGCTCATCGTTGAATCGGTCTTTGGAGACAACATGGCCGGTGGGAACTTCGGATCGGTTCCCTGCGAAAAAATAGAAGTTCTTCTTGATCGTGAGCGTCTGCAGCTAATCGACTGGGCGGCCGGTCGAAACGGCGGCGGAAATTGTGGCGGTGCTCAGCGCGGTGGCGGCCAGGCAGGTCAGGGCGGGCAAGGCGGTCAGGGAGGTCAGGCAGCGGGCGGTCAGGGTGGTCGTGGTGCCCAGGCTCAGGTCGCGGCTGTTCCCGTTCCTCCAGCAGGAGAGCAGGCTGCTGAGGCTCAGGGTGGAGCTGGAAACCGCGGCGCCGGCGACAACGCTCCGCAGGGTGCGGCAGCCGCGGCGAACGGTGGCGGACGCGGTGGTGGCGGCGGCATGAGGGTGAAATTCACCACAACCGCGGGGCCACACGAAATCGGTGTCACCTTCCTGGCAACGAATGGTGCACCGCTGCTCGACATGAACAAGCAGTTCCTGCGATCAACCGTGCAAACAGGGCCAACTCCCGGCTTCACCTTCTATCCGCATGTCGGAAGCATCAAGATCGATGGCCCCTACAATGCGAAGCAGGCGACGGATTCTCCCAGCCGACGGAAAATCTTTGTTTGTAAGCCGACGAGTAAGGCAGATGAAGCTGCGTGCGCGCGAAGAATCGTTACGAACCTGACCACCCAGGCGTATCGACGCTCCGCGACCGCTGCGGACCTCGAGTCGCTTATGAACTTTTATCAGACCAGCCGCAGCAAGGAAGACTTCGATCATTCGATCGCTAACGTTCTTGCCCACATTCTTGCGTCGCCTCAGTTCCTTACCCGTACTGAGGTCGAGCCGGCTACGGTCGCTTCCGGCCAAAGCTACGCCATCAGTGATGCGGAGTTGGCATCACGCCTCTCGTTCTTCCTTTGGAGCCGCGGGCCGGACAAGACTTTGATGGACCTGGCCGCGCAGAAGAGGCTCAGCGATCCCGCTATCCTGGAACAGCAGGTTCGCCGAATGCTCAGCGACCCCCGTTCGGAAGCGCTGACCAAAAACTTTGCGGGCCAGTGGCTCAATCTGCGTAGTCTCGATGCCACGAGCCCCTTGCCGATGATCTATCCGGATTTCGATGATCCGCTTCGTCAGGCAATGCGACGCGAAGTGGAGATGCTGTTCGACAGCATTCGCACCGAAGATCGCAACATCGTGGACCTGTTGACCGCAGACTACACGTTTGTGAATGAGCGTCTGGCGAAGCACTATGGATTGAAATACATCTATGGCAGCCAGTTCCGCCGCGTTGAACTGGGACCAGATATGGACGTTCGCAAGGGTCTCCTTGGCAAAGGAGCTGTGCTGGCGACAACAGCCAAACCGGAACGAAACTCTCCAGTGACGCGTGGAAAATGGATCATCTCAACCCTGCTCGGCGTGCCGCCTCCGGATCCGCCGCCAAACGTTCCACCGCTGATGCCGAAGCCTTCGGACTCTCGCGGAAACGCAAAGGCATTGTCGATGCGGCAATCCATGCTCGACCATCGCGTTCGCCCGGACTGTATCCAGTGCCACGCCCTGATGGATCCGATCGGATTTACGCTTGAAAACTTCGATGCCATCGGACTCTGGCGTACCGAAGACGCTGGAGAGAAAATCCTGGCTTCGGAAACGATGTACGACGGAGAAAAAGTTGAGGGTCCTGCCGGGTTGAGGAAGTGGGTCCTGGGCTACTCCGATCAATACGTCCGTGTTGCAACCGAAAAGCTGTTCATTTACGCACTCGGCAGAGGGGCTGAGGCGCAGGACATGCCGCTGATTCGCAAGATCGTGAAGGATGCGTCGCGCAATAACTATCGTTTTTCTTCTTTGGTGCTCGGGGTTGTAAAGAGCGAACCATTTCGAAAGAATATGAAAGTGCAACAAACCAGCATTGGAACTGGCAGTGGCAAGGAGGGCAATTAAATGTTTATAACCAAGAAAAGTATGCCGCGCCGAACCTTTCTCAGAGGTGCGGGCGGTGTTTTGGCCCTGCCTTTACTGGAGGCAATGATTCCTGCGAGCACGGCCCTCGCGCAGACGCCCGCGGCACCGAAGACTCGCTTTGTCGGAGTCTTCTTCCCGCACGGCATGGCTCCTACACATTGGGAAATGCAGGAAGGCCCTTTGCCGGAGAAACTATCGACCATCATGGCTCCGCTGGAGTACGTGAAGGAAAAGTCCGTGATCCTCGGTGGCATGTGGTCAAAGTCCGCTGAACCGCCCGAGGGCACCACGGGATCGGATCACTGGGTTGCGGCCGCATTCATGACAGCGAACAAGCCGAAGAAGACCACGGGGTCGGATTCGACGGTGTGGAGCCCCACCATTGACCAGGTGATCGCCAACAAGATCGGTCAGGACTCCACGATGCCGTCGCTGCAACTGGCCGTCGAAGATCCGGGGAGCAATTCCAGCAGCTGCGGCGAAGGTTATGCATGTTCCTACACCAACTCTATTTCATGGGTTGGTACCTACGATCGTGAGAACAAATTGATCGGAACGAAAGCCCTGCCGATGGAACTGAATCCGCAAGTGGTTTTCGAACGCCTCTTCGGAAGCGGCGCCACACCGGAAGTGCGTGCTGCAAGACGCGCACAGGGTAAGAGCATTCTGGATGCGTTCACCGAGTCTCTTGGCGGCTTGAAGAAGAACGTCGGGGCCCACGACCGCACCACCCTGGATCAGTACACCGATGAAGTTCGAGAGATCGAGCGCCGGCTTGACCTTGCGGCGAAGGCTTCCGAAGTGGCGCCATCGATTAATGAGCCCAACGGCATCCCCTCGAATTTCGATGAGCACATCAAGATGCACTATGACCTGGTAACGCTCGCATTCAAGGCAGACATCACCCGGGTGGCGACACTGCTCGGTGCGCGCGATCTGACCGGACGCAGCTATCCGTTCCCGAAGGGCGAGTGGTTCCCCAATGGCGGCACCAGTGTGAGCTTCCATGGTGGCTCTCACCATGCAGACGTGCCTTCCAGCATGGCAAACTACGCGCAATTGAACCGCTACCACGTATCGACAACGGCGTACCTGGCCGAGCAGTTCAAGAAGACGCCGGATGGCGACGGAACCCTGCTGGATCACTCGCTGATCCTCCACGGAACCAACATGGGAAATTCGAATCAGCACCAGCACTTTGACGTACCTCACATCCTCATCGGCGGCGCGAACGGAAGACTCAAAGGTGGTCGCTTCCTGACCTACGATCGAAGAACCGTAACGACCGGAAATCTATTGCTGAGTGTTCTCGATATGTACGACATTCACCAGGATTCGCAGGGCGATAGCACGGGGCGCCTTGCCAAACTCTAACGGACAGGGAGAACGGAGACCATGACAAGACGATTGATCGTTTGCTTCACCACGATCGCTCTCGCGTGCGTTGCGAGTTTCACTATCGGTGCAGGCAAGAGTCCCGTTGCGGATGCCGTTGAGAAGGGCGATGCCGCCACGCTGCGCGCATTGCTCGTCGCGAAGACGGATGTCAATGCTGCACAGGTCGATGGCACCACTGCGTTGCACTGGGCGGTCTACCGGAACGACGCGGCTGTAGTCGATCAATTGGTGAAGGCCGGCGCCAAGGTTGGCGCGAAAAACCGCGAGGGCATCACCCCTCTGTACATGGCTGCGACCTACGGGGACCCAACCATTGTCGGCGCCCTGCTGAAGGCGGGCGCAAACGCAAAAGAACTCGGCCCGAACGGCGAGACTTCCCTGATGCTCGCTGCGCGCAACGGAAATCCTGCCGTCGTCAAGCAACTAATCGCTGCCGGAGTGGACCTGAACGTTAAAGAGCCCCTGCGTGGCACGACTGCCCTCATGTGGGCGGCAGAGCAATCCCATCCCGATGCCGTCAAGGCGCTTTTGGATGCCGGCGCGGATTGGAAGATCCGGTCCGGTGGCGCCGGCACGAGTCGCCCCTACGTCACAGGTGCCGTGGGCAGCAATGGGATTAATGCGGCAAAGAACCGAATCCGCGTTCAGCAGGAAACCGGAGTTTCCATTGACGACCAGATCAAGGCATCGGCTACCGCAGGCGGCGGAGGCCGCGGCGGTGGTAACCGTGGCGGCGCTGGTGCTGCCGGTGGTGCACAGGGTCAGGCCGCCGCGGCGGGGACCGATGGGCAGAACGGCGGCTTCGGCAATCGCGGTCGCGGAAATAACCAGGGCGGTCGTGGTGGCAATAACCAGCAGGGTCGTGGTGGGAATCAGGGTCGCGGCGGTAACGCCGGCGCACCCGCTGCAGCCGCAAACGCCGCAAATGCAGAAGCTGCCACGGACGAAAATGAAGATCAGAACGCTCCAGAGGCCGGTCTCCAGGGAGCTGGCGGCGGCGGATTGACAGCGCTCATTTTTGCAGCACGGCAGGGTGATCTCGAATCCGCAAAATATCTGTTGGCAGCCGGCGCTGATGTGAATCAGACGACGGCGGGCGGCTGGTCACCTCTACTGACAGCAACAAACAATCGCCACTATGTGCTCGGAAAGTACCTTGTCGAACACAACGCGAACGTGAACCTTGCCAACGGCAAAGGTTTCACGCCTCTCTATCTGGCGACGGACAACCGGAATATTGAAGGTGGAGACTATCCCGTACCGAAGCCCGATATGGATCATCTCGACTACATCAAGATCCTTTTGGAGCATGGCGCAAATCCAAATCAGAAGGTTTCCGATAATACGGAGACTCGTACAATCTTCACTAATCAGTGGTTCTTTGAACCTGGAACGACGCCTTTCGTGCGAGCCGCACAATCGGGCGATCTCGAACTCTTGAAACTCCTTCTCGCGCATGGGGCTGATCCAAAGATTGCCAACGACTTCGGAGATACGGCGCTGTCGGCTGTTGCCGGAATTGGCTGGGTCGAAGGTGTGACCTATGAGCACTCGCGACAGGAGAGCCTTGAAGTGGCGAAAATGCTGCTGGATCTCGGGCTCAATCCAAACTCGCAAAACCGAGACCTGCGGACTCCACTCATGGGTGCCGCTCATAAGGGCCACAATGATCTGATCGAACTTCTCGTGACACGCGGCGCGATGCTGGATACGACGGACAAGGGTAGCCGCGACACGAGTAACGCGAACAACGTCATTGCCGGCCACCAGTGGATCGCGCTCGACTATGCGGACGGTCTTGTACGCGTCGGAGTGCAGTCCGCCAATCCGCATCCTGAGACCGCAAAGCTGATTCGCAAGCTGATGGGTGAGCGCGGAATGTTTGTTCCGCCAGCTAACCGCGATTTCAACTCCATCTGTATCGTGGACATCTGCAAGGAACGGCAGGCCGACTTCCTCTCCAAGTAAGCGGCCCGAGCAAAAAGAAGAGCGGGGTCAGACGCCGAATTGAACTCGGTATCTGACCCCGCTCTCTTTTTGGGTTCAGGGCCGCTGACAGACTAACGTGGCCGGAAGTTTCGTGCCAGGTAGTTCAGAAGAATCGGGAAATCATCATCGGTCAGAGGAGCGCCCTCGTTGATCATGTGAACGAGAATGTCATCCCATTCCTCACGAGTGGCTCCTGTGTCGCGGATCCGGTGCAGTTCGTGACACATCGTGCAAACCTCCAGCATGATCTTCTTTCCCGCACCGTCGGGCAGTGGCCCGTGCTGCTCGGTGAGATAGGCAACCAATACCGGCAGGTCTTCTTTTTTTACCTGCGCGCCCTTTTCGATCATGCTGTTGACGAGCTTTGTCCAGCCTTCCAGGTCCAGGGCCTGTGTCTGGATCGTCCTGTATTCGTGGCAGCCCATACACGAGCTGTTCATAATGATCTCGCCTTTGGACGGCTCTTGTTGGATCCCGCCCCCTGCGGAAAAGGCTATGGCTGCCGAGCAAAGGGTGGCTGACACCCACAGCACCGGTCTAGCGTTTGTCCATTTCATCCTTTGCTCCTCGATTTAGTCTTCGCAAATTTTAACAGAATTCTGGCCGCCCTATTGCTTTGTGGGGCATACTCCGCTCTAGTGATTCAGAACGCGCCAACCATCTCCCGCCGCGGGTTCGTTTCTCTCAGTTTGCTGTTTCTGTACCCTTTTCAGCTGTCTCCAGATCGCATTGAGTTTCTGAGTTTCGATCGTCTGGAGCCATTGCTGCCCGGCAATCGATTCACTCTGCCCGGAGACCTCAGCGGCACCCGAGACCAGATACGCGCGGCATGGCCGCGATGGATACAGAGCCATGATCGAGAGATTCGGGCTCGGCTGGTTCGTGGCGAAGAGGACACTCTGGTCAACTTCATCTTGTTCGGTGTGTCGTTTACGGATCGGCCCCGAGTGTTACCGGATGACGCTTCGGAGACTGCGCTGCGGTTGATCGATGAGAGGACTCAACACTTCATAGCAGCCATCGCGATGCCGAATTCGGACAGATTGAACCTTCTGAATAATCTCTTGTCGCGCCTGGGTTATAGGACCAGTACGGAACCGGAGAGGCAGCGCCTGCGGCAATACATTTCGTCGCAGGTCTCTCGGTACATGGCTGAACGCGAACAGTATCGCGCGGCGATGAATCGGGCTCGGGCTGATACTTCGACATCCGACAATGCCGCTTCGCGGGTGTACAAGGATCGCGGCCTTTCTGTGGACACAGACTTCCGTCCAAACTATGCACTCGATCAGGCGCTTGCCGACGTGAAGCGGCGCGGCCTTCTAAGGTCGGTAAAGCGTGTGGCGATTGTTGGCCCTGGCCTGGACTTCACGGATAAAGACTCGGGTTTCGATTACTATCCGCTTCAAACGCTTCAGCCGTTCGCTTTAATCGACTCTCTTGTCCGACTGGAAATGGCTCGCGCTACAGATTTAAAAGTAAGCATTTTCGATATCAGTACTCAGAGTCTCGACCACATTTCGCAGGCGATCTCCCGAGCGCGCTCTCGTCAACCATACACGCTGCAGTTGGTGCTGGATCGAACGCCCTCATGGAATTCAGGCGCTCTGAATTACTGGCGCCGGCTGGGTGAGCGAATCGGTTCCAATGTGACCCCGCTAACGGCACCTTCTCAAATTCGGAATGTGGATCGCCGCGCGGTTCGTATTCCTCCCGAGATCGTCACGACCCTGGCGCCACAGCCTCTGAACATCGTGACCCAGCACGTTGAGGCGCCGTCGAGCCAGAAGTTTGACCTGATCGTCGCCACGAACATTTTGCTTTACTACGATCGCCTTGAGCAGGCATTGGCCCTCCTCAATATCGAGTCAATGTTGAACGCCGGAGGAGTCGCGCTATTCAACGATCCGGTGGAAGACTACGCGGGTCTCAGGTTGCGCCGGGTGGCGACTCTTCCTGTGCCCTACACACCCGACCAGAGTGACGAAGTCCGAATCTGCACACTTCCTACTTTTCAGCCTCAGCTGGCTCCGGCATAGGATTCTGGTACTGCGTTTGCTTTAATCGACTATGGACTTGTCGTATCCTCTACCAGGACATTCTTAGCTACGGTGGACTCATGAAGAAGAGACTGGCGATTGTCACGTTTCTCGGGACGATTTCGGCCCTGTTGCTTGCGTTTGTGGTGTATGGGCAGGGCGGCCAGCGAGTCCAGGCCTCACCTTCGGCCGCGCCGGGCGGCCGGCCTCAGCAGAGCCTTACAGCCCAGCGAACGTTGATTAACGACTACTGCATCGAGTGTCACAATAATAAAGCCCGCACTGCAAATCTCTCCCTTGAAGCGCTCGATATCGCGAACGTCGGAGCCAACCGAGAAAAATGGGAAAAAGTCGCGCGCAAACTGCGTGCCGGGATGATGCCTCCGCCCGAACAGGAACGCCCGGAGAAGGGTGAGTATCTGGCATTCGTAACGTGGCTTGAGAATGAATTGGATCGCACGGCTGAGCCCTACACCCCCGCACCTGGTCTGCATCGATTGAATCGGACGGAGTACGCCAACGCAATCCGCGATCTGCTGAATCTGGATATCGATGTTGCAAAATACCTTCCTTCCGATGATTCCAGCGGCTTCGACAATATGGCCGGCACGCTCACAGTGTCCTCTACTCTCGTGGAGGCCTACGTGGGCGCAGCGCAGAAGATCAGCCGTCTCGCGATGGGTGAACCTGTCACTCCGAGCCTTTACGTGTATCGCTCGCCTGAGGACAGTTCGCAGGATTATCACGTTGAAGGATTGCCTTTTGGAACTCGCGGTGGCGTTCTGCTGGATTACATCTTTCCATCCGAAGGCGAGTACACGGTCACGATCACCCCGATCTTTGGAGACAACATGTCGCCCACGGGATTCGGGTCGGTCGAATGCGAGAAGGTTGAAGTATTGCTCGATGGCGAGCGCATTCAGCTGGTCGATTGGCAGGGTGGCCGAGGCGGCGGTGGCGGCAGCAGCTGCGGAGGTGGAGGCAATCGAGGCGGTGAAGGCAACCGTGGCGGCGGAGCAGGCGGAGCCGGAGCTGGCCAGGGTCGCGGCGGCAACCGGGGTGGGGCCGGCGGTGGTGCTGCTGCCGGTCAATTAGCCGGTCGCGGTGGCGCTGCAGCGGCAGGGACGGGCGGAGCAGCACAGGGCGGTGGTGCGGGCGCGGCTGCAGGCGGCCAGGGTGGAGCAGGCAATCGCGGCGGTGGTGGTGGCGGGATGAGGGTGCGATTCAAGACTTCTGCGGGGCCACACCAACTTGGCGTGACGTTCCTCGCGACGAATTTTGCGCCGCTTCTCGACTACAACAAACACTTCATGCGCGACACCGTCCAGACGGGGCCGACGCCAGGCTTCACGTTCTTCCCGCACATCGGTACGGTGCGCATCGAAGGCCCCTTCAACGCAGTGAAGGCGACCGATTCTGCAAGCCGTCGAAGGATCTTCGTTTGCCGGCCGCCAGGCGCAGCAGATGAAAGTGCCTGTGCCGACAAGATCCTCCGGACCCTTGCCAGTCAGGCCTATCGCCGGCCGTCAACGGACGCGGATCTACGCGAGTTAAAGCCGTTCTATGAGGAGGGAAGACGAGAGGGAGACTTCGATCATGGCATCGAGACAGCGCTCGCTCGTCTGCTTGCAGGTTTCAAGTTTATCTACCGGGCCGAGGCACAGCCCGCAACGGCGAAGCCGGGAGTACCGTATGCCATCAGCGATCTCGAACTGGCATCCCGTCTGTCCTTCTTCCTCTGGAGCTCGGGTCCGGATTCTGAACTGCTCGCTCTCGCCGGCCAGAGACGTTTGCGCCAGCCCGGTGTATTGGCTGCTCAAGTTCGGAGAATGCTCAAAGACCCACGCTCCGAGGCGCTGTCCGTCAACTTCGCAGGGCAATGGCTGAACCTGCGCGGCTTGCAAGTGACCAGTCCTCTTCCGCTCATTTATCCTGACTTTGATGATCCCCTGCGTCAGGCGATGCGTCGAGAGGTAGAACTGCTGTTCGACAGCATCGTTCGTGAAGACCGAAGCGTCGTGAGTCTCCTCGATGCAGACTACACGTTTGTGAATGAGCGCCTTGCCAAACATTATGGCATTCGCAATGTTTACGGCAGCCAGTTCCGCCGCGTGACACTGGGCCTCGACCTTGATGCGCGGAAGGGTCTACTCGGTAAGGGAGCAATTCTTGCAACCACAGCCAAGCCCGATCGGAATTCTCCGGTCACTCGCGGAAAGTGGGTAATGACGAATATCCTTGGCGTACCACCCCCGGATCCGCCTCAGGATGTTCCGCCTCTTCCTGCGCGTGCTAACGACGCTCGCGGAAACGCTGTCGATCCATCGATGCGAACCAAGATGCTGGATCATCGCAAAGCCGGCCCTGCTTGCGTGAACTGTCATCGTCTGATGGATCCCATTGGTTTCACGCTCGAAAACTTTGATGCTATCGCCCTCTGGCGGACCAGCGATGCGGGCGACCCGATTCTCGGCAAGGAAGTCGTCTATGACGGATCCACCGTCGAGGGCCCTGCTGGACTGCGAAAATGGCTCCTGGGATATTCGGATCAATTCATGCGCGTGACGTCGGAAAGACTTCTGACGTATGCGCTCGGCCGCCGGCTGGATCCGGAAGACATGCCTGCAGTGCGCAGGATTGCAAGAGGCGCCGCGCAAGGCAACAACCGATTCTCGGCGCTCGTTCTGGGAATCGTTGAGAGCGATGTGTTCCAGAAGAACATGTTGCCGAGGCAAACGGGAGTTCCCTCTGCTTCGGAGGCCAACTAGTCATGTTCATCACAAAACGACATCTACCACGGCGTACTTTCCTGAAAGGCGCGGGTGTCACTCTGGCGCTGCCTCTTCTTGAAGCAATGATTCCTGCGGGCACCGCGCTCGCTCAGACCGCTGCCGTTGCTCCGCCGCGTTTCGTGGGAATCTTTTTCCCCCATGGATTGGCTTATTCCCACTGGGAGATGCCCGAAGGTCCGCTTCCTGAAAAGCTTTCGTACATCATGGAGCCCCTGACTCCAGTTCGCGACCATACGGTGATTCTGGGTGGCCTTTATTCCAGGTCTGCCGAACCTCCGGAGGGTACGACGGGCTCCGATCACTGGGTTGCTGCGGCTTTCATGACAGGTATCAAGCCGCGGAAGACTGCCGGTTCCGATGCTACGGTTGGCAGCACGACGATCGATCAACAGATTGCGCAGAAGATTGGCAAGGAGTCTTTGCTTCCATCATTGCAACTTGCGGTCGAGGATCCCAACTCCAGTTCATCCAATTGCGGCGAAGGCTACAGCTGCTCGTACACGAATTCGATTTCGTGGATCGAAGTGGACACTCCTTCAAGTGAGCCGGTACCGTGGACGAAACCGTTGCCGATGGAACTGGATCCTCAGGTTGTCTTCGAGCGCCTGTTTGGCAGTGGCGCCACCCCCGAAGAGCGCACAAAGCGTCGCAGTCAGCGGCAATCGATCCTGGATTCCATCGTGGCGGAACTTGCGTCCGTGAAGAAGGAACTCGGCGCCAGCGACCGGCGAACCGTGGATGATTTTGCGACCGAAGTTCATGAAATCGAGCGTCGCATCCAGCTTGCAGCCAAAGCCTCCTCGGAAGTGCCGCCGATTGGCGAGCCTCAAGGCATTCCCGACGATTTCGACGCGCATATCAAACTACATTTCGACCTGACCAGACTGGCGTTTCAGGCAGACATCACCCGGGTGGCGACTCTTCTCGGGGCTCGCGATCTTACGGGAGCGGTCTACCAGCTTCCCAGGAATGAATGGTTCCCCGAAGGCGGCCGGACGGGGAGCTTCCACGGCCTGTCGCATCATCAGGAAATTCCCAAGAACCTTGCAGACTACGCAAAGTTGAATCGTTATCACGTTTCAACGCTGTCCTATTTTGCGCAGAAGCTGAAGGCAACGCCCGATGGCGACGGTAACCTGTTGGATCATTCACTGATTCTCTACGGGTCCAATATGGGGAATTCGAATCAGCATCAGCATTTTGATGTCGGACACACACTGGTTGGGGGCGCTAACGGAAAGCTCAAAGGAAACCGGTACCTCACCTATCCGACCAAAACAGTCACAACCGGAAGTGTGTTGCTCAGTCTTCTCGACATGTTCGGTGTACAAAAAGACAGGCAGGGGGACAGCAACGGGCCGCTGCCAAAGCTGTAGCGTGGGTAGTCATCGCGGAGAGAACAAGATGATGAAACGATTAATGGTGATCTGCATCGCAGTTTTCCTGTCCTTCATCGCAGGGATCGGGCTTGGCGCGGGTCCCAGTGAGATTGCCAGTGCGGCCGAACGCGGCGATCGTGCTGCGGTTAGAACGTTGATTGCCCGGAAGGCCGATGTTAACGCGGCTCAGCCGGATGGTGCGACAGCGCTTCACTGGGCGGTCTACCGTAACGATACCGAGATGATCGATACCCTTCTCAACGCGGGTGCAAAAACAGAAGTAACGAACCGCAATGGCATCAGTCCTCTCTACATGGCATCGCTGTACGGCAATCCGGCGGTGATCAACCAGTTGATCAGGCGTGGTGCCGATGCTAAAGCGAAGGGACCCAATGGCGAAACCATGGTGATGCTTGCCTCGCGAAATGGTAATCCCGAAGCTGTGAAGGCACTGATCGCAGCGGGTGCCGACGTTAACGCGAAGGAGCCGATCCGCGGCACAACTGCACTGATGTGGGCTGTCGAGCAGAAGCATCCTGCCGCTGTTAAAGCATTGCTGGAGGGCGGCGCTGATTTCAAGGCGCGGTCAGGAAACGCGGGGAATCCCAGAAACTACATGGCTTCTTCCGGCGCAAACAGCAATGCCGGGGAACAGACCGCCAGGATGCGACTTTGTGTCGCCGCCAACGGCGGGCCATCAGTCGAAGAGCAGATCCGTCTTGGCAACACTTCGCTCAATGACAAGGAAGGCCCATGCGCGGTGTTTGGCCGCAACGCCGTTGGTCGCGGTGTAGGAGGAGCTACCAGCCGTGACGCTGCTGAGGGTGGTGCTCGCCGAGGAGGCGGTGCACAACAGGCTCGTGGCGGTGCTGTGCCCAGCGTC
>Ga0070675_100001558_pt1 | contig 16951 bp, 12 predicted proteins | sample KBSM43metaG_FD_65343 | JGI IMG/M metagenome (GOLD analysis project Ga0070675, IMG submission 65343) | Miscanthus rhizosphere microbial communities from Kellogg Biological Station, Michigan, USA - KBS M4-3 metaG | ecosystem: Host-associated > Plants > Roots > Rhizosphere > Soil ...
CCAGGCCAACGCCGGGAGCGGAACATGGGCGAGAACGTGCCCTGAACGTCGATGGACACCCAGCGACCATAGACCTGGCCGTCCGGGCAGACCGAACCGTAACTGGCTGCGCGAACACCGTTGCATTCGAGCCAGAAGTCGACGGTTACGTCGGCATCGGTCGTGCTCGTGAAGCCGGCCGCCTTCGCTGCCGCGACGGTTTCCGCCTTCAGCAGGTCGGGCGTGCTGGAGCTCGCCTGATACTGCTGAACCTTTTCGATCGAGCGCTGCGCGGCCTGCTCCAGTAGGAGCTTGTGCGAGTAGGCGCGGCTGAGATCGACCATTCCGATCAGCAGCGAAGCGAGGATCGGAGCGACGAGCGCGAGCTCGATGATCGAGGCGCCGCGTTCGTCTTGCGCGAGGCGTGTCATGCTCATCATTCCACCAGCCTTATCCGTTGACCATCGAAGGCCCCGCCGCCTGAATCCGAGGGGCACACGTTCGTGATCGCGCTGTTGCCCGTGAACTGAACTCGCTTCGTCACGATCTGCAGGCATTTCGAGTCGATGCCCGCATTGCCGTTGAACGTGAAGTCCGCTCTCGGGAAGTAGTAGGCGCCTTCCATCTTCGACCCGTTGTTACCGTTGATCTGGATGGAATTGTCCGCCGTGGCCCGACGGTCCTGGTACATCATGATGCCCTTGTAGGTACCCGTCTTGGGAGCAACCATGTCCAGGACGCCGCCATTCACGTTCGGCGACTTGATACTGGTCGGGTCCGTCGCAGCCGTGCTGCTGGTGAAGATGATCGTGCATTCGTTGCAGCTGATCTTCGAACCGGTGTTGTTCAGATCAAGGCCAGCACCGTTCAGCACATAGGTAGCTTTTCCAAGGATGAGGGTGCCCTTCGGATCCATCGCAGTTTTGAAGCAGATCACACCCGTGTCGGCGGATCGGTCTAGGACATCGCCGTTCTTCACGTTCGGGAAGTTCGAGCAGCTGCTCGGGTCGTACGAAGGGATCGGAACGTCCTTGAACGGGTCTTCCTGGGCGAGCGTGAACGGCTGAAGCACCGTTCCAGTGCCCCAGTGCGTGCTGGCGGGGATGCCGCCGACAGCCGCGATGGGGCTTGCGGTCACTTCCGACGATCCGGTGGCAACCGCCGCGGTCAGCGACGTTGAATTGGTGATCATTCCGCAGCCGAGGTCAACGTCGGTGCTGCCCGTCGCATTGATGCCGGTGACGGCATTCTCCTCGAGGCTGATCACGCAATATTTGCCGCTGGGAACAATCGTGGCAGTCGAGGCCGCGGTGATCGTCGGCGCGGTCGGCAGAAACAGCCCGGAGAATGCCAGGCGCTTCTGGATCGAAAGGCTGACGCGAACTGCGCGCGGGTCTGCCGTGAATCCGCCAACCGAAGGCGGATTGGTGACGGCGCAAGTCGGCGTGATGCCCACGACTTTGTAATTCTTCTTCAGGTCGTAGGCGACCGGCTTCACGTAGGTCGACCCGGCAATGTCCGAGCAATCGCCGACCGCCCTGTCCGAAGCGATTGCGTAGACGCCCGCCATCGCGGCGGAATCGGCCGCGCGCTGCAGCTGGCGCTTCCAGAGCGTCCACTGGATCGTGTCGCTGGCGAGGCCAGCGGATCCGAGGACGAGCGGGAGAGCTGCCCCTGCGATGGCCAGAGCATTGCCCCGGCGATCACGCCACAGTCGCTTGAAGGATGAGATCATTGGATGAACCCCAGGCAATCGATGCGCATTGGAACCCCTCGTACCGCCATCAGGGTGTTCGAAAGGTTCAAAGGTTCGGTTAACGGCCGCTAACTCTGTGCGCTTGCTGTCGTCGCTTGAACGGGTAGCGTGTTATTCTTATAATACACCAATGATGAAGATGCCGCTTGCGTGGCCCGGGGCAGCCGTCCACCCTGCCCTGCCGCTTCCAGGCGCAGAACGAGGACTTTGACATGGCCACGGATCCGACCACCGAGACCAAGACCGCGACGAAGCTGAAACTCGATCCGCCGGACGCGCTCAACCCAATTGCGCCCGGCGAGGCTGCGGGCCTCGTTCCCTTGAAGACGGAAGAAACGAGCGAGCTCGACAAGCGCGTCGATCAGTTCGTCGACGAACTGGCGGCCCTTGATGCCAACAGTCCGGAATTCGGCAAGAAGGTCGACCAGCTCACCGCCATGGGCCGCAAGGAGATTGCGGAGGCGGCCGGCGCATCGAACCGCTTCCTCGACCGGCCGGTGAAGGCGATCGACAAGGACACGGGCATCGGCGCCGATCTGACGGAATTGCGCCGGACGGTGGAATCTCTGGACCCGAAGGGAGCATCGAAGCCCCGCAAGATTCTCGGGATCATCCCTTTCGGGAATACGGTCGACCGCTATTTCGACAAGTATCGCAGCTCGCAGACCCACATTTCGAAGATCCTCGGCAGCCTCGCAAACGGCAAGGACGAGCTGCTGATGGACAATGCGGCGATCGACACCGAGCGCGCGGGCCTTTGGAAGACGATGCACAAGCTCGAGCAGATGGTGCACATCTCGAAGAGCCTGGACAAGAAGCTCGAGGACAAAGCGAACGAACTGGACGCGACGGATCCGGCCAAGGCCAAGGCGATCCGCGAGAGCGCGCTCTTCTATACCCGCCAGCGGACGACGGATCTGCTGACGCAAATGGCGGTAACGGTTCAGGGCTATCTCGCTCTCGACCTGGTCAAGAAGAACAATGTCGAGCTGGTGAAGGGCGTCGACCGCGCGTCGACAACCACGGTCTCGGCGCTACGGACGGCAGTTACGGTCGCCCAGGCGATGACGAACCAGAAGCTGGTGCTCCAACAGATCACCGCTCTCAACACGACCACCGCCGGCATGATCGATTCGACCGGCGAGATGCTGCGCACGCAGACCGGCGCGATTCACGAGCAGGCCGCGTCTTCGACCATCCCGCTCGAGACGCTGCAACGCGCCTTCCAGAATATCTATGAAACCATGGACCAGATCGACCGGTTCAAGCTCCAGGCGCTTGAGAACATGAAGCAGACCGTCACCACGCTGGGCCAGGAAGTCGAGAAATCGAAGGGCTATATCGCGAGGGCGGAAGGCGTGAACCAGGCCAAGCTGGAAGGCACTCCCTCCCCGCTGACGCCCCTTGAGAGCAAATGACGACAGAGAAGTTCGACCGGGTTATTGAGCGCGCCGACCGCATTATGCGGCAGCTGGACGAGCGCGACGGCGCCGTCCGGGAGGCCGCGCGGCGCGAGCGCCAGCGGCTCAACACGGACCTGATGCTCCGCATGACCCGCGTCGGCGTCGCGATCGGCGTCATCAGCCTCCTCACCATCATCGTCGGTCTCGTACAGCCGATCGGAATGTTCGGCTTCCTCGCTGCTATCGGCATCGCGATCGGCATCGCGGCCTTGCTGGGCTTCATGCCGAGCGGAAAGAACAACCCCGCCGCTCCAGCCGCCGATCTGTCCAACGGTCCCATGGTCCAGCGGTTCGACTCCTATCTTTACCGGCAACGAGCCGCTTTGCCCGCGCCGGCGCGCGCGGAGATCGACGCGATCAGCAGGATCCTGCCTTCGCTGAAGCAGACGCTGGAACGGGTCGACGACCTCAATCCCGATGCGCAGGATGCGCGACGGCTGATGTCAAAGCATCTGCCCGGCCTCATCGACCGCTACGTGAACGTCCCGCCCGCCTACCGGGCGCGGAAGGACGGTGAGGACGTGACGGTGGACGAGCGGCTGATCGAGGGCCTCGTGGCCGGGCGGGAAGCGCTCGCGGAAGTTACAGAGAAGCTCGCTCGATCTGACGTGGCCGCGTTCGAGACGCAGGGCCGCTTCATCAAGAGCCGCTATGGCGAGGAAAGCATCGACGGCTAGCTGCCGTCAGGCCATTCCAAGCCGTTGTTTCGCATCGGCCAGCAGCGACTTGAAGCGAGGGTGCTCGCGGATCGGGTCCATGTCCGGATCAACCTGGAGATGCTTGATTTGCGCTGGACTGACCTCTTGCTCGAAATAAGGCTCCAGCACCTCGATGGCCCGATCCGCATCCTTGAGGCGCAGGGCCAGCGCACAAGCGAGGTTGTAGCGCGTCAGCGTATTGTCCGGATCCAATAGCAACGCTCGATCGATCCAATCCCTGGCCCGCGCCTGTTCGCCGAGAATCGCGAGCGCGTTGGCGCCGCCGGCCAGCGCCTGCGTGTTGGCGGGATCCTTGGCGACGGCCTTCTCGGCGCGCTCGATCGTCAGCCGCGCGGACCGCCGCACAGCGTCCTCGTCACCGATGCTTTGGTAGCAGGTCGTCAGCATCATGGCGCTATGCCAATCGGTCGGCATCAACGCGGCAGCCTTTTCATAGTAGGGCACAGCCTCGTGAATACTGCTCTGGCGGAACTTTATCCGCGCTGCTTCCCGGTTCACTTCCCAGGATTCCGGGTCAAGGCGCAACGCTTCATCGAGCTCTCGATTGGCTTCGGCCTGATTGCCCTGCTCGGCCATCAGTTGAGCAACGACGCAATGAGATTCGGCGAGCTGTGGGTTGATCGCGATCGCTTTCTCGGCAGCTGGAAGAGGATCCACATCTTTTCCGTGCTGGAAGCGCAATACCGCCTGGGCCAACGCAGTGAGCGCCCATGCCTGCGCGTAATCAGGGTCGAAGGACAACGCCTGCCTGCAGATTCGAACGATGCTCTCGTCGCGCCGGATGTCGCTATAGTCGCCTGTAATCCACTGCTGTCGAGCCATCAGGTAGAGGTTGTAGGCCTCGATGTTGCCAGTCCCGCGGTGCTCTATCGCCTTCTTCTCGTTCGGAAGCAGCTTCACCCGCAGCGCTGCCACGATCGCCTTGGAAATCTCGTCCTGGATGGCGAAGATGTCCGTCAGATCGCGATCGAAGCGGTCGGCCCAGACGTGGCCACCCGTCTGCCCGTCGATCAGCTGGGCAGTGATCCGGACCCGGTCGCCAGCCTTCCGAACGCTGCCTTCGAGGACATGTGTGACTTCGAGGGCCCGGGTGACTTCCTTCACGTCCATCACGCGGCCCTTGAAGGTGAAGGCCGTGTTTCGGGCGATCACGAGCAGCGCGGAGACCTTCGAAAGGTCAGTGATGATGTCCTCGGTTATGCCGTCGCTGAAATATTCCTGCTCGGGATCGCCGCTCATATTGACGAACGGCAACACGCAGACGGACATCTGCGCTTTCCCTTTCTCCTTGCCTGCTGCGGACGCGGCGCTTGCTGCTGCTCCATCGGTGGCGATTTTGGCGATTGCGGAGAGGAGATCGTCTGCTGTCGTCGGTCCACCGGAGCCATTCCAAGTGCCGAGATCGACAGTGTGGAACTGACGAAATCCGAGGGGAGGTCGGCAGGCCCCTAGCGTAACGGGAACGAGCCTTCCCGAGTCCCGCCCTTCCGCCGCTTCGTCCTGCACCCAGGCGGAATCGATGGACGTTTCGGTCCAGAGCACGACGACCGCGTCGGCACCCTTCAACTCTCGATCGATTTCGGATGCGAAGCGCGATCCGCCATGGATCTGTCGATCCCACCAGACATCGTGGCCGCCGCGCCCAATGCACTCCGCAAGCTCCTTGGCGACAGGAGCGTCTTCGCGTGCATAGCTCAGAAACACTTTCGCCAAGTCGGCCTCCATAAAGGAGGACTGCCGATATGCGGCAAAGCCTTCGATGTCACAAGGACGAGCTCGCTGGCTCAGCCCCCTCCACCATGCCGAGACGCTCCTTCGCTGCCGCCATCATCGACTTGAACCGAGGATCATCGCGCAACGAGTCCATGTCCGGGTCGATCTCCGCGTGCCTGATCTGTCCCGGGCTATCTATCCGCTCGAAATAAGGCACGAGCAGATCGAGCGCCCCTTCAAGGTCGGAATTTCGAAATGTCAGGCTGCAGGCAACGTTATAGCGAACCATCAGATTGTCGGGGTCGAGCAGCAAGGCCCTTTGAAGCCAGTCCTTGGCTCTGTCGACTTCTCCGATCATGATCAGGGAGCTGGCGCCTGCCGCAAGTGCCGCTCCGTTGGTCGGGTCCTTTGATAGGGCCACTTCGGCGCGTTCCAGGGTTCGCCGCGCAGATTCAAGCGCGGCGGTTTCGTTGCCAACGCCAAGATAACAGGTTTGCAGCATCAGACAGCTGTGGAAATCGGAATCCATCAACTGCGAAGCCTTCTCAAAATAGCGGATCGATTCATTCATCCGGTCGCGGCGAAACATCAGCCGCGCGGTCTCGCGGTTCACTTCCCAGGAATCCGGTCCCAGCCTCAACGCCTCCGATAGCTCCTTGTCGGCCTCGTCGTGGCGGTTCTGTTGCTCAAAAATCCTGACCATCACGCAATGCGGCTCCGCCAGCCTGCGATTGATCTCCAGCGCTCTCTCTGCTGCAGGCAGGGGGTCCTCTTCCTTGCCATGCCAAAAGCGCAACTCCGCCTGCGCAAGCGCCATCAGCGCCCATGCTTCGGCATAGTCGGGGTCGAACGTCGCTGCCTGCTTGCAGATGCGGACGATGGCTTCGTCGCGGCGGCTGTTACCCCAGCTTCCCCAAATCCACTGCTGCCGCGCCATGAGGTACAGATTGTAGGCCTGAGCATTGTCTGTCCCGCGGCTCTCGATCGCCTGTTCTTCTTCGGGCAGCAGCCGCAAGCGGAGCGCCCTCACGATTTCCTTCGAAATCTCGTCCTGGATGACGAAAATGTCCGTGAGGTCGCGGTCGTATCGATCGGCCCACAGATGATCACCCTTCTTGCCGTCGATCAGCTGGGCGGTGATCCGAACCCGATTGCCGGCCTTGCGGACGCTACCTTCAAGAACGTGATCGACATCGAGGGCCTGTGCCACATCCTTCACGTCCACGGTGTGGCCCTTGTAAGTGAACGCCGTATTCCGTGCGACGACGGACAGAGCGGACACCTTGGACAAATCCGTAATGATGTCTTCAGTGATGCCGTCGCTGAAATACTCCTGCTCGGGATCCCCGCTCATGTTCATGAAGGGCAGAACACAGATTGCTGCGCGGCGGGTTCGGCCTTTAACGGCCGCCTTCTCGGGCACAGGGACGGCTGGCGGTTCCGGACCCTTCTGCGCGATCGCCCGGTTCAGGGCTTCCAGCGCCTGAGAATCCCCCTCGCCATTCCAGTCTCCGAAATCGATCGACTGGAACTGGCGGAAACCTAGCGGTGGCTTATCCGTGCCTAGGATGATCGGCACCAGTCGTCCGGAATCGCGTCCCTCGGCGGCTTCGTCCTGAACCCATGGGGATTCGACAGAGGATTGAGTCCAGATGACGACGACTGCATCGGCGGCCTTGAGTTCGCGGTCGATCTCGGCGGTGAAACGCGAGCCGCCCTCGATGTCATGGTCCCACCACACCTTGTGGCCGGCGCGGCCAATGCACTCAGCCAGTTGCTTGGCCGCCGGAGCATCTTCGCGCGCATAGCTCAGAAAGACTTTGGCCAATCAGGCCTCCCGCCGATGATTCGATATGCGGCAAAGACTTCGCGTTCACAAGGAGGCGGTAAATCGCACTATAACGCGAGCTGCCCTTCGCTACTATCTTGAAGGTCTCCAAATGCTATTGAGGGCGACGAGGGACCAAGGGGGCAACAGGCTGTCATGGCGACGGATTCCGCAGTGAGCGCCAAGGCTCCAAGTGCACCTCGCCGCGCCATGCCGGACCGCATACCCGACCTCCCCCGGCGGGGGTTGATCCTCTTTCAGCTGATCTGGATTCCCGCGCTTCTGCTGGCAATCGTCGGGCCTCTTGCGGGTATCTGGTACCGTATCGATCAAGCCGGGCAGAACAGCGCGCTCATTGTCGGAAGCCGCGCCGGAATCGCACTCGACGAGGACGATCTCACGCAAGTCCGCTTTCCGATCGGTACCGACGCTAGGCATGCGGGCGTTCGTCCAGGTGACGACATCATCGCCATCGACGGGCTTGAGGTAGCGGACGCGGTCCCGATTTCGCGCAGCGGGCGGGCTCGTCCGAACGATGCGACGGAGACGGACTACGTCCTCTTCTCCCCAATCCTCGAGGGCGTCGACGAGTCCGAATATACGTTCAGACTGCGCTCGAGAGACGGCAGCGAGCGGGACTATCGCGTCAAGCTTGGAGAGCAGCATATCGGGCAAGCAGCGGGACGATTCGGCCTGCCACCCGCCCTGCTTGGAATCGTCGATCTCCTTCATCTGATCACATATCCCTTCCTGCTTTTCGCCGCCTGGATCCTGCACCGGCGCAAGCCGGAGGACCTGATCAGCTCGATCCTGTCGCTGGCGATCCTGCTCACTATCGCGGCGGAACAGCCCTCCGCCGGATTTCTGCAATTCGTCCTGGGCTTGCCCGGCTGGGCGCACCGCCTGCTCTACGACGCTGGCAACATCTGCCTTCTTGCGGGAGTCCTTCTGTTTCCATTCGGGCAGCTGCGCCCGCGCACGATCTTGATCCCCCTTGCTTTGCTGCCCGTGCTCTTCCTGCTGCAGGGCGAATGGTACCGCGCCGTTTTCGTGCTCTTCATGGCCGTTGCCGTCGCGACCCTTTTTTCCCGGCTGCGCGAAACTCCATCGGGCGACGCGCGCCAGCAGATCAAATGGGCGCTTCTGGGCTTCTCCGGATACGCAATCTTCCTCGTCGCAGCACTCTCGATGGATGCTGCAAAGCTCCAGGCGGGCTCATTTGGAAGCCAACTGGCGCTGGAGCTGCTGGGAGGATTGAGCTTCGGCCTCGCCTTCGTCAGCCTGCAAGTCGGGCTGCTGATCGCGCTCCTGCGGTACCGGCTTTACGATGCGGAAGCTGTGATCAGCCGCTCGGCGACATTCGCGCTGGTAACGATCGTCATCGGCGGAATTTTCGCAGCGAGCAATGAGGCGGTGAAGGTCTTCATCCAGGGACTCTACGGCCCGAATTCCGGCCAAACGCCCGGAATCTTCGCGGCTGCGGTCGCAACGGTGCTCGTGAGCCCGGCCCAGGAACGCATCCAGCGCTGGTCGGAGCAGCGCTTCCAGCGCAACCTCGTCAAATTGCGCGAGGACCTTCCGGACTGCCTGCGCGAGCTTCGCGAAAGCGCGCCGATGGACGAGTTGCTCGACGAAACCTTGCGGCGCATCGAAGCAGGCGTTCGAACGACGCGTCTCGCAGTGTTGCTCGACGGAAAAGCGGCGGCGACGCGCGGAATTGCGCCGGACGCGATTGCCGATTGGCTGAAGGTCTTCGATCCGAATGCCTGCCGCGATGCGGTCTGCAGCTCAACGGACGCGATCTTCCCGATCCGTGTGCCCCTCCAATCCAAGGCGGACGATGGCGGGTCGATCGGCTGGCTGCTCGTCGGGCCGAGGCCGGACGGATCGCTTCTCAGCAAGGACGAGCAGCGCGCCCTGATCGACGTGGCCGGTCCCATCACTCGAGCAGTCCGCGTCGTCGCTCGCCGGGAGCAGCGCGAGCATCTCCTGGAGCGGCGCATAGAGGCTCTGGAGGCGCGTTTGAGGCCTGATGGATCGAAGGCTGTCCGGAAACGGACGAGCCGTTAGGTGTGAATTGATTGACCCCCTTATAATCGAAGGATAATTTGCCCGCTCTTTGGGGGTTGCCGAGTCATGTTGCGCGTATCGATCATTGCGGCCTTGCTGCTGGTGGCTCCGGCTACACTCGTTTTTCCAGTCGCCGCGGCACAGGCCCAGGCCGAGGGGCAATGCGAGGACACTCCGCAGAAAAAAGCCAAGCGCTCCATGTTCGGGAGCATTATCGGCGGGCTTGCGAACCAGGTGGTTGGCCGGACCGGGATGGACACCGTCGCCGGCGGACTGATCCCAGTAGGCTCGATCGTCGCGGACGAACTTCTCAAGCTGCTCGACTGCAAGGAGCAGAAGCAGGCCGCGAACGCGACCAACGAGGCCATTCGCGGCGGGGTCGGCACGGAGGTCAAGTGGCAGAGCGAATCTCGCCAGAACGTATCCGGCGCGTCGAAGGTGACGGGTCAGGAAGCGCTTGCCGACGGCACCCACTGCATGACCGTCACGGACGTGGTGATCATCGATGGTGAGGAAACGACGGTCCCGAAACGCATGTGCCGCGGAAGGGGAGACAGCGGCTACAAGAAGGCCTGACTTGAGCGCCCTTGCCCTGATCCTCGCGGCGACACTCGCGACCGCCGATGCGGAAGCGGCAATCGCCGCCTCCGTTCCGCCCGATCCCAATAATCCCTCCTGCCCAAAGGCGCTCGACTGGTCGACCTATCGCCAGATGCGCTTCACCCTCTTCGAAACGGAGGCGCGCCGTATCCTCAAGGCCGAAGGTGTGATCGACGCAGACGCGGCCGTCCGGCTCAAGGATGCGCTGAAGCAATACAACCCGATAGACGAAATCTGGCTTCGATCGCCCGGCGGCGATGCTCGCGTCGGCAATGAGGCCGGCATGATGATCCGCAAGGAAGGAATACCGACGCGCATACCGCAGGGCTGGGCCTGCTTCTCGGCCTGCAACTTCGTTTTCATGGGCGGACCGGCCCGGTTCATCGACGACGGCGGGCATTTCGTGGTGCACATGTTCACGCACCTTGGCGACAAAGACGCAGTCCATGCCGAGGTCTCGCAGAGCGCCGACGACGCGCTCGCCCTGATCAGCGGACTCGAGCAGGATTCGGCCATGCTCGCGAGCGAGGACAATGATTTCCTCATTCGCATGGGCGTCTCGCGCAAGCTCCTGACCGAAGTCATGTACAAGCAGAAGGCGGTGGAAGGAGGCGGCGACAAGTCGACACGGCGCTGCCTCACGACCCGGGAAGCCGTGAAATACAATGTCGCCAACGCACAATGAGCTTGGAGGTCGAACGATGAATTGCCGGTTCCTGGCTCTGGCAGTCGCGACCGCAACCGCGTTCATGGCGCAATCGGAGATCGCCTTTTCCAAGGCGCTTGTCGTGCGGTCGGCGGGTCCGTCGGCAAAGGCCTATCCGCCGGGCAAGGCCCTTCCCGACAGCGCTAAGATCTCGCTTCAGCCGGGCGACAGCCTGACTATCTTGGGACCAGGCAGCAAGCGAACTCTCCGTGGGCCGGGGACCTTCACCACCGCGTCAGGGGACGCGCAGGCCATGACCGGGTCGAAGCGAGCGCGCTTCGGCGCAATGCGTACCGGTGACCTTCCGCTCAATCCGAGCCCCTGGAACCTCGACGTAACGCAGAGCGGCACGATCTGCGTCGGTGCCTCCGGTCTGCAGATGTGGCGTCCGAATTCCGAGGAGGCGGCGAAGCTTAGCATCAGCATCAGCGGCGGCCCGCCAACCACAGTGGACTGGCCCGCGGGCAAGTCTACGCTGGCATGGCCTGGAGCGATCAAGATCGCGGACGGCTCCGAGTATCAGCTGTCGCTTGCCGGCGGCTCAACGTCCGAGCGGGTGAAATTCGCGGTGCTTCCCGCAATTCCCGAGGGCGTAACCGACGCGGCTCAGACATTGATCGGACGCGGCTGCCAGAACCAGCTGGACGTCCTGGTCGACGGCATCGAGGGCGAGTGATCTAGCCTATCACCCCTGCGGAACGCAGCCGCTCGATGTCGGAAGCATCCTGCAAATATTCAGCCAGCACATCATTTGTATGCTCACCAAGGGCGGGCGGCGGCAGATCCGTATCGGCACGGTCGCCGTCGATGCGGACGGGCGAACCCATCACAGACAGGCCTGCCATAGTCCGAACCATTCCGCGATGCTGCGCCTGGACGTCGGCTAGCGCTTGGCTGATCGTGTTGATCGGACCTGCCGGAATGCCTGCGGCCTCAAGCTTCTCGAACCACTCATCCGCAGGCTTCCGGCGAATGCATTCGCTAACGAGCCAGACTATCTCCTCGCGGTTCGCGACACGCGCGGCGTTCGTTGCGAAGCGATCGTCGCCCGCCCACTCCGGATGGCCGCAAATTTCCGCGAGCCGGGCGAACTGACGGTCGTTGCCGACGGCAACGATCAGCGGCTTATCGGCCGCGGCGAACGGCTGGTACGGCACGATGTTCGGATGCGTATTGCCCTGCCTCGGCGGGTCCTTGCCCGAGACCAGGGCGTTGGAAACCTGGTTCGCAAGCACCGCCAGCTGCGTGTCGAACAAGGCCATGTCGACGTTCGCGCCCTCGCCCGTCCGCTCGCGGCGGAACAAGGCGGCGAGGATGGCCGTGGCCGTGTACATACCGGTGAAAAGGTCGACGACGGCAACACCCACGCGGAGCGGCCCGCCGCCCGGCTGATCGTCCGGCAGCCCGGTAATGCTCATCATCCCGCCCATGCCCTGGATGATGAAGTCGTAGCCCGCGCGCTCGGCATAGGGTCCGTCCTGGCCGAAGCCGGTGATCGAGGCGACGATCAGGCGCGGGTTCGCGGCACGGAGGGTTTCTGCATCGAGCCCGAACTTCCTGAGTCCGCCGACCTTGAAATTTTCAACGACGACGTCGCTCGTTTCCGCGATTTTCCTTACGAGCGCCGCCCCTTCCGGCTGGGAGAAGTCGATGGCCGCGGACTTCTTTCCCCGATTGGCGCTGAGGAAATAAGCGGCGACGCGCTCATCGCCCTCGCCGTGCCAGGGCGGGCCCCAATGCCGGGTATCGTCGCCGACCCCCGGCCGCTCGATCTTGATCACTTCCGCGCCGAGGTCGGCGAGCAGCTGCGTGCACCAGGGTCCCGCGAGAACGCGCGATAGGTCGAGGACGCGGATTCCGGCGAGTGGCGGAGTCACGGCCTGCGCCTGCTCCAGGGCTTGCGATCGGCGAGCACCGCCTGAGCCGCGTTATGGCCGGGTGCTCCAGTCACGCCGCCGCCCGGATGGGCGCCCGAGCCGCACAGATAAAGGCCCGGAAGAGGCATTCTATAGTCGGCGGCTCCGATCATCGGGCGGGCGCTGAACAATTGGTCGAGGCTCATCTTGCCGTGGAAAATGTCGCCGCCGATCAGACCGAAGCGGCGCTCGAGATCCAGCGGTGAATGAATCTGGCGGCCGATGATGGACTTGGCGAAGCCCGGCGCGTGCGCATCGACCGTTGCGATGATCGTTTCCGCGGCCTTCTCGCGCTCCTTGTCCCAGCTGCGCCCGCTGCCGAGGTCGTAGCGGAAGTGCTGGCAGAATAGCGAAGCGACGTGCTTGCCTTTCGGCGCCAGCGTCGAATCCAGCGTCGAAGGAATGAGCATTTCGATAATCGGCTGCTTCGACCACCCGCTGGTCTCGGCGTCCAGCCAGGCGCGGTGCATGTAATCGAGGCTGGGCGCCATGATGATGCCCGCAGTGAGATGATCGCCCTTTTTCGGAAGGACCGTGAATTTCGGAAGCTCCGACAGAGCGACGTTCATGCGGAATGTCGCGCTTTCGCCCTTCCAGCTGTGCATCCTGCTGTGAACGTCCGCGTCGACCGCACCTTGCGGAACCAGGCGATCGAACAGCAGCTTCGGATTCACGCCCGCAACGACGGTGTTTGATCGCCAGGCCTTGCCGCCGGCGACCACTCCGGCAGCCCTGCCCTTGTCGACGATAATCTCCTCGACTGGCGTACCAAGCAGGATGTCGACGCCCTTTTCGCGCGCCGCACGGGCCATTGCCTGCGTGATGGAGCCCATACCGCCGATCGCATGCCCCCAGGCGCCGGGAACTCCCGCCGCTTCGCCGAACAAATGATGAAGCAGGACATAGGCGCTGCCGGGCGCATAGGGCGACGCGAAATTGCCGACGACGCCGTCGAAGCCGAACAGGGCCTTGACGAGATCGCCTTCGAAATAGCGGTCGAGGATTTCCCCGGCGCTGCGCGTCACGAAGTCGTGAACGATGCGAATGTCGGCGGTTGAAAGCCCGATCATGTCCTTGCCGAGCGTCAGAAGCGACGGTAGCCCATGGGCCCCCGCGCCCACCTCTGGCGGAGCGCGCAGGATCCACTTCTGGAGGATCGGGACGACCTTTTCCAGGTCAGCGATGTACCGGTCGTAGCCTGCGCCGTCGGCCTTGTTCAGGCGGGTGATTTCCTTGCGGGTAAGCCCGTTGCGGCCGGCGAGGAGATATTCGCCGTCGCCCGGAAGGAAGTTGTCGCGCTTCCTCAGCACCACCTTCAGGCCGTGCCGCTCCAGGTCCATGTCTCGGATGACCTTGGGATTGAGCAGGCTGACCGTGTAGCTCGCGGCCGAGTTGCGGAAGCCCGGCAGGAACTCGTCAGTGACTGCAGCTCCGCCGACGGTATCGGCCGCTTCCAGCACGGCGACTTTCAGGCCCTTCGAAGCGAGATAGTAAGCGCAGGTCAGCCCGTTATGGCCGGCCCCGATGATTAGAGCGTCGAAATCCATCTAGTCCCCGCCGGTGTTCTGCGACGCCTATAGTGAGCCCCCTCATTTGCCGCCAGCCGTGCCAAAAATTGGCATCAACCCGTTTGACTTTGCCGAAACGGGGACGGCGTACTGGTCTAATAATACAGCAAGAAAATTCTCGTGGAGTTTTGGGGGTATGAACAAGATGGCAGCACTGGCCGGCGCAGCGGCACTCGCACTGATCCCAGCGACCGCCGGCGCGCAGGCACAGGAGGCGACGGCCGCCGCATCGACGAAAGTCGACCCGCGCGCGGTCGTCGCCGACGTAAAGCGCATCATCAACGAGAACTACGTACTTCCGGAAATGCGGCCACAGCTAGCGGCCGCGCTGGACAAGGGCCTCGCCGCGGGCCGCTACAATGTCAGCGATACGGGTGTCCTTTCCGAACGGATCAACGCGGACCTGACCGCCGTCGCCCATGACGGGCACCTCGGCATGCACTTCGATGCCAGGCAGGCAGCCGATCTTGCAGCGCGACCCACCGGCGCCGGAGCGGACGACGCGCCTCCAACTGAAGAAGAGATCCGGTTCGCGGATCGTCTCAATCACGGCATCCTTCAGCTCAAGGTCCTGCCTGGCAACATCCGCTATCTGGAGAGCGTCGGCTTCTTCTGGGGCGGTGAGAAGACGAAGGAAGTCTACGATAATGCGATGCGCTTTCTGAAAGGCGGCGACGCGATCATCATCGACATGCGCCAGAACGGCGGCGGCAGCCCCGATGCCGTGCGGTACATGATCAGCCACTTCCTCAAGCCGAACACGCCGATCGTCACCTTCTACATGCGTGGGCAGGCAGGCGATCGCTGGTCCAGCCTTGGCAACCTTCCTGCCGGAAGCCTCGCCGGCAAGCCGCTCTATGTGCTGACGGGCGGCCGCAGCGCCAGCGCAGCGGAGGAATTCATCGGCCATGTCGGCGGCTTCAAGATCGGCGAGCTCGTCGGCGAGAACACCACGGGCGCAGGCTATCGCAATCAATTCTTCCCTGTTGCGGGAGGCTATGTGCTCAGCGTTTCCGTCGGGCGCGCGGTCCTGGCGTCGACCGGCAAGGATTGGGAGAAGGTCGGCATCGCCCCGACGATCAAGGCGGCTCAGGGCGATGCGCTAGAGGTCGCGCAGATCCATGCTCTCCGAAAGCTCGCGTCAACCGCGACGGGACGCGACAAGGAGGTCTTCGAGGGCAGCGCGCAGGTGCTGGAAGCGCAGCTGGAGCCCGTGTCTACCTCGCTCCCGCTGCCGCAATATGTCGGCGTCTACGGCGTTCGCCACATCACCAGCGAGGACGGCAAGCTCGTCTTCCAGCGCGAGGGCGGTCCGAAGGGACAGCTCGTGGCGGTCGGACCGAACGAGTTCGCCTTCATTGCGGACCCGATGCAGCGCGTGAAGTTCAGGGTCGCTGGCAACGCTGCCACGGAGCTTCAGTTGACCCGCAGTGACGGGAGCACGGCGGTCGCGGCGCGTAATCCGTAAGGAAGCGCCTTACTTCATCAGAACGAGTTCTTCCGCCATCGTCGGGTGAAGCGCGACGGTGGCGTCGAAGTCCGCCTTCTTCAGCCGCGCCTTCACGGCGACTGCGGCCGCCTGGAGGATCTCGGGAGCGTCCGGACCGATCATGTGGACACCCACCACCTGATCGGTCTCCCCGTCGAGGACGAGCTTGTAGAGCGAGCGCTCGTTGCGGCCGGCGAGCACGTTCTTCATCGGCCGGAAGTCGGATGTGAAGGCCTTCACCGTGCCGAGGCGGTTGCGGGCCTGGCCTTCGGTCATCCCCACGCCGGCCAGCGGCGGGTGGCTGAAAACCGCGCTCGGGATGCAGTTGTAATCCACGCGATGCGGTTTCTGCCCGAAGAAGGTGTCGGCGAACGCCTGCCCCTCGCGGATCGCGATCGGGGTTAGCTGAATGCGATCGGTCACGTCGCCGATGGCGAAGATCGAGGGCACGCTCGTGCGATTATCCTCGTCGACCTTGATCTCTCCCCTCTCGCCGACCTCGACCCCCGCCGCTTCGCAGCCGAGCTCTTCGATATTGGGTCTCCGTCCGACCGCAAACAGAACCTGGTCAGTCTCGATGTCGTCGCAGCCGGTCATGCGAACATGCAGCGAGTCGTCCTCGTGCCTCTCGATTGCGTCGATCGTCGCGTGAAACTTGAAGTCGATGCCCTTGCGGATCGAGATCTGGATCAGCCGGTCGACAACCTGCTGGTCGTAGCCGCGGAGCAGGACGTCCGTCCGGTTCACCAGCGTCACCTTGCTTCCGAACTGGTGGAAGATGCCGGCGAATTCGTTCGCGATATAGCCGCCGCCAACGATGATGATTCGCTTCGGCAGCTTATCGAGATGGAAGGTCTCGTTGGAGCTGATCGCATGTTCGATGCCCGGCAGGTCCGGCATGAGGGGCCTGGCCCCGGTTGCAATCAGGATTTTGTCCGCCGTGACGGTCTTGCCCGAGGCCAACTGAACCGAGTTCGGGCCGGTCAGGGTGGCGCGTTCCTTCAAGACCTTCACGCCGTGGTTGGTCAGGGTCTCGGTGTAGGCGCCTTCCAGCCGACCCACCTCGCTCAGCACATTGTCGCGAAGAACGGACCAGTCGAAGCGCTTCTGGGGAACGTCCCAGCCGAACATGGCGGCGTCCTCG
>Ga0070675_100001559_pt1 | contig 16935 bp, 19 predicted proteins | sample KBSM43metaG_FD_65343 | JGI IMG/M metagenome (GOLD analysis project Ga0070675, IMG submission 65343) | Miscanthus rhizosphere microbial communities from Kellogg Biological Station, Michigan, USA - KBS M4-3 metaG | ecosystem: Host-associated > Plants > Roots > Rhizosphere > Soil ...
TGGTGAAGGCGGCTGACATCGACGTCGACACCGACGGGAGCGTAGTGACCTTGACGGGGGACGTCGGGTCAGCAGAAGAGCGGCGCCGGGCGGTGCGTATCGCGAAGGAAACCGACGGCGTCACGAAGGTGGCGGATCACCTTCGCGTTCGCTGAAACAGGGCCCCCTCGTTTACGCAACACTGACGGCGGCGCTTTGCCGCGCGCCGCGCTCGTGCCCCATTTTGATCAGCGGAGACTCGAAGTACTTCCACGACAGGGCGGCAATCCCAAACGTGAGCGCCGCCGGCAGCAGGAGCGCATAGAGTGCCCCGGCCCAGGTCGCGGGCACGGCCGAAACCCCAAGGTAGTGCCTGCAGAGCATCACGACAGGCACGTGAACGAGATAGACACAGTAGGACACCGTTCCCGCCCTACGCAGCACATGGCTGCGAGCGATGCGGGCTGACAGCCCAGTCGGGTTCGTCAGCACCAGCATGATGAGCGAGGCGCCCGCCAGCGCCAGCACCGAATAACCGGCGACGTTCATGGTCGGCGAGCCGATGGTGTCGCCGTTCGCAATCAAGAGCACCACGCCGGCAAGGCTCAGAATGAACAGTCCGCGCGCCGCCGGCAACACCGACGTGATCCGAAAACCGCTGCGGGCGACGATGGCCAGCAACGCTCCCATGGCCAGCGCGTCGGCCCGGCAGATGGTCAGAACGTAGGCGGCCATCCAGTTCGTGGCTGGCGGTGCGCTGACCGCGAACCGGGCCAGCGGCGCGACGACGCACGCGAGGATCAGCAGTACGGTCAATGCGGAGCGCTGCAGCAGCAGCACCAGCGCGGGAAACACCAGGTAGAACTGCTCCTCCACCGCCAGCGACCATGTGACGCCGAGCGGCTCGCCGCCGAACGTGCGGCGGCTCGCCATCCAGAGGTTCTGCAGGAGCACACCGTAGATCGGTGTCGATGCGACGAGATCCAGGCGGACGGCCAGAAACGGAATGGTGAAGCACAGGATGAGGACGGCCCAGTAGAGCGGATAAATGCGAAAGAACCGCCGAAGGTAGAACCGTGGCAGGTATGACGGGATGCCCTTGGAATCGAGGAGGATCCCGGCAATCAGGAAACCGCTGAGGCAGAAGAACAGATCCACGCCCGCCCACGACAGCGAGAGCAGGCGCACGAGCCACATCATCCCTGCCGGTTTGGGGCCGTCCGGAGAGAGCACGTGTGGCATCACCATCAGGTGCCACAGCAGAACCGACCCAATCGCGAGGCCGCGGACACCGTCGAGCTCCGCCACCCGCGCGGACGAGTGCACCGACAGCGTCTCCTGCGCCGAGACCGAATCCTGCGCTGCCTGTACCGATCTCATGGAGTCCGTGACACGTATCGGTGGAAGGGCAACGTGACGATAGCGCGTCGTGCGCAGCCTCGCGCAGCTCTGCCGGGCTTAGAGCCCGCCAACGTCAGGCACGGCCGGGCACTAGCCTGACGCGCAGGATCCATTTCACAATCTCTCGTGCCCGATCCTGCCGCTGACGCGGCCTCCACGCACAAGCGCCGCCGGCGATACGCGGGCAGGAACCCGCGCGAGTTTCACGACAAGTACAAAGAACTGAACCCCGAGCAGTACCCCGCGGAGATGCAGAAGATCCTCGCGTCCGGCAAGACGCCGGCGGGCATGCATCTGCCCATCATGATGGCTGAAGTCGTCGGCTGCCTGCGGCCCAGCCCTGGCGAGGTGGCTGTCGATTGCACACTCGGCGGCGGTGGTCACGCGCGCGCGATCCTGGAACGCGTGCAGCCGGGCGGACGGCTCATCGGGCTCGACGTCGATCCGCTCGAGTTGCCACGCACGGAAGCGCACCTGCGCGCGGCCGGTTTCGGCGCCGACACGTTTGTCGCGCGCAATGGCAACTTCGCCGGCCTTGCGAAGGCCCTCGCGGCCGAGGGTCTCGAACACGCCGACGTGATTCTGGCGGACCTCGGCGTCTCCTCGATGCAGTTCGACAATCCCGATCGCGGCTTCAGCTACAAGGGCGTCGGGCCGCTCGACATGCGGATGAACCCGCGGCGGGGGGAACCGGCGTCGCAGTTGATCGCCCGTGTGAGCGAAGAGGCACTGGAGCGGCTGCTCGCGGACAATGCGGACGAGCCGCACAGCCACGTCATCGCCCGACTGCTGAAGGCACAGCCGCTCGAGACGACGCATGCCGCCGAACGTCTGCTGCGCGCAGGCCTCACGTCCGCCATGCCCGGCGTGGCGAAGACGGACGTGAAGATGTCCATCCGCCGCACGTTCCAGGCGCTGCGCATCGCGGTCAACGACGAGTTCTCAGCGCTCGATGCGCTCCTGCGGTCGCTGCCCCAGTGCCTCGCGCCGGGCGGACGCGTTGCGGTTCTGACGTTTCATTCCGGCGAAGACCGGCGGGTCAAGAAAGCGTTCCAGGCGGGCCGCCGTGCGGGCGTGTATTCAGATGTCGCGAAAGAGGTGATTCGCTCCACCAAGGCTGAGACCTTCGCCAACCGGCGCGCCGCCTCCGCAAAACTGCGCTGGGCCGTCCGCGCCATGAAGTGATCGCCGGGCGACACAAGAACCCCTGCGAGTCCGCTCTACCGCTTGAGGCCAAGCGCATCGAACACGGCTTCGGCCACCACGTTTGAAGCCGCGCGCACGGGCCGCCCCTGATTGACCGCACCTCCGGTGGCGTAGGTGAAGTAGTTCTTCGCGAAGCCGATCGCCAGGCGCCTGGATGGATCGGCGTAGCCGAAGGAGCCGCCGCCGCCGACGTGGCCGAACGCGTCGGGCGAAGCCAGCGGGCCGGTGTCGCTGCCGCGACGATAGCCGAGGCCGCGCCGCACGCGCACGCGGTAGACCTCGTCCCACTCGAAGCTTTGCAGCTCGATTCCCGCACGAATGCGGGCTTCGGGCACGATGCGCACGCCATCGAGCTCGCCCCAGTTGGCGAGCATCGCGTAGTGGCGAGCCAGCCCGCTCGCGCTCATGATGCCGCCAGACCCGGGAATGGCGGCCTTCTGGACCTCCGGTCGGTTGAAGACCTTGGCGACGAAGGAGCCAGCCGGTTCGCCGACCATCCGGGCATCGTAGTCGGCCGGCGCCGGAGGCGCGTCCGTGAGGACAGCCACCCGGCGCAACTCGCTATCGGGCACCCCCAGGTACACGCCGTTGATGCCGAGCGGCTTGCAGATCTCGGCCTGCAGAAACTGTCCGATGCTGCGGCCATCGACACGGCGCAGGATCTCGCCGTTGATGTAGCCGTAGTTGAGGGAGTGGTAGGCGGTCCGCTCGCCGATTGGATACATCGGCTTCAGGTCGGCGATGCCGCGGCACATCCTGTCCCAATCGGGCAACCAATCCGGCGTGTAGCCGACCGGTGTCTGGGGCACGCCGGTCTGGTGGGCGAGGGCGTGACGCAAGGTCGCGCCCGCTTTGCCGTTGGCCCCGAATTCGGGCCAGACCTTGACGATCGGCATGTCGTAGTCGAGCTTGTGTTTCTCGACACAGGCGTGCACGCACGTCGCTGTCACGCCTTTGGTGGTCGATGACAGCATGAACATGGTGTCACCGTCGACCGGCTTCCTGGCGGCCTCATCAGCCATGCCGGCCCAGGCATCGACCACCAGCTTGCCGTTGAGGTACGCGGCCACCTGCAGGCCGATCTCCGGTGTGTCGCGCACCAGCGTTTCGAGCGTCGCCCGCACTTTCGCGCTGGCATCGCCGGCTTGTGCCTGCGCCCCCTCGGCAAGGCCCCCGAACGTTGTCGCCGCGGCTGTCAGGGCCAGTCCCTGAATGATCTGTCGCCGGGTGAACGGCCCTTCCTCGAACTCTCGAGGCAGCCCTGCATCGTTGTGCGCCATGCGCTTGTCCTCCGCGGTCGAGGTCGAGAGATGACGATCCGTTTTGACGGCCGAACATATAGCACACGAGGGTTCTGACAGTTGAGCTTCGTCTGGCTGGGCTGGATTGCTGCCATAATCCCAGACGCATACTTTCGCGGCCGACGTGGCCTCCGCCGACGTCGCCAGCCGGGCGCCTCGGCAGCGACACTTCGCTCCTGGTGGTGGACTCCCGAGACGAAATGGCCAACGTCTTCCTTAGTTACGCACGTGAGGACAGCGCCAGGGCCGCAATCATCGCCAAAGCTCTGTCACGGCGATGGACTGTCTGGTGGGATCGGACGATTCCCCCGGGTAAGACCTTCGACGATGTCATCGAGGAAGCGCTCGATCGTGCGGCGTGTGTGGTCGTCCTGTGGTCCAGGACGTCGGTGTTGTCCCATTGGGTCCGATCCGAAGCCGCGGAAGGCGCGCGCCGGGGCATTCTCGTGCCGGCGATTCTCGAAGCCGCGAAGATTCCGCTCGAGTTCAGGCGCGTCCAGGCCGCAAACCTCACGGCGTGGAACGGCGACCCTGAAGATCCGGAGTTCGAGCAATTCATTTACTCGATCTCGACGCTGATAGAACCCACGACCATGATGGCTCCAGCGATGACGCCGCCACGGATCGCGGAGCCGGTTTTCGACTCTTTCGAAAGCACGCCTCGGCCGGAGGCACCGGAGCAGCGGCAGCCCACCCGGCGCCGCTCATATGCGGTCGCCGGGGTCACGACCCTCGCCATCGTTGCGACGATCGGGGGCGGCGTTGCCTGGTGGGCGACGCCCCGGAAGGCAGCTGCTCCGCCGGCGACGGAAACGCCCGACGATCACGTCCGCGCCAAGCCGCCGCAATCGAACGCACCGCCGGTCGCGGCGTCCGATCCCCGTATCGACGTGCCATCGATCGTTGGCTGGCGAGTGGATGCCGCGCGGACGCAACTCGAACGCATCGGGCTGAGCGTCGGCACCGTGCAGGAAACCACCGACGGCAGCCCGGCCGGCACGATCACCGCACAGCGTCCGGCCGCTGGGGAGCGTGTCAGTCCGGGCGCGGCAGTCCAGTTGGTCGTCGCCGCCGCCGCCGATGCGGAGCCAGCGACGACTCCACGTGCATTGCCCACTTCGAAGAGCGCGAGCCGGGTCGCGCAGGGTATCGAGGTGCCAGACCTGACGGGACTGACGATCGACGAAGCGCGCGATCGCGTGGCGCGTCGAGGCCTCACCATTGGCAGCGTCAGCGTACGGTCAAGCGACAGGATGCCTGCGGACACCGTCCTCTCACAAGAACCGCCGGCCGGCACGCGGCTGGCGCCGGGCATGCCGCTCTCGCTCGTGATTGCGGACGCGCCGCGAGTCAACCCGCCAGCGCAGGTGCAGGCGCCGCGCTGATCACTCCGGTCGTTCGACACGGTACAACTCACGGCCGGAATCGGCTGCAAGTAGCGCCAGCGGCAGCGTCCGCTGCAGGTAGTCCACCGATTCTGAAGACGCCGTTGCCCGGTCTATGACCACATAGCGGCAAGGCAAGGGCGCGCTCGATTCGCCCAATGCCGGCGGTCGTGACGTGCCATTCGCGATCGCGGACGCCGCCGAGCCAGACGCAAAGCGCAGCAGCGTATCCAAGATGGGGATGTTGGAATAGGCGGCAGCCACGTCGGGTGGCTTACGCCCGATCGACCCGCCGACGAGCGGATGCTCATGCAGCGTGGCGTAGTAGAGGATGTCGCGTGCGGGGGACCCTGTGTCGCCCATGCCGTCTCCGAATCCGAATGGCACCTCACACACCGCCTCCCCGTCGGAGAGCCGTGCGAGCGTCGCGTACACCGCGGGTTGACTGAGTCGCGTCAGCGGCATCGGCGCGGGCAGGAAATCCAACAGCACCAGCCCGAGCAGGGCCCACTGTGTGACGGCCCGACGCCAGATTCCTTCCAGCCGCGTTACGCGAATGGCTACCAGCACCGCGACCGCCAAATAGACCAGGACCATCGCCCGGCCCGGCACCCGCGCGTTGTTCACCAGGGGAATGAAGCGGGCGAGGATTTGCGGCAGCGGCAGGTCGACGTCGAATCCCGCGACGACGAGGCGCGGGCCGAGCGCCCAGATGAAGGCGATGAAAAGCACTGCGTGCCAGGGGCGCACATCGGGGGAAGGCACTGATCGGCCTCGGCGAGGCCACAGAAGCAAGATCAGCGGTACGACACCCACCCAGGCCACGCCTTCGACGTGATTGAACCATGGCTGCTCGAATACCGCCGCAGTGCGCAGCAGCGGATGAAACGAATTGCCGAGAAAGAGCGCGGCTGGGTCGATCCCGGGCATGGCATTCCGCCACACGTACGACTGCGTCACGTAGCGCCCAGCTGCGGCGAGGGCCGCAGCCTGGTAGAGGAGCGGCGATGCGCAGGCGGCGAAGGTCAGCGCCGACCAGGCCGCTGTGCGGGCGGCGACCCATGAGGGTTCGGGTGCCGGGACCCGTAGACGAAGCGGCACTCGCCACATGGTGAGCATGACGCCACCGAGAAGAGCCCAGCCGAGTGTCAGTGGGTTCTGGACCGAATGTATCGACACCGGGCGTCCCAAAATCGTCCAAGTGCTTCCGTCGGTAGCGCTGATCCACACGATGAGCGCTGCGTCGAGCAGTAGCAGACTCGCGCCGGCCCGACGAATCGTCCGCGTCCGGGTGGTTTGAAGGCGAGCCTGCAGCCTGAAATGCGCGAGCGACAGGTGACCGATGACGTAGGCTCCCGCCATCAAGCCCAGATAGACGACGTAGTAATACGCACTGTAGGCCGCCAGCGCGAGCGCCACGCCGCAGGCGATCATCCACCGGATGCCTCCAGTGGTCAGTGCCCGTCGCAGGCACAGTCCAAACAACGGCAGCACCCAGACGCTGATGAGATCGAAGTGACCCAACAGATGCGCGGACACGTAGGGCGAGGCGCCAAAGATGACCGCGCCGAGCGTCGCCGCGCGTCGATGGCGCGCGATGTCGTAGGTCAGCCAATACGCGCAAGCGAAGTTGGCAAACACTGACAGCAAGATGACCAGATTCAGTGCAGGGACGAGATCGACACGTGCCAGTACCGTCGCGGCAAAGAAACCTTGGAGGGCTGTGTGTGGGTGATTGACGAGGTCGGCGCCGAACGGTGCGAACAGATAGGGCGTATGGAAGAAAGACAAGTCCGACGAGGTTAATGCCCGCCGCGCCCACCAGAGATTCCAAAGGATGCTGTAGTTGTCTCCCGGGTCGCCGGGCACGTGCGTGCCCATGTGCAATACCAGCGGGAAGGTCCAGAGCAGCGAAAGCCCGGCAAACAGCAGCAACGGGCCAACGTGGTAACGGCGCACCCGCCGCAGTGTACCGCGTCAGAAAGCAGACGTGGTCTAATCCGAAGCATGCGCCGTCACTTGCGCAGTGCCCTCTGGATTGTCATCGCCTGTCTTGGAACCGGCCTCACGGTTCGCGCGCAGTGGCTCCACCAGCCGATGGCGGGAGCACCGCGCACGCGCGACGGCAAGATCAACATGACGGGTCCGGTGCCACGGTTGAACGGCAAGCCCGACCTCTCCGGGATCTGGCAGGTGCAGGGCGACCCGCGCCCGCCCGGCGGGCTGTTCGGGATCGGCGAATCGCTCAATTCGAAGTACTTCCGCGACATCCTGTCCGACTTCAAGCCGGATGAGCGCCCGCTCACACCGGCCGGCGCGGACCTGCTCCGCAGGCACAGCCAGCCGGGCGTGTTCAACCCCTCGCTCAACTGCCTGCCCGACGGCGTGCCGCACGGCGATCTCCTGCCGGAGCCGTTCAAGATCATTCACTCCCGCGGCGTCATCGTGATGCTCTACGAGGTCGAGACGACCTTCCGCCAGATCTTCATGGACGGGCGCGCGCTGCCCGTCGATCCGTCGCCGTCATGGCAGGGCTATTCGGTCGGCCGCTGGCACGGCGACACGCTGGTGGTCGAGACGATCGGGTTCAACGATCTGAGCTGGCTGGATGCGCGCGGGACCGGGCACAGCACCGAGATGCGGGTCGAGGAGCGCTTCCGCCGGCGCGATTACGGCCACTTGGACCTGACAATTACCATCACCGATCCCAAGACCTTCACCCGACCGATCACAGTCAGCGTGGTGGAGGAACTGCTCCCGGACACGGATCTGCTGGAGCACTATTGTCTCGAGAACGAAAAGGACGACGTGCACTTTCCGGGCCGGGCGCGGCCCCAGTAGCCCCCCGCACGTCATCCCGCACCTCGTGTCAGAACATGTCGTTGCGCCAGTACAGAACGTCTGCGCTCGACAAGTTCAGCCGCGGCACCCGCGCGGACAGGACCTTCGCCAGCAAGACCTCACGAACCGGACTGGACGTGATCGTGACCTGTGGAGGCGTAAACCCGGGCGGCAGCCGTCCCCGGATAACCGGGCGCGACTCGGCGGGTTCACGCGCGATCAGCGCCTGAAGCAACGCGCCAACGCGGGCGCCCGACGCATCACGGTCGCCGCATTCCTCAATCGTCCACGTGCCGGCACTGACGCTGATGACGACGTACGCGGCCGCCGTGATTCCTTCTTCAGCGATGACGAATTCCAGCTGGGCGGAACCTGCGGACGCCAGCCCCGCGAGCAGGCGTTTTCGGGTCAACGCATATCTGACGAGGTCGACGTCTCGATCGAGGTGGAACCGGCACCGGGCCGCCCGCACGCGGCCCATGGCTGCGATCGCGGCGATATCACGGTCCTCGCCGCCCCTGACCAGCGTCATCGGCGCGCCGTGTCGAGACGATTCCGCGACCGTGAGCTCGGCATCGATCAGCGGAACCACTTCGAAGCCGTCTGGTAGAGGAACCGCCGTTTCAGGCGTTTGAAACACGAGCGCCAGTTCCGCGCCATCCCGTGTGGCGTCCTTCAAGAGTTGATCGACCAACGCCACTGCATGATCGGCGGCGCCGGCCGGATCCGGCACGCCGAACACGGAACCGAGCGCGCAGATGGTCAGCGGCTTCTGATCCAGCATTCCCGTGAGGTCGTACCGCGTTGCGCTGGCCAGCACCTGGCCGCCATCGACCAACGCGAACCGGCGACGATGGTTCAGTCCCCACGCCGTCTTCGCCTGGGCTGCGTCGAACGTGCAGAGTGCCTTTCCGCTCAGGCCATGACAGAGGGCGGGCGGCATGGCGGCCACCACGCGTTGAAGAAGAGGGCCTTCTACGGGTACGATGGCGGGCCGCTTCTCTCCTGAGCGCGGCCGCGTCGGCAGCGATCGGTCTGCTGGCTGTCCGGTTGTGCACATCACCGATTTCACTGTCAAAGCACACTGGCGAGGGATGGGAGCCGATCACGAATGAGTGTCATGTGGATAGCGATCAGCGCCGGCATCGCCGTGTTGGTCTTGGCGCGCGTCTGGTCGCGGTATCAGGCGGCGCCCGGGGCCAATCCGCTCGGTGCGGTCAGCGAGCAGTGGCTGGCCGAGCAGCGCCTCAACCGGCCAGATTCACAGCGCTGATAGCTGGGCGAGGATCGCGCCCTCGCGGCCCTGCCTGGCGGTCGCTACAACTTCGTATCCAGCCCCGCAGCGCGTCACTGCCAGCCGAGCGTCTTCAGGGTGAACGCCGCTGCTGCGACGATCGCCTGAAAGGCAAGGACGGGCACCAATGCGACCGCGAGGACGAGTGCGGCGCCCAGCCCGACGTCGCCCAGGACGGCGGCGAACTGTCCAAAGAGGGTGGTGGGCTGGGCTGGCGCGGCGACCACGTAGGATGCGCTGTCCGTCACCGGTTGAGGGCGCGCTTCTCGAGATGGACTGGCTTGCACCAGGGTCGCGGCTCGTGTGTCCCGCGTGGGTCGGACGTTCCGTTCGAACGCGCCAGGAATCACGGCAGGCGCTCGAACGCCACGATTCGTGCCATGAGTTGCGGGGTCGCTCTGCGACGCGCGGCGGTCCATGCGGCGGCGTGGCGATCGTTCGGCCCACTGGGGCCCGTCCACCACTTCGCATCTGCGAACGCCGGTGACGGCGGCGCGAATCCGAGCAGCGCTTCGATCTGTTCGAAGGTCAGGAACACCGTGGCGGCGTAGCGGCGATCGAGGTAGGTGAACAACGGCATGTACGCAGCGGGGACAGCCGGCCTCGCTTCGTCCGGTGGCGTGACCCGGAGGTTTGGCACATCCTCTCGATGCCTACGGTTCCGAAGCCACGCTGTCACGCGTGCGATGACGCGCCCAACCGGCGATAGCAGGTTCACATGCGGCATGGCTACCGGCGGGCGTTGTTGATGCTCTCGGAGATGGTCTGTTCCGGAGCGTGCCAGAAGCGTCGCGCCACCAAAGGCGGCACGACGGCCACACAGGCCACAACCATCCAATTGGGAACCGACGTGATTCCGATCACGATCGCCACCAGGCCCACAGTCAGCGCCCAGCCGGCGTAAAGCAGCGTTTTGGTATTTTCGGAGAACATGAAGCGAGTCTAGCCGCTGGCAACAGGGGCCGCTGTTCCGAATTGCACGTGTCCGGCCTGGCGGCCTGGTGGGGTCGATCAGTCGTGAAGGACGATACTCAGCAGCGAGCTGTTTACCTTGAGCCGGCCGTTGTATTCGATCAACCCGAGCTTGCGGAACTTGTTCATGAAGAAGTTCACGCGGGAGCGCGTTGTGCCCACCATTTCCGCGAGCGTCTCCTGTGAGAGCTTCGGGAGCACACGCTGTGCCGTGTCCTCCTTCCCGTATCGAGCCAGGAGCAGCAGTGTGCGCGCGAGCCGCTTCTCGCTGGAATTGAACAGCTGATCCACCAGGTCCTCTTCGATGCGGATGTTGCGTGTCAGCATGTGCGCAAGGAACCGGTCGGAGAATTCCGGATGTTCGTGCAGCATCCGAACCATGTCGCGCTTCGGGACTCGCAAGAGGGTCGTCCGCATGACGGCCGTCGCCGTTCCCATGCGCAACGGTTGCCCGGCGAGGCAGCCCTCACCGAAGAAATCGCCGGGTCCAAGCATGGCCACGACCGCTTCCTTGCCGGCCGAGGACAGGACGGAGAGCTTCATCCCGCCCTCCTGGACATAGAACACGCTGTTCGCCTGGGCCCCCTGGGCGAAGACCACGGCGCCGGTGGCAAATCGCACCGTGCGCGACGACATCCTCGCCGATTTCAGGAACGCCTGGACGTCAAAGGCCGTCGGTGGCGCGGGGGCCAGGGATGGCTTGGGTGGCATGTCCTGCCGATCATCCCACGAGTCAGGCCCTGTGCGCAGGCGAACCGCTATCGCCGGCGCGCGGGACTGGCGGCGTCGGCGCGACTCCGTTCAAACCCGCTGATGTTCCGCCGCCCAGGTGGTATAGGCCGCAACTGTCTCCAGTCGGTGGGCGTCCCACCGCTGCCGGCACCTGACGCACACCCAGTCGTCTCCTGCTTCGAGCGCCTCATGTGTCAGCGACGCATGCGGGGTGTGACAGGACGGACAGATCACGAGTCGCAACCCGTCTGGGGGTGTCGCTTGCTTCGCTGCTGTCAATCGCGGTGATGAAGGGGACTGAGTCATATTGAGACGTCTCGAGCGTCAGGGACGAAAGGCGGCTTTATTCGTCGTCCGGATCTTGTCGAGAGCGCCGGCGGCGTCCGCGACCTCTTTCTTCCGTTCCTCCAGTTCGCGACGTGGCGCCTCGATCGCATCCAGCCGTCCTGCCTCCCGGATCGCGGTCCGCGCCTGCGTGCTCAACGCCTTTGACAGGAGGACCAGCTGAAACTCCCTCGTATACGCATCACGAACCAGAGTCAACGATGAGGCGGGGCTATCCCATTGCGCCAGCACGACGGTATCGGGGAGCGCCACTGGTGGTCGGTTGTTCGCCGGCTTGAGTACGGGATCGCCGTAGAGAGCCGTCAGAGACTCGATGATCTCGCGGTTTGTCAGGCCGTTCGTGCGGTCGCGATCGTAGCTGACGACGATCTGATACAGGGCGTCGTTGTGGAAGGCAAAGACGGCCCCGCGCACAGGGTCGGCCATCTCGCCACCGGAACTCGCGTAGGGTGCCCGCCATTCGAGTTGCTGGATCCTTGCGGGCCGTTCGTGCAGCGTCTTGGTATCGGCCGCGCGCGCGCCGCTCGCTGCGACGACGGACTCGAGGCTGCTTTCGAGGACGTAGACCCGATAGCGAGACAGGTCCTGTGTCGATCCGGGTTGCGAAGTGAAGAGGAGAACGATTGCGATGGAAAGGGCGCGTGCACTGTTCATGAACGACTCCTGGCGTGTACCGGATCTGTAGCCTGACAGCATGCGTCGTGGCTGTCTGTGCCGCATTGCACAAGGGCCGATCGCGCCGGGACGTCTAGTCGTGCAGGACGACGCTCAGGAGTGCGCTGTCAACCGTCAGCGTGCCGTGGTCCTTGATGAGTCCCAGCTTTCGGAACTTGTTCATGAAGGCGTTCACGCGCGGTCGGGTGGTGCCGGCCATCTCGGCGAGCGTCTCCTGCGAGAGTGTCGGCAGCACGCGTGGTGATGTGCGAACGTCGCCGTAGCGTGCCAGCAGGAGCAGCGTTCGCGCCAACCGCTTCTCGGTCGAGTTGAACAGCCGATCGACGAGGTCCTCCTCGATTCGGATGTTGCGGACGAGCATGTGGGCGATGAATCGATCCGAGAGTGTGGACTGTTCGTGCAGGGTCCGCATCATCGCCTCCTTCCGAATCCGCAGCACGCTCGTCGGCACCAGCGCCGTCGCTGTCCCGATTCGGAGAGGTTGTCCGGCCAGACAGCCTTCACCGAAGAAGTCGCCGGGCGCAAGCGTGGCGACGATCGCCTCCCGGCCGTTTGGGGACACGACCGAGAGCTTCACCCCGCCCTGCTGGATGTAGAAGACGCTGTTGGCCGCGCCGCCCTGCGCGAAGACAATCGAGGCCCGCGCGTAGCGCACGACGCGGCGTGAGATGCCAGCCGAGTCGAGGAACGCACGCACGTCGAAGGGGGGCAACGACCGTCGCAGTGAGCGCGGCGTGCCGGTCACGCGTTTCCCCGCATGACTACGCAGTCGCGCCATCGACGTGATTGACGTTCAGGAAATCCTCCGCCCGGCGGTACGAGCCGAGGTCAGATTGCCGAGAATGGCGAGTCTCTTCATTCCGAAGCGTAGCTCGATCCTAGGGGAGCCGGCTGGCGACGGCTGTTCACTCTTGAACAGCCGCACGGCCAGTGAGCGTGGAGCACACCGTGTGCTCTTCGGAACAGCCGCCCGGCCTGGTCTGCGCTCTCATCGATGACGATGACCGAAGGCACGGCTATGAACGACCGGCCACCCGACCTGGTGCAGCCATCCACTGACACCATTGGCATGCTCCGCGAGCTCGTCGACGCGCTCGATCGACGAGTCCCCCGTGCCGAGCGGGTGGGCGAGACCCGGATCGCCTTCGAGGCGGCAGCGCTCAGGAGAGCAGCGCTGAACCGCATCGATGAGCTGACGCGGCCCGGCGTGGAGAACGCCTACGACCAGGGGCTCGCCGAAGCGGTCATGAGCGACGATGGACCTGCGCGCTCATGAGCATGACACCGGGACGCGCTCCCGTCTCGCCGTAGCCAACAAGGCGTGACGTCAATCGCTCACGCTGTGCACAAGCGGACAGACAGCCAACCTCTGAAATGCCAGGATCGTGACATGAATGTCAGACCACTCCACGATCGCCTCGTCGTTCGCCGTCTCGAAGAAGGTGAGCAGCAGATCGGCGGCATCATCATCCCCGACTCCGCAAGAGAAAAGCCGCAACGCGGCACCGTGATCGCCGCCGGCAGCGGCACCATCAAAGAGGACGGCACGCGAGTGCCTCTCGACGTCAAGCCGGGCGATCTGATCCTCTTCGGCAAGTACGCGAGCCAGGACATCAAGCTCGATGGCGAGGAGCTCCTCATCATGCGCGAGAGCGAAGTACTGGCCGTCATCGAGACATCAACCACGAACGAAGGCAGCTAATGGCAAAAGACATCGTGTACGGCGAGGCGTCGCGGCAGGGGATTCTTCGCGGTGTGAACAGCCTTGCGAACGCAGTCAAGGTGACGCTCGGACCACGAGGGCGCAACGTCATCCTCGGCACGGCGTTCGGGGCGCCCACCATCACCAAGGACGGCGTCACGGTCGCGAAGGAGATCGAGTTGAAGAATGCGCTCGAGAACATGGGAGCGCAGATGGTCAAGGAGGTGGCGAGCAAGACCTCGGACGTGGCCGGAGACGGCACCACGACCGCCACGGTACTGGCCCAGGCCATCTATCGCGAAGGTGCGAAGAACGTGACCGCCGGGGCCAGCCCCATGGCCCTCAAGCGCGGCATCGAGCACGCCGTCGTCGCGATTACAGCCGAGCTCGCCCGGATGTCCAAGCCGGTGAGCGGAGCGATGATCGCGCAGGTCGGCACCATCTCCGCGAATCAGGACGAAGGTATCGGCCGCATCATCGCCGAGGCCATGGAGAAGGTGGGCAAGGACGGAGTCATCACCGTCGAAGAAGCCAAGAGCATCGATACCTCGCTCGACATCGTCGAGGGCATGGAGTTCGACCGCGGCTATCTGTCGGCGTACTTCGTGACCGACCCCGAGCGGATGGAAGTGGTGCTGGAAGATGCCCTCATTCTGATCCACGAAAAGCGGATCGCGGTGATGAAGGATCTGCTGCCACTGCTGGAACTCGTGGCACAGGCCGGCCGGCCCTTGCTGATTGTCGCGGACGACATCGAAGGCGAGGCGCTGGCAACCCTGGTGGTCAACAAGCTGCGCGGCACGCTGCGGGTGGCGGCGGTGAAGGCCCCCGGTTACGGCGACCGCCGGAAAGCGATACTCGAGGACATTGCCGTGCTGACCGGCGGTAAGGCCATCACCGAGGATCTCGGCCTGAAACTCGAGAACGTGACGATTGCAGACCTCGGTCAGGCCAAGAAGATCACCGTCGACAAGGACTCCACGATCATCATCGAGGGCGCGGGCGCCGCGGAGTCGATCGCGGGACGGGTCAAGCAGCTCCGGACCCAGGTCGAGGACACCACGTCGGACTACGACCGCGAGAAGCTGCAGGAGCGGCTCGCCAAGCTGGTGGGCGGTGTGGCGATCATCAAGGTCGGGGCGGCCACCGAGACCGAGTTGAAGGAGAAGAAGGCGCGCGTCGAGGACGCGATGCACGCGACGAAAGCCGCCGTGGAAGAGGGCATCGTGCCCGGCGGCGGCGTGGCGTTGCTGCGCGCGGCGAAGGTGCTCGAGCACCTGGCCGCTGATGGCGACGAGCGGATTGGCGTCAAGATCATCCTTCGAGCGGTCGAGGAACCGATGCGCTGGATCGCGACCAACGCCGGCCACGAGGGCTCGATCGTCGTGCAACGGACGCGCGAGATGGCTGAGGAAGAGGGCTTCAACGCCCAGACCGAGCGTTACGAGAATCTGGTCCAGGCCGGCGTGATCGATCCGACCAAGGTCGTGCGCTCGGCGCTGCAGAACGCCGCGTCCATCGCCTCGCTCCTGCTCACGACCGAGGCCGTCATTTCGCTGATTCCCGAGTCGGCGCAACCTGGGGCGGCGGCGATGGGCGGCATGGGCGGGGGCATGTATTGATCATGGCCACTGCAGGCACCGTGCTGCCCAGAGACACCCATGTCACCCACACCGACGCGCCGGTGCTTCCGGGCATCAATCCGCTGACGCCGGGCACCATGCCCAGGGCTGAAGACGACGAGGCCACGCGCGCGCACAGTCCCGAGTTCCATGACCGTCCGGGCAGCGGCAAGAACACGGCGGACAGGCTGAAGTATTTCTGACGGCCTATCGCCCCTCGATCACCAACGAGGTTGCGGTTGTCCCGTCATGATGGGCGCAGGATGACAGAGACGCGCTTCCGCCAGGCCTTTCTCCTCCTGCTGGTCGCGGCGATCTCCGCCGCCTTCGTCGCGATGATCCGCTCGTTCCTGGTGACCATCCTCCTGGCGGCCATCTTTGCCGGCCTGAGCTACCCGGTCTATCAGTGGATGCTCCGCCGGCTCGGTGGCCACAGGGCGGCGGCGGCGATCGCGACGCTCGTGCTGCTGTTGACGCTGGTGATGGCGCCGCTACTGGCGGTGCTTGGAGCCGGCGCGAATGAAGCGCTGCGGGTGTCCGAGACTCTCCGGCCAGGCCTTCAGCGGTTGGTCGATGAGCCTGGCGAGTTCGACAGCCTGCTGAGGGGCATCCCCGGCTATCAGCACATCGAGCCGTACCGGGCCCTGATTCTCACCAAGGCCGGCGAGCTGGTCGGGGGCACGAGTGCCTTTCTCTTCGCCGCGCTCTCGGCGACGACACGCGCGACCGGCCTCTTCGTCTTTCACTTCTTCGTCTTGCTCTACACGATGTTCTTCTTCCTGACCGGCGGCCCGGCGCTCCTCGAGGCCGTTCTCGGCTACCTGCCGCTCACCGACGCGGACAAGCAGCGAATGGTCGGTAAATTCGTGTCGGTGACTCGCGCGACGCTCAAGGGCACGGTCCTGATCGGGGCGGTTCAGGGTCTGCTTGGAGGGTTGGCGTTCTGGGCCGCGGGTCTCGATGGCGCCATCTTCTGGGGCACGGCCATGACCGTCCTGTCGATCGTTCCCGGCATTGGCGGCGCGCTCGTCTGGGTGCCAGCCTCGATCGTTCTCGTCGCCACGGGGGAGGTCTGGCGAGGGATCGGCCTCGCACTGTTCTGCGGATTGATCGTCGGTACCGTGGACAATGCGCTGCGGCCGCGGCTGGTCGGACAGGACACGAAGATGCACGAGCTCCTCATCTTCTTCTCGACCCTCGGCGGACTGTTGCTGTTCGGCGCCATGGGTTTCATCCTGGGCCCGATTCTGGCGGCTCTGTTCGTCACCGCCTGGGAAATGTTTGGCACGGCGTTCCGGAGCGAGCTCGCAGAGCCCATCGCGCGAGTCCCGTAATCTCCCACGACTGGATACTTTTCAGATGGCCGGTGTGAGGTGAGCCGCTGGAAGGTTGCGGCTCACCCGGTCGATGAGTTGGTCACCTGCTGACGCGTACGGTCAGCGGCGCGGCCAGCTGGATCGAGACATCCGTCCCGCTCGGG
>Ga0070675_100001565_pt1 | contig 16910 bp, 11 predicted proteins | sample KBSM43metaG_FD_65343 | JGI IMG/M metagenome (GOLD analysis project Ga0070675, IMG submission 65343) | Miscanthus rhizosphere microbial communities from Kellogg Biological Station, Michigan, USA - KBS M4-3 metaG | ecosystem: Host-associated > Plants > Roots > Rhizosphere > Soil ...
CCGTAGGCGCCGCCCGCCTGGTAGAAGCCGGCGCGCGCCCAGAGGCGACACGCGATCGTCTGGTAGAGCAGCCAGCGGTTGACCATCGCGTCGAACAGCGGATCCGGTGTTCGCACCGCGACCGCACCGAGCAGCTCGTCCCAGCGCGCCCGCACCTGCAACAGGCGGCGTAGCGGCGGGACCAGCGCCGCCTTGGCGACGAGCGCTTCGGCCGCGTCCGGACTGGCGCCGTAGCCGAGCAGGAACACGCGTTCGAGCGAATCGCCGGCGCGCAGCGTGACGCGGGTCGAGAGCGCGGCGCACGGGTCGAGGGCGCAGCCGCTCGCTTGGCCGTAGTGGTCGGGGACGATGACGCGGCCGCGGGCGTCGAAGGTCTCGCGTCGGTCGCAGGTCCAGTCGGCGAGGTCCTCGCGATCGCCGAGGAGGGCGAAGAACGCGGTGCCGCCACCGAAGCCGGCCGAGCGGTCGCGCTGGCTGCAGAAGAGGGCGGTCGCTCGGCGCGCCTCGCCTTCGCCGTCGTCGAGATTGGTCGGCGCGTCGTCGCTCGCCGGTGCCGCCGCCATCGTCGCCATGCGGGTGTGGCTGCTGGCGCGATCGCTGCGCTGGGCACCGAGGATCCACTCGGCGATGCCGACCAGGCGCAGCTGGATCGTTCGATGGCCGCGATTGACCAGGCGAACGCGCACCTGCTTGACCGATGTTTCACCGTCGACGCACCAGGTGACGTTGCAGTCGAGCGCACCGCGCCGATGGCCGACGATGCTGTAGCCCTGACCGTGGACGACGCGATAGTCGGAGTCGGAGTCGCCGGCACACGAGGGCGTGACGCTCCACGCCTGCATCGTGCGCAGGTCCTGGAGCAGGAACCATTCGCCGGCCGGGTCGGCGACGGCGTCGTTGGACCACGGCGTGAGCATGTTCAGTCGGCTGTTGAGGGCCCACGTGTAGCCGCCGCCGGCCTCGCTGATCTGGGCGCCGAACTCGGGATTGGCGAGCACGTTGACCCACGGCCTGGCCGGCCGCATGAGCGCGGTGACGTCGAAGCGGAACTCGCCGCCGGCGGCGGCGAAGTCGCCGCTGGCCCGCCGCGGTACGATCTCGGCGCCCATCTCGCCCGACAGGGTCGCGCACGAGATCGCCTGGCGGTCCTGGAACGCACGCTCGTGCAGCTCGGCGAATTCCTCGACATGGTGGGCGAGCGGCCGGCCATCGGCGCTGAAGCGGACTCGCGCCAAGGTGCGCAGGGTCGAGACTTCGTCGCCACTCAGGTCGCTCGCCTGCAGCAGGTGAAAGCCGGTCTCGGCGCTGCCCGGTTGCGCCGCGATCGCGGCTTCATGCTGCTCCTTGAGCGCGGCGATGCTGCGGTTGAGCGGCATCAGGTAGGACGTCGGCTCGAAGTTGACGACCACCAGATCGCAGGCGATCCCGCCCCATGACCAGAGTCGCAGCGCCTGCGCCAGCGAGCGCAGCAGGGCACCGCCTTGGGCGACGCCGGCGGACACGAGCACGATCGGCCGGTCGCCCGAGATGCCGAAGCGCCACAGCAGGCGCCGGTCGCAGACGTCGGCGGCCTCGGTGGCGCGCAGGTGGGTGCGCGTCAGCGACAGTGCCAGCGTCGTCGACAGCGTCTGGATCGCGGCGAAGTTCTCGGCGTTGATTCGCATCTCGCGCAGACGGATGCCGGTAAGCGTCGCCGACATCAGCGAGGCGCGCTCGATGTTGCCGAGCTGGCGGTACTTGTCGATCACCGCGCGCAGCGTCGCCGGGTCGTCGGCGGCGGCGGTGCAGAAGGTCAGCTGGACCTTGGCCTTGGACGCGATCTGCAGCCGCACCGCGAACGCCGCGACCGGATCGAGGCCGGTGTCGAGGGTCACGCCGGCGCTGTCGGCAGCGTCTGGCGGCAGATCGTCGAACGATGCCAGCGGGTGGCTCGCGGCACGATTGCGGCCGAGCCAGCGCAGCCGGTCGACCTGGATCCGGATCGAGGCGCCGGCCGGTTCGACGCCGGCCAGGAAGTTCGCGGCGAGCAGGCCCTTGTCGGTCGCCAGACGCGGCTTGCGTGCGAAGACGATCGCCTGGTGCTGCGCCTGCCATTCAGCGCTGACGAAGAGGTTCGAGAACGCCGGGTGTGCCTCGTCGGCGCGCGGATCGGCGAGCGTCACTTCGAACGCGGACATCAGCTCGAGGTCGAGCGTGCGGTCGCCGTAGTTGTGCAGGACGATGCGGCGAAACTCGATGTCGTCTTCCGGGCTCACCCAGACCGTCGTCGTCGCCTCGACCTCGGGCCAGGTGGCGTCGAAGACGACGCGGTCGGCGTGGAAGCTGCAGTGATAGTGCGCGCCCGAATCGGGCGCCGGATGCTGGCTCAGCGATACCGGCCGCGGCTGGCGATCCCAGCGCAGGTGAAAGAACCAGCCGTACGCATCGCGCAGGGCGTCGTCGCGCGCACGCGAAAGGGTGACGTTGCCCCAGCGGCTGACGCCGGCTCCGTTGGCCCTGAGCGCGACGGCGTAGCGGCCGTTCGAGAGCAGATGGGTCGGCTCGATCGCGGTCATGCCGGGCATGATTTCGCGGAACATGCCGGGCAGTCGCTTGAGCAGGCTCGTCGTCGGGCTTGCCGGCGGCGCGCGCAATGGCGGCACCTCGCGCGGCGCGCGCTCGTGCAGCAGCGAGGCCACCGCCTCGACCCGGGCATCGCCCATTCCCCAATGGCGCGCCGTGCCGTCGAGCAGGACATTGGCGAGGGCGACGATGCTCATCCCCTGGTGGTGGGCCATGAAGGTGAACACACGCGCGACGCCTTCGGCGCCTTGCTGGCGCCCAGGCGTGTAGTCGAGCGCCTCGATGAAGCCGTAGCGCCCGCGCGCGCGCGCCTGCTCGAGCCGGCGCAGGTTGATCGTCGCGCGGTGCGGCGCGACCTGCGCCGCCAGCGCCGTCGCGTAGGGCGCGATCACCAGCTCGTCGCTCGGCGTTCGGCGCAGCGCCAGGCGGGGCACGCCCTGCGGCGCGTACTGGTAGGCCAGGGTATGGTCGCTTGCAGAGTAGGCGCACTCCGAGATGCCCCAGGGGACGTGGTGCTCGCGTGCGAAAGCGCTGTGCTCCTCCACCGCGGCGAGCGCCGCGCTGTGCAGCACGCTGCCATACGGCTCGTCCAGGACCAGCGTCGGCATCAGGTACTCGAACATCGATCCCGACCACGAGCGCAGGCCCGCGAGCGCGCCGACGGCGTAGAACGGACGACCGAGCGCGGCCCAGTGGGCCGGGGCAATGTCGCCTTTGGCGATCGCCCAGAGGCTGGTGGCGCGCGCCTCCGACGCGAGTAGGTCGTAGAAGCCGCTGTCGAGCTGGTGCTCGGTGACGCGAAAGCCGATGTGGAACAGGCGCCGCTTGCGGTGGAAGAGGAAGCCGAAGTCCGGCTCGCCGGCGAGCCGCTGGCAGGTCGTGGCGATGGCGACGAGACGCGCGGTCGCGCTTGCCTCGCTGGCGCCGCTCGCGACGTTGCGCAAGGCCGAGCGCAGGGTCGCGAGGTGGTCGGCGAGCGCCCAGGCGAGTTGCTGCGCCGGTGTCGGCGACAGTTCCTCGGCGCCGGGCGTGGCGTCGGCGCCGCCCAGCTCGGCCGTGGCGGCGTCGAGGCGGGCCTCGAACGCAGCAGGATCGCTTGCGATGTGCCCCAGCGGCTCGCGCGCCGCGAGCACCTCCGCCAGCACCGGTCCGCCGAGCGTCGGTGCGCCGGCGCCGCGCAGCGCCGCGATGCGCGCCAGCGAGAGCGCCAGGGCGCGCTGCAGCGACGTCGTCGAAAGCGGCGCTTGGCATGTCGCCAGGCAGGCTTGCGCCAGCGCGATCAGATGCGTGCACAGGTTGCCGCTGTCGACGGTCGAGACGTAGTGCGGTGTCAGCGGCTCGGCGTTGCGCGTGTCGTACCAGTTGAGGAAGTGGCCGCGATGGCGCTCCATCGCCGCGAGCGTCGCCAGCGTCGCTTCGATGCGCTCGATCATCTCGATCGCGCCGATCCAACCGAATCGGTGCGCGCAGGCGCACGAGAGCAGGTACAGGCCGATATTGGTCGGCGAGGTGCGGTGCGCGACCATCTCGCTGGGCGTGGTCTGGAGGTTGTCGGGCGGCAGGTTGCGCTCGTCGGGACCGACGCAGCGCTCGAACAGGCGCCAGGTGTCGCGCGCGATGTCGTGCAGATAGAAGCGATCGGCGCTCGAGAGCGCGTCGCCGTGCCGGCGCGGCCGCGGCCGGCTCACCCACCAGGTCCAGACCGGCGCCAGGGCCCACACCAGGCACAGCAGAGACGTGCTTGCGGGCCAGGCGGTGCCGCCCGCCAGCAGGGCGATCCAGAGCACGACCGCAGCGACCGGCGTGCGCCAGTGCTGGCGAACCAGGCCAGCGAGCGAGCTCGTGGCCGCCGCTTGCGCCGCCGCTGCCGTGGTCCACTCGAGCAGGCCGCGTCGACTGACGAAAAGCCGGTACAGGGCGCGCCCGATCGCATCGACGGCGTTCAGCGCCAGCTGGAGCAACTGCGCCAGCAGCCAGGCACCGCTGGCGACGGCGCGACCGAGGTCGGCGAATGCCTGGCGGTAGAAGTGGATCCGGGCGATGTCGTCGCGGCTCGGCGCCATGCCGGCAAGTGCGCCCATCAACGGCCCGGCCGAGAACGCGAAGGCGACCAGCGCGAGCGTCGCCCAGGGCGCGATCGCGTCGGTCGCCAGGGCGAAGGCGATCGCCGCCAGCGACATCGGCGCGACCAGCGAGCGGCGCAGGTTGTCGAGCATCTTCCAGCGGTTGATCGCGCGTACGCGCCAGCGGCCGGCATGGAGGAGGATCGGCAGCAGCTGCCAGTCGCCGCGCGTCCAGCGATGCACGCGCGAAGCAGCGACGTCGGCGTGGAACGGCGCGTCCTCGATCACCGTGATGTCGGTGACCGCGGCGCAGCGCGCCAGCGAGCCTTCGAGCAGGTCGTGGCTGAGGATCTGGTTCTCGGGTAGTCGACCGCCGAGAACGGCGTGCATCGCCTGGACATGCAGCAGGCCCTTGCCGGCAAACGTGCCCTCGCCGAACACGTCCTGATAGACCTCGGAGCTGGCGGCGCTGTAGGGGTCGATCCCCGGCTGGCCGGCGAACAGCCAGTGGTACAGGGTGACGTTGTCGGGGTCGGGCAGGGGCGTCGCGACGTGCGGCTGCAGGATGCCGTAGCCGCGCTCGACGCGCTTGCCGTCGGCCGACAGGCGCGGCTGGTTGTGCGGATGCGCGGCGACGCCGACGAGGTCTTTGAGCCGTCCAGGCGGCAGCCTCGTGTCGCTGTCGAGGGTCACGACATAGCGCGTGCCGGCGGCGACGGCCGAGCTGCGCCCGAAGTCGAAGAACGGGCTTGCCCCGCCCTCGGCGAGCAGGCCGATCAGCTGCTCGAGCTTGCCGCGCTTACGCTCCCAGCCGATCCAGCGTCCCTCGGAAGGGGCGAAACGGCGCGCGCGGTGTAGGACGATGAAGCGCGCCGGATCGTCGGGATGGACGGGATACAACCCGTTCAGCCGCTCGATCTCGGCAGCCGCGCCGGCGAGCAGCTCCGCGTCGCCGGCGACGCTTTCGGCATCGGCATCGGGCCAGTCGGTGAGGAGCGCGAACTGGGCGTGGCGCTCGGGGTTGGCGAGGTAGTGCAGCTCGAGGTCATGGGCGAGCTCGCGGCCCGACTCGGGCGAGCTCAGCATCGCTGGGATCGCCACCATCGGCCGGTGCTCGGCCGCAATGCCGCTGGCGAACGCCAACCGTGGCATGCGCACGGGTCGCGCGGATTCGCTGATCAGCCGGTTGATCAGCGCGACCGCGGCTTCGGAGGCTGGGAAGAGCAGCAGCAGCGCAGCGCTCGCGCTCAGCCACCAAGCGACCTGGCCCGGTGGCAGTGCGACGCTGTGGCGGACCAGCAGCCAGGCGACCAGGACCAGCGTCGTCAGGCCGATGGCGCCGAGATAGGCCGGCAGCGCCGCGCTCTGCAGCCAGCGGTGCCAGGCCAGCGAGCGGTCGCTGCCGAGGCCGACGACACGGCGCAGCTCGCCTCGACCGGCGCCGCGCAGCCAGTAGTTGGCGACCGTGTGCGCGTCGTCGTCGTCGGCATCGCCCTCGGGCGACGACTCGGCGCCGTGCATCAGACCGAGCAGGAGTGTCGCCACTTCGCGCTCGCTCCTGCCGGACTTGCGCGCCAGCTTCTCGATCGCGTGCAGCGTCTGGTCGCGGGTGTCGTCGCGCTCGGCGGCGAACGCCGGCGAGGTAAGCATGAGCTGAGTCAGGACGCTGGTCGAGGCAACGATGTCGGGCCAGTCGGCGTCGCTGATCGAGCGCAGCGACATAATCGAGTTGCTCACGCTCAGGTTGTCGGCAGCCTGCGCCGCCGGCAGCCGCGTCTGGATCTCGGCGAGATGCGGCGCGACCCGCTGCAGCCAGTCGAAGAAGCGCTGGTTGGCGGGCGAGCGATGATCCTGCAGCTGCTGCGCCATCTGCGCCAGGAACGCGTCGCCGACGCCGCGCCGGTTGAGCAGGGCGAGGATCCGGTCGAGCTCCTCCGGGCTGTAGCTCTCGATCCGGTCGCAGCACAGATTGGCGATCTCGCGTGCCGCCTTGTTGGCGGCCGCGCGCTCTGCCAGCCGGCGCAGGTTTTCGATCAGCACGACGCGCAGCGTCGTCGGCAGCGCCCAGAGCTCGCCCAGCGTCAGCTCGCGCACTTCCTCGTAGGCACGCAGGAAGTGGACGAGCAGATCGTCGTCGAAGGCGCTGTCGGTGTGGGCGACGAATGCCCAGGCGACGCCGTAGATGCGCGGCAGGCCGACCAGCGGCTCTTCCTGCAGCACTGGCAGATCGCGGAAATAACGCCGCGGCAGGCCGTCGTTGATCTCGCGCAGCTGCGCTTCGATCAGGTGGAAGTTGTCGAGCAGCCATTCGGCCGCCGGGCTGACGTCGTAGCCGGTCGTTGCCTGCGTGCCGATGTAGCGCTGCGTCTCGCGCAGGACCTGGACGTTCTCGCGCAGTCGCGGGAAGAAGGCGCTCGTGCGCGACGTCGCGAACGCTGCGGCGTGGGTCTCGGCGAGGCTGCGGCCGTGCTGGGCGAAACGCTCGGGACCGAAGATCTCGGATCGATTCGGCCGTTCGACCGGCCCGCGCGAGGGATCGAGGATCTCAGCCAGCTCCGCTGGTGCGTCGGGCACCAGCCGCAGCAGGTCGGACTCGGCCATCCGTCAGGCGACGAGCGAGGCGATCCCGAAAACGATGGCGACGATGACCGCGGTGGTGACGAAGCGCGGCGCGATGAAGCCGATCAGGCTGTCGGCTGCGCACCGCAGCGCGAACAATCGGCCGCGCGAGCCCCTGCATCGGTCGACGTGGGCGCCGAGAGCCGACAGCTCCATCGGCGTGGTGTCGGCGGCATCCGCGATCGCCGCGGTGGACCACGGTCGCGTGTTGACGCGTCTGGCGATGCTGACGACGGCGTGAGAGCTCATGCGGGTTCCTGGACGATGGTCCCTAATGTAGCGAACAGCGGTAAAAAGGTCTGTCAGACCACACTGCGGTATCTGTAGGATTTATCTGATCAGCAAGTTTCGAACCGCATCAGGGACAGGCAAAAAAAACGCGCCGAAGCGCGTTTTCAAAGACCCCACGGAGGGAGACCGGTCGAGGTCCGCGCGAGGCGGTTCGACAAGGGGCCGTTGGGAGGTAACCGAGTCTCTAGCCGCTACGGCAAGCCGGATGCCTGGGTCGGGGGTGGATTCACCGCGGTGGCCCGTGCCTTCGACGGCCGCGCAGCGTTCGCGAACATCCGCACCCACGACTCCACCGGCATGCGGCGCAGCGCGTGAGTGGCCAGTTGCGGCAGCAGGCCGATGAAGAGCGCAGGGCGCAGCGCCCAGCGCCAAGGCTTCACCAGGACCAGCAGGGCGCCGATGCCGGCAGCGCCAGCGATGAGCGCGAGCGGATTGCGCTTCGCGACCGGCCCGATCAGCGTGCGCGACGCGTCTTCGGCCACTGCTCCGGCGGTGCGCAGCGGATGCTGCTGCCACCAACTCTCGAGCGATTCCATCAGCAAGCTCGCCCCGGGCACCTCACGGGCGCGCGCGAGCAGCGCCTCGCGCAGCTTTCCGAGGCCGCCACCCAGCAAGGGTGCACGCTTGGGCGGATGCGAAATCTTGAGCATCGAGCGTCGCAGGCGCGCCCGCGAAGCAGCGAGACGCTCGGCTGCCGACGGCTCGACAACGGATGCCGCGGCCGGAGCGACCCGTGGCGCGGCTTCGGCGGCGCGGCTCGCCGCCGGAATCGAGGGACCGCCGCCTGGTGCCATCGTCGCGCTCATGGTGCGCTCACCTCGCGCAGCATCGCGATGTCGGCGTTGAGCTGCTTCTTGACCGTCTCGAAGGCGCTCTCGGTCGGCTTCGAGCGGGCGACCATGAAGCAGACAACGGCGCCGGCGAGCGGCACCAGCGGGACGACCACCATCGCCCAGGGCGCCGGATATTCCGACGCGGGAACCGCGGCGCAGAATAGCAGCGCCACGCCGACCAGGCCGAGCCCGAGCAACGCCAGGATCAACGCGCCGGCATACAAGCCGATGCGCAGCGCCCACGAGGTCGAGACCTTGTGCACCTCTTCGCCGACGAGTGCTGCATAAGCCTCGACGTGATCTCCGAGCAGATGCGGCTCGGTCGCCGCCAGGCGCAGCAAGGGATGGATCATGATCTGACAGTCCGGCTCGAGCGAATCGTGGTGGGCTGCGCCATTGCCGTCAGTCGCGCGAGCGGCCGAGCAGGCTGATCAGTCCCATCAGCAGGGCGCCGGTCGCAGCAGCGATGAGCATCGCCTTGATCGGTTCGTCCTTGACATACGCGACGGTCATGTCCTGCGCCTGCTGCGCGCGCTCGCGCAACTGCTGCGAGGTGTCGCGAACGGCCTCCATGCCGCGGCGCGCCGCCGCTTCGGCTTGCGAGGAGACCTTGTTGAGCAGCGGGCCGGCCTGGCTGCGCATCTCGTCGACCTTGTCGGAGAGACGGTTCATCGTCTCGTCGGCGGCCCGCTGCGTCGAGCGGATCGCGTTCTGGGCCGTTCCCGCGGCGGTGTCGGCGATGTCCTGGCTTTGCTGGGCGAGCGGCTTCGAGGGGTTGCTGGTGCCAATGGTGTTCATCGAGTTTCCTTTGCTGGGGGTGACGGGTCATCTCGCGTGTCGTAGCACGAACGAGGCAACGGGTTCAGTGTGCAGGGTGCTGCGAGCGGCAAGGATAGGTGCCGCGCGCGCCGCCCTGTCGGGACAGTCACCTCGGCTCCGTAGGACGCGACCGACAGGGTAACGGAAAGCATTCAGGCTGCGGCGGGCAGGGCCAGCTTATCGCTGTGGCCCATCGCGACGGGCTGCTCCGGACGAGGCGCCGGAAGGGTCGCTTCGATCAACGTCCCTGCGCCGGGGCTCGACACCAGCTGCATCGTCCCGCCCTCGGCCTCGACCCGGTAGCGCATGCCGATCAGTCCGTGTCGCGCCAGGCGCGGCACGTCGGTGTCGAAGCCGATGCCGTCGTCCTTGACCGCGATCCGCGCGCCGCCGCCCTGGATCGGCTCGAGCGTGACGACGAGCTCTCGCGCCTTGGCGTACTTGACGACATTGGTGAGGGCTTCCTGGACCAGGCGATAGACGGTGAGCTGCGCCGCGGCATCCAGCTCGACGCTGGCGAGGTCGTCGATGACCTTGATCTCGCTTCGCGCCGCGAACTCGCGCAGCAGGATCTCGAGCGCGGCGACCAGGCCGAGGTTGCTCAGCGACGACGGCCGCAGGTCCTCGATGATCCGGCGCTTGAGCGCGATCCCGCCGTTCAGGGTCTCGTTGAGGTGCGCGAGCCGCTCGGTTGCGTCGGCCGTGACCGTTGCGCCGAGCCGCGACTTGAGGCGGGCGACGTCGAGCTTTGCCGCGGTGAGCAAGGCCCCGAGCTCGTCGTGGAGCTCGCGCGCCAAGCGGCTGCGCTCGTCCTCACGGATCGTCTGCAAGTGCTGCGCGAGCTCGCGCAGCTGCTCGGTTCGGGCCGCGACCTCGGCCTCGAGGCGATTCCTCTCCCCGGCGACGCGCTCGGCCTCGTCGGCCAGGGTGCGGTCGAGGGTCGCCGTCTGGCGCAGGTACATGAAGAGCGCGAGCAGGCTGACCGCCGCCATTGCCGAGACGCCGATGCGGTTGAGCAGCAGCGTCTGGTAGACGTTGCGCCGGCCGCTCGCGACCTGCGTCGTTTCGTAGTTGATGAGCTGCTCGCCGAGCGTTCGCACGTGCTCCATCTTCTCGCGACCGATGTCCGACAGGAGCAGCTCGCGCCAGCCGTTCTCGACCCCGCGGTCGTGCAGGTCGATCGTCGTCGCCAGCTCGCTCAGCTTGGCCTCGGTCTCCCGCGCGACCTCGCTCATCACCGGCGCCGTTGCGGCGTCCGCCGCGTAGTGGCTGCTCAGCCAGGCAAGCAGCGAGCGGGTCTCGGTCACGGCCTCGTGATAGGGGCGCAGGTATTCCTTGCGATCGGTCAGCAGAAAGCCGCGTTGCCCCGTCTCGGCGTCGAGCAGCGACTTCACCAGGTCGTTGAGCTTGCCGCGCGCCGTTGCCCGCTCGCCGAGGGTGTCGAGCGAGGAGGTCGCGTCCTGGTACGAGGCTTCGCTGATGGCGAGCATCGACAGCGCCGCCAGTGCCGCCAGCGGGAAGGCGATGACATTGCGGCGAAAGCGCGAAAGAAAGCTCATCGTCTGCGGTACCCCTAAACTCGCGCCACCGAGCCCATCTCGCGTCCGAAACCGACGCTCCTGCCATGATCAGAATCGCCATCATCGACGACCACGCCATCGTTCGCGCCGGCCTGCGTCAATTCTTCTCCGAGCAGGTCGACCTCACCGTCGTCGCCGAGGCGGCCAACGGGCGCGAAGCGGTCGACATCGTGCGCAAGGGACAGGTCGACGTCCTGGTGATGGACCTGTCGATGCCCGACCAGAGCGGCGTCGACGCACTGGCGGCGATCAAGGCGCGCGCCCCGGACCTGCCGGTGCTGATTCTGTCGGGTTTCCCCGAAGAGCACTACGCCACGACGCTGCTGCGCCAGGGCGCGAGCGGCTATCTCAACAAGGACTGCGACCCCGAGGAGATCGTCAAGGCGATTCGTACCGTCTATCGCGGCCGCAAGTACATCACCGCCGGCGTCGCCGAGTTGCTCGCCGACGGCCTGGGCGGGAGTGGCGACAAGCCGGCTCACGAGCAGCTCTCGGAGCGCGAGTTCCAGGTGTTCCTGCGCCTGGCCAAGGGCGAGACCATCGGCCACATGGCCAACAGCATGTCGCTGAGCGTGAAGACGGTGAGCACGTACCGGACCCGGGTGATGGAGAAGATGAAGCTCGAATCGAACAGCGACCTGACGTATTACGCACTGAAGAACGGGCTGATCCAGTAGGCCGGCCGTCAGGCGCCAGTCAGGAGAGCGCGGTGTACTCAGTCGTGCCCGTGCTGCCATCGGCCAGCCGGCAGCAATAGAGGATCAAGGCGTCGATCTCGTTCGACTTGTCGAACACCCGGTCGGCGCCGAGCTCGAGACACTTGCGCCGCATATCGGGCGTGGCGTAGTTGCTCAGGACCACCAGCTTCGTCCCCAGCGCGGCACCCGACGCGGCCTTCAGGACGCCCAGCCCCGAACCGCTTTTCAGGAAGATGTCGACCACCACCAGATCGCAGCGGTTCTCGGAGCGCGCCAGCCAGGTGACAGCGGACGCCTCGTCGTCGGCAGTGCCGATGACGTCGATCGGCGCCATTTCCTCAAGCGCGGCGACGAGGTTCTCGCGGATCACCGGACTGTCCTCGACGATGAACGCTTTCAGCTGGCTCATGGAGCGGCTCTTGCCGGAGGAGCCGGCCCGTGCACCCGGCGAGTACATGTCGGCACTCGAGGTGGCTGAAAGGGAAGGCGATGGGAGGGCACGCGTATGGAAAACCGATGGTGCGAGTGTCCACGACGCGTCGACCGAAAGCGGACCGCAAAGCTCGCTTCGTCCGGTAGGACGACTCCTACAAATTGCTGGCATCTCGTTCGGCTTGTCGCTCGTTCTCCTCGGCCACTCGCCAGAATGCTTGGCGGCCGAGCCGGCATTGGTGGTCGGCTCGAAGCGGTTCACCGAGTCGTACATCCTGGGCGAGATATTGACCCAGACCCTGGCCGACTCCGGTCGTGCCGCTCAGCATCGGCAGGGCCTCGGCAACACCGGCATCCTCGAGCAGGCGCTGGCCAGCGGCGCTGTCGATCTGTACCCTGAGTACACAGGGACGATCGTTCGCGAGCTGCTCAAGCAGGAGGGCAATCCCGCGCTCGACGAGCTGAACCAGAAACTCGCGCAGCGCGCGCTCAAGGCTGCTGTGCCGTTCGGCTTCAACAACACGTATGCGCTGGCGATGACCGCGGCCAAGGCGCGCGAGCTGCGCATCAGCAAGATTTCCGACCTGTTCCGCACCGGTGCCCCGAAGCTCGCTTTCGGCTTGTCGCATGAGTTCCTGCAGCGCGCGGACGGCTGGCCGGCACTGAGCAAGGCCTATGGCGCCGCCGGCATGACTCCAACCGGCCTCGACCACGGCCTCGCCTACGACGCGGTTGCCGCCGGCCGGGTCGATGTCATCGACGTCTACTCGACCGATGCCAAGCTCGGCCGGCTCGGGCTGACGGTGCTCGAGGACGACCGCGGCTTCTTCCCGAAATATGACGCCGTCGTCCTGATGCGCGCCGCCGTCGACCCCGGGCCCCTGGCCAAGCTCACGAACTCGGTCGATGCGGCGACCATGATCGCGATGAACGCAGAGGTCGAGCTCGACGGCCGCAGCTTCGCGGAGACGGCGCGCAAGTTCCTCGCCGGCGGCTTCGCGAGCAATCGCGCCGCGGCGGCGAGCGGTGCCGCCGGCACGAACGCAGTCGCCTCGGTGCCGACGCGAGGCGCCAAGGCCAGCCTCATCGAGCGCATCTTCGCCCCCGACTTCGGCCGGCTCGCGGCCCAGCACCTGCTGCTGGTGTTCGGCTCGCTCGTCATCGCCGTCGCGCTCGGCGTCCCGCTCGGTGTCGCCGCCTGGCGCTGGCCGCGGCTCGAGCCGTTCCTGCTCGGCGCGGTCGCGATCCTGCAGACGATTCCGTCGCTCGCGCTGCTCGCGTTCCTGATCGCGCTCGTCGGCAGCATCGGCGTCGTTCCGGCGGTGATCGCGCTCTTTCTCTATGCGCTCCTGCCGATCGTGCGCAACACCCACGCCGGACTGCAAAGCGTCTCGGGCGAGATGGCGCAGGCGGCACTGTCTCTCGGCATGACGGCGCGCCAGGCGCTCCGCCATGTCCAGCTGCCGCTGGCGATGCCGACCTTGCTCGCCGGCATCAAGACCGCGGCGGTGATCAACGTCGGCACGGCGACGATGGCCGCGTTCATCGGCGCCGGCGGCTTCGGCGAGCGGATCGTCGCCGGCCTGGCCGTCAACGACAGCGACGTCATGCTCGCGGGCGCGTTGCCGGCGGCGGCGTTGGCGCTGATCGTTCAGCTCGGCTTCGACCTCGCCGAGCGCTGGGCCGGCGGCGGCCGGCCGCGCTAGTCGCGCCGCGCCGCGGGAGCAAGGCGCGCAAGCGCCGCTGCGACAATTGCGGATGCTCTCCGACTGGCTGGTTCCGACTCTTCTCGCCCTCGTTCTCGTCACCCTTTTCTGGATCGCGCTGCGCCGGCCGCCGGTCGATGCCGGCGCCGATCGACAGATGCGCGAGCTGCGCGACGAGGTTCAGCGCAGCGCCCAGGCGACGCGCCAGGAACTCGGCGCGACGCTGGCTCATTTCCAGCAGACGCTGCTTGCGCAGCAGGGCGACACCGCGCGCACGCAGAACGAGCAGATCGACAGCTTCAGCCGCCAGCTCGCGGAGATGCAGCAGCATCTCGCCGACTCGCTCGCCAAGTCGACCCGGGCCCAGGTCGAGCAGGCCGATCGCGTGCGCGAGTCGCTCGACCTGCGCATGGGTGAGGTCCGGACGACGGTCGAGACCAAGCTCGGCGCGATCCAGGAGGACAACGAGAAGAAGCTCGAGTCGATCCGCCTGACGGTCGACGAGAAGCTGCACGCGACGCTCGAGCAGCGCCTCGGCGAGAGCTTTCGCCAGGTCGCCGAGCGGCTCGAGCAGGTGCACCGCGGCATCGGCGAGATGCAGAAGCTGGCGAGCGACGTCGGCTCGCTCAGCAGGGTGCTGAGCAACGTCAAGACACGCGGCACCTTCGGCGAGGTCCAGCTCGGCGCGCTGCTCGAGCAGGTGTTCGCGCCGGCGCAGTACGCCAGGAACGTCGAGACGATTCCGGGCAGCAACCAGCGCGTCGACTATGCGATCAAGTTCCCGGGACGCGGCGGCGACGAGCCGGTCTGGCTGCCGATCGACTGCAAGTTCCCGCGCGAGGACTACGAGCGGCTGGTCGAGGCGCACGAACGCGCCGACGCGGCCGGAGTCGAGACCTCGGCGCGGGCGATCGAGACGCGGATGCGGGTCGAGGCGCGGACGATTCGCGACAAGTACCTGGCGCCGCCGCACACGACGGACTTCGCGATCCTGTTCGTTCCGACCGAAGGGCTGTACGCGGAGGCACTGCGCCGCCCCGGACTGTTTGAATCGCTGCAGCGCGACCATCGCGTCACGCTCGCCGGGCCGACGACCCTGCTTGCCGTCCTGACCAGCCTCAAGGTCGGCTTCAACACCCTGGCGCTTGAGCAGCGATCGAACGAGGTGCGCGAGATGCTGAGCGTGGTTAAGACCGAGTTCGGCCGCTTCGGCCACGTGCTCGCGAACGTGAAGAAGCAGGCGAACACGGTCGTCAACTCGATCGGCGAAGCCGAGGTGCGAACGCGCCAGATGGCGCGCGCGCTGAAAGGCGTCGAGGCCGCGCCCGAGCTGCGCGTGCAGACGCTGCTCCCGGGTTCGTGGATCGATGCCGATCCCGGCGACGACCGGGATGACTGAGCGCGGCAAGGCGTCGTTCGGACAGGCCCTGCTGGCGCTGATCGGCGGCCAGATCGCGCTGCACTCGTGCATGGCCGGGATCCGCATGGCAGCGCCGCTCGCCGCATTGCGTGAGGGGCACGCCGCATGGGCTGTGGGCGTCCTGCTCGGCCTGTTCGCGGCCGCGCCGATCGCGCTCGCGCTGGCGGCCGGGCGGCTGGCCGACAAGCACGGCTACCACCTGCCGATTCGCGTCGCCGTCGCGCTGACGGTCACCGGCGGCGTCTGCGCGGTCGTCGCGACGCTGTTGCCACAGGGCCAGTTCATCGTCCTCTGCGTTGCCGCGCTTCTCACCGGCGCCGGCGCGAACTTCGGCCTGATCGCGATCCAGCGCTCGGCCGGGCGTATGGCGCACGATCCGACCGAGCTGAAGCAGATCTTCTCGTGGCTCGGCCTGGCGCCGGCGCTCGCCAACGTGGTCGGCCCGATCGTCGCCGGAACACTGATCGATGCCGGTGGCTTTCGCCTCGCCTTCATCGCCCTGACCGCGCTGCCGTTCGCCAGCCTGGTCTGGGCGCGCTTCGTACCGGTCGAGCCGCGGACCGAAGTTTCCGCCTCCGCGCGTCGACCGAACTCGTGGAATCTGCTCAGGGAGCCGGGCTTCACCCGTCTCCTGCTCGTCAACTGGCTGCTCTCGTCGAGCTGGGACGTGCACTCGTTCCTGGTGCCGATCCTCGGTCACGAACGCGGCTTCAGCGCCTCGGCGATCGGCCTGATCCTCGGCTCGTTCGCGACCGCGGTCGCCGGCGTGCGGCTGGCGATCCCCCTGCTGGCCCATCGCCTGCGCGAGTCGCACGTGCTGGTCGGCGCGATGCTGGTCTGCGGCGTCGTCTTCGCCCTTTATCCGCTCGCTCGATCGGCGTGGGTAATGGGCGCATTCGCCGTCGTCCTCGGCCTCGCGCTCGGCTCGGTCCAGCCGATGATCATGACGACGCTGCACCAGATCACGCCGGCGGCGCGCCACGGCGAGGCGATCGCCTTGCGCTCGATGGCGATCAACCTGTCGAGCGCCGTCATGCCGCTCGGCTTCGGTCTCGCCGGGGCGACGCTCGGCGCGTCGGCGCTGTTCTGGATGATGGGTGCGGCGGTGGCGAGCGGCAGCGTCGCCGCGCGCCATGTCGGCGCTTCGCGCCCCGCCTTGCGCTAGCGCTCGCGCCGGCTAGAAGCGAATGCCTCCCGGGCCGGCGGGTGCCGCGATGGCAGGCGCCTGCGGCGCGACCGGGGCCGGGGCAGCGGCGCGCGTGGCCGCCGGTTCGCGTCGCTCGACGATCGGCGTCGCCGGACGGTACTGGTAGCTCGCGGGCAGGCGCGACTCGCGCGGATAGCCCGCGGCGTCGAGGTAGGAGATCCAGGCCTCGCTGCTCAGGCCGCGCATCACCTGCGAGCCGATGACGAGGGTCGGCACGTCGCGCGAGCCGGAGATGCGCTCGAGCGCGTCGCTGTCGTCGTCGGTTACGACCTGGCGCTCGCTGAACGGCACCCCGCGCTGCTTCAGGAGCTGGCGCGCCAGGACGCAGGGCTCGCATGCGCCCGAAGCGGTATAGAGCGTGACCGGGTATTTCGACGCGATCTGGCGCAGCTCGAACGGCAGCTCGGGCTCGGTCGGCTGCACCGCGGCGCGCGCGCCGAGCGCGGTGACGCGGCGGTCGCTGGCGCTCGGCTCGCGGTCGCTGTAGGTGACCTTGCCATCGGCGCCGATGATCTTGTATTGCGCCAGGCTCGGCGTCGCGAGCAGCATGAGCGATGCGGCGAGGACCGAGAGTCGAGCGAAATGGAACGATGCGTGGAAGGGCGTCATGGCAACTCGGGACGACGATTCCGTCGGAATCCGAATCTAACCGAGCAAGCAGTCGCCTTCAATGCCGTCGG
>Ga0070675_100001566_pt1 | contig 16893 bp, 13 predicted proteins | sample KBSM43metaG_FD_65343 | JGI IMG/M metagenome (GOLD analysis project Ga0070675, IMG submission 65343) | Miscanthus rhizosphere microbial communities from Kellogg Biological Station, Michigan, USA - KBS M4-3 metaG | ecosystem: Host-associated > Plants > Roots > Rhizosphere > Soil ...
AGATCACGGCAATTGTCCGTGTACGAGACATACAAGGAGTTGGTGGTTGGACTGTAAGCAGTAGGCCAGTAGCTTCGGGTGTTCCAGTAGCAGATGACATGATGATCGCCGGGCTGCTTGAACACCAGGTCCCAGTTCAGCGATGTCCTGCCGGTTTTCGTATCGATGCCGGAGACGACGAACTCCGGCGCATCGGCCGGGAAGGGTGAAGCCCACAGGAAGTCTCCGCTGTTGCGATCGAGCACGAAGATGCCCCCGGCCTCGCCGACCGTCACGACGACGTCGCGTTCCTGTCCGCGAGGAATGGAGTTGCTGATCCATTTCACAAACCGCGGATCCGGGTTCACTCGCACGCGCGCGAGCGTGCGTTCATGCGTGTAGTCTGAATCCCAGTCATCGCCAGGCAGGTGCTGGTAATACCACGAAAGCTTTCCGGTGTTCACATCGAGCGCGACAGTGGAATTGCTGTAGAGATCTGCAGGCGCCGTTCGCGAAACCGCATCGACGTTCCCGTCGTGGCGCGCCGAGCGCTGGTCGGGCATGGGATTGGCAATGCCCCAGTAGAGGAGTCGTCGGCCAGGATCGTAACTGCCAGGCAGTCCCCAGGTGGAAGCCTGACGGTTGTTCACTGCCGCTCCGCCCCAACTTTCGTCGCCAGGTTCGCCTGCCGCCGGAGTGGTATAGAACCGCCACACCTCTTTGCCTGTGAGCGCGTCGTGCGCCGAGATATAGCAGTTCGCGCGATTCCCGCTGCACGCGCCGCCGGAGATGACCTTGCCTTCCGCAACCAGAGGCCCGGAAGTATTTCCGCGGGTGTCGACTTTCGTTTCCCACCTCATCTGTCCGGTTCGCGCGTCGATACCCACGACATGACTGTCGGGCGCCGTATAGAGAATGACGTCCTGGAAGATCGCCAGTGACTTCGTTCGTCCCTGGCTCGCTACGTTCGCTGCAACGGGGCGCTTGTATTCCCAGATCGTGGCGCCGGTTGCTGCATCCAAAGCGCGAACGATGGCGCCGGGCATGACGACATACATCACCCCGTCGTGAACGAGGGGGATGGTCTCTGTCTGTCCGTTGCCCATGGCGACGGTCCATGCCTCGCGAAGCTGCCCGACATTCTGCTTCGTGATCTGCTTTAGTGGGCTGAACCGCTGGGCGTCGTAGGTGCGGCTGAACATGAGCCAGTCGTCGGCAGGCGGGCTCTCCAGCATCTTTTGAGTCACCGGCGTGAACGGTCGCGGGGCAGGCGGCGCCTGAGCGGCCACGATGGCGGTGATCAAAGCAGAGGTGACAACAGCAAGCGTGGTTACGGCAAGTTTGTTCATAGACTCCACGATGAAATGGGTTAGCAACCTACGAGAGTTTATTCAAGGGAGGGCTGGAATTCACGAAAGTTCGGAGGGTGTGGGGAAGCGCCGCGGTCTGCGGGCGGTCTGCGGAAGGATCTCAGCAGACCGCCGATGGACTTTCAGGTCTGAGGTTTCCCTTACTGACGCTGCCCCGCACCACGCGCCGTAGGCGTCGCTGCAGGTGGGGCGCCGGGAACGACACCCCCCCCGCCGTATTTCTTGCCGGTCGCTTCAGTGCAGCCACCCGCGGGCATTGTCATTCCGCACATGATGATCGTGGTTCCGCGCTGTGCGCCACCGTTCCTTCCATCTCGGAGCGGGCTGAAGGTCGCCGTAAAGATCGTGCCGATCTTGAAGGTCTCTACAGTGATGTTCATCTGCCCGAGCTGGGCGGCCGAAGTCGTTTCTATGGTCCAGACAACTTCCTTTCCTTTGTCATCCTTCAGGAAGTTGCCCTTCGCGTCTACAACCTTCATTACATACTGAGAGTGGTTCGCTCCGATGATGAAGCGTTCCAGCTTACCGGTCAGCGTCTTTTCGACGGAGGTGTCATACATCGCAAACGAATGATGAGCTGCAACAGGCAGAGTCGTGACTCCAAAAAATAAGACTGCTGCGATTCCTGCGATCACCCCTGAAATTCTTTTGAGTTTCATCTCTTGATTCTCCTTATGAATGCGTGTGCCGCATCAGTCTTTAGGTTTAACCCAATCCTTTTCGAAATGCTCTTCCCAATTCACCGCCCACGGACGCCCGAAGTAGTCCACGAACCCGGGATCGCCAAAGATCAGCTGAGTCGGTCGTCCATCAGGTCCGTTGACAATCGTGCTTTGCACGCGGCATTCCACAAAGGTGTAGCGCGTATTCGTATCCAGTCCGGATGTCTTGTTAAACTGAGAGATCATTTGAAGCGGCTGCTTGAAGGCTTCCGGATCGTAGAAGGTTTGTTCAACCAGTAGCCCGTTCCCGTTCTGCTTGAACACCTCGATCACTTCGAACTGATTGCTGAACTCGAACATCGAGTGAGAAGTTGTCCAACCCTGAACGTTGTTGGTCCAGGCAACCAGGGTGTTGCCGTTCCAGAAGCCGATGGTTTCACCGTACCATTGGGGCACCTTTTCGACGTGCGTCCCGCCAATATGAATCTTCCGGACAAAGTTATCGGCGACGCCCGCGAGGATCTGCACCTGATTCGGCGTCAGCATGAATTCGACGCCGCGGATTGCAAACTGGGTGTACCAACGGCTCAGACCTTCGGGATAACAGAATGACGCCATCCACTGCGGAGAATTCGTCACGGCTTCGTGGTAGTTGATCTGCGTCATCCGCTTCTGGTACTCGGGAGTAAGCAGGGAAAGCATTGTCGCGACCTGCATGTCGCCATACATCCACTGCGGGCCTGCGGGCTGAACCGGCGCGGCTCCGGCCGCAGGTGCCTGGCCACCGCGTCCTCCTCGACCTCCACCGCCTCCGCGCTGGTACCAGCCATCCCAATCCGGCAGGGTCTGGCGGGTATGCTTCGTGGGCCCGCCGGCTGCCTTGGCTTCAGCCATCAGGGCCTCGTAATGTTCTTTGGCCGTCTTGTATTTCAGTGGGCTGACGATCTGATTCACGGGGATGTCGGTGTCGCAGTTTCCCCATACGCCTATCGTGCCGTCAGGCCACATGTCGGTAATTTGGTGCGGGGTATTGCAGCGCGCGTATCGCTTGTCGAGCCAGTACTGTCGATCCTGATAGAAATTCTTGGTGGTCCACAAATCAACCGGCAGCGGTGTGACTCCGGCGGGCGGTGCGGTTGACCGTGCCCCGCGCTGCGGCGGCGCAAACTGCGGTCGGGCAAGGCTCATCGCCCCGACCGCCGCGAGCATCAGCGCAGCGAAAACTACGAGTAGAGACTTTTTTTGCAACACCATGCGCATTGCGTTTTTCTCCTCCAAATCCCCTGAGCTATCCATCAAGTCGTGGCGGGAAGTATACAACGGTTAATCGCCCCCCTCGCCCCTCGATTCTGATATGCCAATGCGTCATAGGTCGTTCATTAAGAAAGCCATCCTGTCAAGGATCTGATATAAAGCTCAACTGACATTTTCATCTTTTCGGATAGTGTTAGACAACGCGGAGGGCAAATCGCATGGTCCGGACACGCAGCCATTGGAAATTTTCTTTGACGATCGTGGCCGTCACTTTGGTGGGGACCTTGATCGGTCTTGCCCAGCAGCCTCGGCGGGTCAATGACGCCCTTTTGAAGACAGGAAGCACAAGCGGCGAGGAATGGGTTGCCAACGGCACAAACTGGGCCGAGCAGCGGCACAGCCCCCTCAAGGAAATCAATGCGACAAATGTAAGCCGTCTCGGGCTGGCCTGGTCGGCAGAGATTCCCCTGGCTCCGGGAAATGAGACCCATCAGGAGAACACTCCGCTCGTCTTCAATGGCGTCCTCTACGGCATCACGCCGTGGAGTATCACCTATGCAATCGACCTCCGGACCCACAAGGAACTTTGGCGCGCGGACCCGGCGGTAGACCAGGGGATCTGGAGATCGCGAATCTGCTGCGGCGTCGTCAATCGCGGCCTGGCGCTCTACGAAGGCAAGGTTGTTGCGCCGGTCGTCGATGGGCGGCTGAGAGCACTCGATGCCGCCACAGGCAAAGTCCTCTGGGAAGTGCGTGTCTCTCCCGACAATCAGCCGTACACGATTACGATGGCGCCGCGAGTCATCAAGGGCGGTCGCATCGTCATTGGCGTGAGCGGCGGAGAATATGCGGTTCGTGGCTTCTTCTCCGCGTATGACGTGGAAACCGGCAAGATGGCATGGCGGTTTTATACCGTCCCTGGCGATCCTTCCAAACCCTTCGAGCATCCCGATCTGGAGGCCGCAGCAAAGACCTGGAGCGGTGAATGGTGGAAGCTCGGTGGCGGCGCGGGTGTGTGGAACGGCATGGCTTACGATGGCGACAACGACATCGTGTACGTCGGCACCGGACAACCGGGGCCCTGGACCGATACCTGGCGCGGGCCTGGCGACAACCTTTACGCAAACAGCATTGTCGCGGTTCGTGGCGCAACGGGAAAGCTGGTCTGGTACTACCAGGAAGTGCCCGGTGATAACTGGGATTACGACTCGATTGCGGATCTGATGCTCCTCGATTTGAACATCGGCGGACGAACGCGACAGGTGATCATGCACGCTCCCAAGAGCGGATTCTTCTACGTCCTCGATCGCGTTACCGGAGAATTCATTTCCGGCGATCCCATCACAAAAGTTTCGTGGTCTTCGGGCTTCGATGCCAAGGGCAAGCCGATCGTCAATCCCGGAGCACGCTATCGAACGACTCCGGTTACCGTCATGCCCGGCCCTTCCGGCGGACACGTCTGGCAGCCCTGGACCTACAGCCCACTTACGGGACTTGTTTACTTCCCCGGCGCTGCGGGAGGCAGTTCCAGATATAGCGCCGATCCCAACTTCGTTCCAAAGCCGACCGACGTGGGTCCAACCGGACGTGGGCAGATGAATATGGGTACGGGTGGTGGTGGTGGCGGTGGTGGAGGACGCGGCGGGCGCGGTGGCAACAACGCGAACACACCGGCTGATCTCCCTGCAGCTGTCGCTGCAGCTCAGGGTGCTGCGGCACCTCCTCCCCCGGCGCCTCCCGCGGCCTCACCAGAACCGCTTCCCGTGATTGGTCCGGATGGCGTGACGGGCAACGTTCTGTATGCATGGGATCCCATCGCTCGCAAGGAACGATGGCGAGTACAGGGTGGCGGCGCTGGACCGTTCGCCGGTGGCAGTCTTTCAACGGCAGGCAATCTCGTCTTCTCGAGCGTGAACAACCGATTGCTCGGCTACAACGCGCAGACCGGTGAAAAGATTTTCGATCTGGACCTTGGCACTGCTCAGATGGGTCCGCCGATCTCCTTTGCAGTCGACGGTAAACAGTACATCGCCGTGACAGCCGGCCCTGGCGGCGGTGGCGGTGCTGGTCGAGGTGGTGGAGGCGCCGGCGGTGCTGCGCCTGCACCAAGGCCTGCAAGCCTGTTCGTTCTGGGATTGGATGGCAAGGCACCCTTGCCATACGCGCAGGCTGCGCAATAGGAGGAGACGCGATGTCAGCAACCTCTGTCTCAATTCATGCCCCGGATCGCTTGTTCCTGAATGGAACCTGGCAGCCATCCAGCGGCAATCAGAAACTGTCCGTCATTTCGCCGGTCACCGAAGAGGAGATCCTAACTTTCCCCGACGGCACACCCGCAGATATGGACAAGGCAGTGGCCAGCGCTCGCGCAGCATTCGACCTCGGGCCATGGCCACGGATGTCGCCGCAAGAGCGCGGCGACATGCTTTTGAAGGTATCGGCTATTCTCACGCGGCGGTTTCCTGAGATCGTCTCTGCATGGACCACGCAGGTGGGAGCTCCAATTGCTCTCACGCAGTACGCCTCGAAGCAGGTGCCGGGTTTGTTTGAGTTCTACGGAAAGATGATTCAAACCTACCCGCTCGTGGAAGAACGCAAGCGAGACGACGGACGCATCGCGCGGATCGTCCGAGAACCGGCCGGCGTTGTCGCCGCGATTACTCCATGGAACGCCCCGATGATTCTGCTGTGCTACAAGGTCGCAGCGGGGCTCGCGGCGGGCTGCACCATTGTTTCGAAGCCGGCACCGGAAACCCCAATGGACGCCTACCTCCTCGCCGAATGCATCGCAGAAGCAGGATTGCCCGAAGGCGTATTCAACGTCGTGCCTGCCGGACGCGAGACAGGAGACTATCTGGTGCGGCATCCGGGTATCGACAAGGTCAGCTTCACTGGCAGCACGGCAGCCGGCCGCAACATCATGGCCGCATGCGCCGGACGCATGGCGCGCTGCAGCTTTGAACTCGGAGGCAAATCCGCGGCGATCATCCTGGACGACGCGAAGATCGACCAGGTGCTGCAAAGCCTCGTGCCGTTTTCGATGCCGATCACGGGACAGGTCTGTTTCTCGCTTACACGGGTTCTTGTGCCGAAGTCCCGCGCGAATGAAATCCGTGATGCCTATGTCGGGGCGGTGAGCAAAGTGAAGGTGGGTGATCCTTTCCAGCCCGATACCAATATGGGCCCGCTCACGATGAAGCGCCAGCTCGCGCGCGTCGAGGGCTACATCGCGAAGGGGCGCAGCGAAGGAGCCCGCCTCGTGTTAGGTGGAGGCCGGCCGGAACATTTGAAGAAGGGTTACTTCATCGAGCCCACGGTGTTTGCGGATGTCGATACAAAGATGACCATCGCACAGGAAGAAATCTTCGGTCCCGTGGTGTCTTTTATTAGCTACGACAACCTGGACGACGCCATCGCGAAAGCGAACGACACGATGTACGGATTACACGGCGCCGTATACACGGCGGATCCCGAGCGCGGTTATCAGATCGCGCGCCGCGTGCGCTCCGGCAGCGTTACGGTGAACGGCCTGATCGTTGACTACAAGATGCCCTTCGGCGGTTTCAAGCAATCCGGCACGGGCCGTGAGGGCGGAATCGAAGGCCTGGAGAATTACTTCGAGACCAAGACAATCTACATGTAGGCGTAGTTGCCCGCCGGAGGCGTGCTCGGAATGTAGCCGCGAGCCACCCCCGGAACTCGCCCCCCTGGACCCCATAGATCGCACACCGCAAGGGGTGCCACGCGCAGGATAGTCCGCTACGTGTCTCGAGAAACCTCGGCTTCAGGTTTACATAAAACAATTCATCCGACTCGCGTCGTCGGTTGTCTCTATATCCAGGCAATCCATCATAAGAAGGGGATTTCAAAATGAAGCGACGCGATGCTTTTCTGATAGTGATCGTTGCTGTGGTTCTGTATGCGGCGGTGAATGTTGCAATCCGTTCAGCTCACGCTCAAGTGGGTACATCCGTCAGGGTTCAAAAGATCAATCCGAGAGTTCAGAGCACCATCCAGGTCACGCCGGGCCACGTCGTGGGCTTTTCTTGTGTCGGAAGGCCGTCCGATCCGGGAAAGCCGGATGAGATTGATTGCTTCGTGGCCAGCACGAATTAGGGGGCTACTTCACCACGGAGTGCGCGGTGGAGTTGACAGCAATGCGAACAGGGGACAGATCTGCCCAGGCACCTCCAGGCTCGCCAATAAGAATCTGCAACGTTGTCGAGAGGCTAAGGTCATATTCACCTGGACCTATATCGAAATCTGACGATCTCGGGACTGAAGATCTCGGCAAAATGGCGTTGACGCGAAGATCCATACGATAGGTGTCCCCCGGTTTTATCGTCACCGTTTGTACTCTTTCGACGTTGTCCCAGGCGAAGTAATCCCACGAAATGGTCTCTCCGTCTGGGCGAGGATCGCGAGGCCCTGCAGCTTCGACAAGGGTCGAGGCTGGAATCAGATAACGGCTGGAGAAGCGAGGAAGTGTTGTCCTGATCAAGCTCCCGGATATGCCCTGGAGTGCTCCGTTAAAGCGAGGGAACCGGATAACCTCGCGCGTGTTGTTTCGAACAGTGAACGTCACAACTTGAGTGGAAGCGAGATCAAGCGGCGACGGAAAAGAAAACTCCGCGACGATGTCGCGCAAAAGGGGTACGTCTTCCACTACAAACGCGACCGGTTCCGAGATGCGTCCAGCAATTGCATAGGCCACGTCATACCTTCCTATTACAGGACTCTCCCCGAGTCCCCAGCCTCCTTTCGACTCGATCGCCGTGGGAGACCCGTCAGCCGGTGGCGACACAGCCATGATTTTCTGCGAAAGATCCGGCCGGACTATGAAGACGGTACCTGCCAGCTGGGTCGAAGCTGGAGAGTCCGCCTTCCATCCAATCCAAAAGAATACGTTCTCTGTTGTCGCGAATCGCTTCTTTTCGAGCTGGACAAAGGGACGGGGATAAGAGGTTTGAGCGACGATTGACGATGCCTGCCACCACAGGGTCACGAAAAGGATCAGAGTCCACAAGACACGACGCATGACCGGAGTCTACATGCTCAAACTCCGACGACGCGACCTATTCGATGATCTTGTTCAACGGGTACTCGACGATACCGCGCGCACCGGCTTTCTTCAGCCTCGGCACGATCACGCGCACAATGTTTTCGTCGACAATGGTTGTGATGTCCACCCAGGCGGGATCCGACAACGACGCAACCGTTGGAGTATCGAGCGCCGGCAGAATGGCGAGCACCGCCTCAAGGTCGGTACGGAGGGCATTCATCGACAGCCAGACTTTTCCCTCGGCGGCCATCGCTCCTTTGATCATCAACGCCATGTCATCGATCTTTTGACGCTTCCATGGGTCCGCCCATGCTGCCGGACTGGCAATCATGCGTGGTGTGCTTTCGATGACCGTTTCAATAATGCGCAGGTTATTGGCGCGCAGCGACGTTCCGGTCTCGGTGGCGTCAACGATGGCGTCCGCCAGGAGCGGCGGCTTGACCTCCGTCGCTCCGTAGGAATACTCGACCAGCGCATGGACGTGTCGTTGCTCCAAAAACTCCTGAGTCAAGCGCACGAGCTCGGTGGCTATACGCTTGCCTTCGAGATCGCCCACGGCGCGAACAGGGGAAGCCTCAGGCACAACAAGCACCCACCGCGTTGGCCGCCTGCTGACCTTGGAGTACACCATCTCGGCGAGTTCGACGACGTTCGCCTTCGTCTCGCGGATCCAGTCATAGCCCGTGATGCCTACATCGATGAGGCCGTCCTGTACATAGCGCGGCTGCTCCTGCGGGCGAACGAGCATGCATTCGATCTCGTCATCTGCAATGGTGGGATAGTAGGAACGTGTCCCGACTTTCATGTCATAGCCGGCACGACAGAACAATTCGATGGTGGGTTGCTGCAGGCTGCCGTTTGGAATTGCCAGCCGCAGTGTCGGTTTCTTACTCAAGCGGAGAGAGCATAAACGGGGCATTCTTCAGTTTAGAAGAAGTTTTTCACCTCAACGGTGCGCGGCTGCTCCCGATACCATCCATTTGCGCCGAACTAACCCTTCCGCTTCAGAGGCGTCGAACGGACCTGCAATGCACGCGTGGATTGCCGTCACTCTTCTTACATTAATGCTGCAGGGTGCTGCCGGCACACGGGCCCCACAGCTCGCCGACCTTCTTGGAAGTGTCTCGAAGAACGTCAAGGAATCCCAGGCCTCGTTGCCCGACTTCCTGTGCAACGAAAGGGTAACGTCAACCTCGTACCGGTCCGGGAAGATCCGCGATCAAAAAATCGTCGAGTCTATTTTCAGCATCCAGAAATCGAACGAACATCGCGAGATCCTCGCCATCGACGGAAAGAGCGCAAAGAAGGGCGCCAGAATGCCGGGATTGCCCGTCAACGTCACCGGCTCGTTCAACTACATGATCAACGCCGCGTTTTCTCCTGAAATGCTCCAATGGTACGACTTCACTCAGAACCCGGAAGAGGGGCCCTTCGTCGTTCACTACGAGACGAAGAAAGAACAGAAGCAGATGATCTGGAATATCAACGGCGACCTGAAGCCAGCGCACGACACGGGTAAGGCCTGGATCGACCCCGCAGCGATGCAGGTGGCCCGATTCGAACGCAACTTGCTGAACATCGGGCGCATGTCTGTCTGGAAGATCACGATAGAACAAAGTCCATTCACGATCGGAGATGGGCAATTCTGGCTGCCGAAGTCTTTTCTTACAGAGATCACCGAGCGCGATCCACGAGACACCGGGACCTTCCTCGCCGAATACACCAACTGCAAAAAGTTCACGACGGAAATCCAGATTCGCGTGGAACACTGAGTGTGAGTTCCGGTGACGTTGACCGAATTCCACTCGCGCCGTTCAAAGGTAAGCACAAGCCGGACCTGAATTCGGTCAACGTCACCGGAACCCTCACAGCCAGACGTCTGTAGGACAAATTCGCGTTAGCGAGGTTTCACGCTGTAGGATCACATGGTGTCCTCGTTCAAGTTCCCACTGATCGTGCTGGCCTTTGCTTCAGGGATGGCAGTTCCTCAACCAGCCCGCACCCAGGGTCCGACCGAACGGTTTTGGATAGCCGGCCGCTATGACGGCAACAGCGTCATCGTTTACTTCGATGCAGTCAAATTCGGAGTACCCACGGGGAAAACTCCGCCCGGTGCAAAAAAGATTGCACCTCCGGTCGCGGATTTGTTCTTTAATCCCGTCGCTCTCTCGGAGACAGACATTGCACAGTTTCAGACTGGTCCATCTGCCGAACGCTTCAAGCCTGGAGATCGCTACGATCTTCTGATGGGGAATGGGTCCGTTGGGACGTTCACTCTAACCACGCTGGTGGGGTTTCATAGCGACGAAGAATCAGGCAACGATTCGTATATTGGTGCGCTGGGGACGATGGAACGAGAGAACGCCTTGATATTTCAAGGGGACTACTTTGTGGCGACACGTCACGAGGATCGTTCTGCAGGAACAGGAAGTTATCCCCGTACTGCATCTCGTATAAGACAGCCGATTCCTTTCGACGTGCAAACGCAGATTGCCTCCATGGTGCGCGACCGATTGAAATCAGAAGCCCGACTTGCGGTGAGCCCCGCTGCTGCAAGTCTGTCACCGGCTTTCGTCATCGAACCGTTTACAATCGCGGATGGAGGCCTACGCTATCACGTGCGAGCGGAATGGCGGGCCGGTAGAGAGAAGGGCTACGATCTGATGCATGCCTTTGCAGCGTGGATGACATCGGTGCCGGCGTTACGCATCCTCGCTACAGAACGACTGTCCTTTGCCTCGGATGCCAACATCCAGGAAGAGTTACTGACCGTCGTGGATCTGGGGCGGGGAAGAACAGGGGCCGTCCTCTCGATCCACAACCCGGCGAGTCGAGGCGCGCTGCTGGTTGAGTATCGCGACGGCGTGCAGCTTTCTCAAATGCGAGCCCTGCAAACAGTCGCCGTGGGCGACTAAACGATGCAGCCTATTCACGAACTACTCAGCCGCATCCGATGGGACACCGAATTCGCCCGCGGCGAATTTCAAATTGGATATTACGATCGCGTTGCCGATCGAATCGTTCTCGTGGCTCTGCATGAGGTTCGCTTTCCCGAAGACGCGAATAATCTCTTTGAGTTAGTCGATGAGGAAGGCGAAGCGCATCGCATTCCTTTCCATCGCGTGCGAGAAGTCCACAAGAACGGTGAAGTGATCTGGAAAAGACCTCAACTCGCCGAGACCGGTCCCGTAACGGGAGGTTCGATGAGAGGTGCAGGTGGGACCGCGGGTGGTGGTGCTGGTGGAGCGGGCGGCGAAGGCGGCGAAGGCGGCAATACATAAAACTCCAGCAACGTTGTTGCGATCGCGAAGATCAATGGACCGAAAAACATTCCAAGAATTCCGAAGTACGTAATCCCGCCAAGGATGCTGAAGAAAACGAGAAGCGTGTGCATCTTCACGCTGCCTTCGATCAGCATCGGCCGGAGCACGTTATCGACCCCACCCACGACGACGATCTGAACCACCAGGAAGATGATGGCCTTCACCGGAGAACCCGTTGCGAAGAGATAGATGGACCAGGGCACCCAGATCAGAGCCGTTCCCACCATCGGCACCAGAGATAACAAGGCCGTGAGCGCTCCCCAAAGCACCGGGCTGGGCAATCCGAGAAAGAAAAAGATCAGACCGCTTAACGCGCCCTGCGTGAGCGCCGTCGCCAGGTTGCCCAGGACCGTGGCCCGGGTCACGGATCGGAATCGTTCCACGAAGAGCAGTTCCTGTTCATCGGTCAGGGGACTGATCAGTCGAACACTGCTGCCGAAGTATTCAGAGTCGCGCAGCAGGAAGAACAGCACGACAGTCATCATGAAGTAATCGACCAGCACGCTGAAGATTCCCGACGCAAACGTTGTTGCTACCCCCAGCACTCCGACACCGATCGCCTGCGCCTGCTCTCCAAGCCGTGAACTGATTTCCAGGCTGTCGAGTTGGATCGAGGCGGGAAGCCATGCCTGGATGCGAGTCAAGAGTGTGCCGGGCTGGAGCCAGGACTCGATTTGACGCAAGGTCTCCGGATCCTTCAGCCGTTGGTAGGCGACATTCGCCTCGTTGGCGAGCGACACGGAGAGCAGTATCAGAGGCACGAGTATCGTAGCCGCCAGGCCCACGCAGACCAGAAGCGCCGCCAGGCTTCGCCGTCCGTGAAGCCTTTTCTCGAGCGCCGTGTAGATGGGCGCGAGCAGGGTGGACAGGATCAGCGCGATAAAGATTGGAAGGATGAACGGCTCAAGAATCCGAAAGCAGAAATAGAGAATGACGATCAGACTTGCCAGTAGAACCCAGTCACCGACTTTTTTGCTGCTCATGAGAAGAAGAACTTGAAGATTGCATAGTTACTTGTTTAGCCAGCGCGTGCTGGAAGAGAGCAGTGTGGCCCGGTACGGCTCCCGGGCCACCGCTACGAACGCTAGTTTGCCGCGAAACAGTAGAACAAGCCAGCCCCTCCTGTTGCAACCAGGTTCGGCTGGCTGCATCCGCGCGACGCGTGGGCGAAATTCCACGATGATCCCGTTGCGCCGCGGCCCATGCGATCAGAATGACCAAGCTGCGCCGCGCCCATGCCGTCAATCGCGCTCGTGCGTGTTGGGCGTATCACTAACGCCATTGACGACACCGACTTTCTCCGTGAGATCGGTCTCCTTGGTCATACCATTCTTTGTTGGTTTGCAATTCTAGACCGACACATTCCGGATTGGAACTGTCTCATAAACCTTCAGGAGCCGGTCAGCGGCCGCCTGAATGCTGTAGTGTTCGCGTACATTCCTGAATCCGTTCTCACTCAATGTCACTGCAAGTTCCGGAGTGTGACAAACACGGTGGAACGCCTCGGCGAGCGCCTCAGGATCGTCAGGACGTACAAGCAATCCGCCACCGGTTCGTTCCACAATTTCAACGAAAGCACCGCGGCGCGGCTGAATCACGGGAACCCCGCACGCCATGGCCTCGAGAAGGAACATGCCCTTAGGCTCGTCGTACGTTGCCGGAACGGAAAGCACATCGAGACTTTTCAGAAACGCGAGTTTGCCGTTTCTATCCACGACACCGTGATAGGTGAACTCCTCTTTCAGTCCCGCCCGCTGCAGCACTTGTTGGACACCGTCCAGATAGGCGGCATGCGCCGGTGAGGCATATCCCGCGGCCTCCAGCTTCGCAGGCTTTCCCCCCTTGCGGCGAAATCGCACATAGGCTTCCGCGAGCACGTGCAGTCCCTTTTCGGGAGCAACTCGCGCAAAGTATCCGATCCGAAAAGGAGCCTCCGAAGACGACGTCTGATGCCGCTCATAGCCCTGCATATTGATCCCAAGCGGAACAACGGACATCCTGCCGGCGGGTATCCGCAGGTACTGCGACATGAACCGCGAGCAATAGTCGCTGACAGCGATGAAGTGATCCACATCAGAGACCTTGCCGCGAATCAACTCGAGCGCTTTTGACCGGTAAGGTTCGATCAGTCCTTCGATAAAAAGTTCCTCACCCTGAAGCGTGCAAAAAACAGGGCGTTGGACCTCACGCCGAAGCGGTTGGGCGAGCGCGAGCAGCATGGAGTTCGGAAGATTGATGACGTCGGGCAGCGGCTCTGCGCGAATCCAGTCGAGCAGCTTTTCAAACTCCCGACGCAGCACTCCGGACTCGCCTTGCAGCATCGAGAGCGTCAGCTCGCCAAGGAGCCTGGGATCATTCGAAACCATTCGTCCCGCGAATACGCCGATGACGGACGGAGAGTCCCAGAATTTGTCGAGGAATCGAGGCACAGAACGAAACGGACGGAGGTACTGCTGAAGATACACGCTGATGCCGCCGAAAAGAACCTGGGGCCGGCTGACGTTAGGTTCGTCCGTTCTCGTCGGCGTGTAGACGGGAATGAGCGTTACATCGTGACCCAGATCGAGAAGCTGCCGCGCGAGCGCATTGTCCCGCGCGCAACTTCCGCAATACATTCCCGCTGCTCCTGCCGTAATGGACAGGATTTTCACAGCACGGCGCTTTGAAAGGCACGCGCTCGAAACAGGAAATCGACAATGTTGCCTTCGTGAGGCTGCAGCCAGTTGAGCTTCGTCGTCGGAATGGGACCGAGATTCAAACGATCGATGTGAACGGCATTGGTAAGGCGACGGCGAAACTCTTCATTTCTGGTGAGAGCGCTGCAGACAAGCGTCGGACCAACCGCGTCGACCATCTTCGATTCCGGACATTCGACGACGGTCACGAACGGAAACATGTATTCCTTCTTTGCAGCCGCCACATCCGAAGACTCGCAGTGAAGGACCGTCGGGAGGAGGTAGTCAGCCCTTCCTTCTTTCACAACGCGGCCGCCGCTTCGGTATTTGCTGGTGACGTCGGTTACGCCGGACTGCTGCAGATCGGCATCGATGGCATTGGAAACCGAATCCGCGACTCCGGGAACCGTAAACGCCGCAAGTTCTGCTTCCGGATGATCGGGTGGCAAAGCGCGGACTTTGGCAAGACGCTGAGCGATCGCGTCGGCAATGTCGCGCGTATGCCGGCTTGCCCAGATGCCGGAGCAGTTGATGCAGCCACGGCCGCTGTTGATCGAGACACTCTCGACCATGAGATCGAGATAGCGTTCCCAGTTGTCTACCTCATCATCGCCAATCAGGATCTTCGAGAATCCCGGACCGTGTGCCTGCACGCGCGGATTCCCTCGATAGCGCTCGACCGTTGGTGTGCCTCCGAAGATCAAGCTGCGATTGCAGCTCTCGAGTACGGCAGCACCGATATCCGCCTCTCCAGGGTACAGAGAGATCGCTTCACGCGGAACACCGGCTTCAAAGAAGGCAGCAGCCATGCGATAGGGAGTCCAGGGCTCCTGAGGCCCGGGCTTCAGCACAAGTCCGACCTGCATCGGAATGATGGGCATCCACAGCGTGTGCACTCCAGGAGAGTTCGAGGGAAGCACGAGGCCGAGCACCGGAGTCTGCGCCTGGTAGCTGATGGGAATGCCTCGCTCTTCACCGTAGCCGCGTGTCAGAACCCGCAGATCGAGTCCCCGAGTCAGCGCCGTGAGAATGTCTTTGATGTTCGTGAGGACGAACGCATGTTTCTGCATGTTCATCCGGCAAAGGCGCTCAGGGAGACCGGTGCTTGCCGACTGCGCGCGAACGAACTCGTCCGGCGATTGTGTCCCGTCGCCCATCGGCAAAGTGCCCTTCATGTAAAGGTCGCCTGCTCGCACGACGCGCTGGATTAAGTCCTCGATGTCGAGCGCCGTGAGAGCATCGCGGGCTGCCTGCGCCTTACGCATATCGCGCTGGATCATGCCTCCGTTGGCGCGGCCGACTTTCGCGATGGGCTCACCAGTCGCAAAATGCGTCACCTGATCGAATTCAAGACTCTCGTAGGGCTGGCCCCAGCGAATTACGGGAAGCTGAATCATCTTCAATACACTCCGACCGTTGTTGTTGCGGCAAACTCGCGATACGGACGAACGCCACTGACGCCGTCCCACGGGTATTTCTCGTAGGGTGCCTCGCGCTCGCCTTCATCGCGTTCGAGGAAGCCGGGCATGAAGAACTCTTTCGTAAGAGTCGTCAGCTTCACGCGTCCGGACTGGCCGTAGTCCACGACTTTGTTGGGATCGTTGAAATCAACGACCTCGATCGCGGCGCGCGGTTGCGGGGGATAGTAGGCAATCTTGTAGTTGTTGAAGGGACCGCTGGGCGCACTCGAAGCAAGTCCCATCAGGGTGTTCCCATAAGTCGGTGTCATGAACGCGCCATCGAGCAGTTCTTCCTGAGCGAATCGATTCCACTGCGGCGTGAATTCCGTGCCGCCCGAAAAGATTCCGGTGATGCCCATCTTTCGAATCGTGGTTCCCATCGATTCCAGCCGGAGAGCGAGCGACTCGAGCAGTTTGGGCGTCGTGAACATGCACTTGATGTCATGGCCCGCCTGGAGGAGCGAGACGGCCTGATCAATAACGTGATCCTTGTAGGCGTGAAGGTGTTCGCTCCAGCCCTTCTTGATGAGTTTGATCACCCATCGCGGATCCAGATCGACACAGAAGCAGATTCCGCCGCGGACCTGAGTGAGATGTTCTACACCAAGGCGAAGACGACGTGGACCGGAAGGGCCCAGCATCAGCCAGTTGCCGCCGCGAGGGAAATATTCATCGGGAAGCGTGTTGCTGAAAAGTTCGTAGTCGATACGGAAATCTTCGCAGTTGATGCGCGTCTTTGGAATTCCTGTCGTACCCCCGGTCTCAAAAACGTAGACGGGCTTTCCTGCGAGTCCCTTGGGAATCCAGCGCTGCACCGGACCGCCACGCAGCCATTCATCTTCGAACAGGCCGAAGCGTTTCAGGTCGTCGAACTTTTGAATCTCTCGTCGAGGATCCCAGTCCAGTTTCTTTGCGAAATCGAGCCAGAACGGGCATCCCGTCGCGGGATCAAAGTGCCACGCGACGACTTCACGAACCCACGCGTCCAATCGGTCGCGATGCGACTGGACAACGCCGGGCGCAACTGGAACTGCTGATGGCGATTGCGATAATTGCATGGCGCAGGAGTATAGCATTGCGATAATGTTCCCCGACTTGGAGCATTCAT
>Ga0070675_100001570_pt1 | contig 16879 bp, 12 predicted proteins | sample KBSM43metaG_FD_65343 | JGI IMG/M metagenome (GOLD analysis project Ga0070675, IMG submission 65343) | Miscanthus rhizosphere microbial communities from Kellogg Biological Station, Michigan, USA - KBS M4-3 metaG | ecosystem: Host-associated > Plants > Roots > Rhizosphere > Soil ...
TTACGAAGTTCCTGGGAATGGTTCCCCCGGATCCTCCTGCAAATGTCCCGCCAATGGCAGACACGACGGCTGCTCGAGGGGACTCGATGCGCGACCGGCTGGCCCTGCATAAGTTCAATCCATCATGCGCAAGCTGTCATGCCACGTTCGACCCGCTGGGGCTGGCTCTCGAAAACTTCAATGGCATTGGCCAGTGGCGGAATACGGATGCGGGGGAGCCCATCAATGCTTCCGGCGCATTCATTGACGGAACACCCTTTGACGGTCCTGCTGAACTTCGCGCGGGCCTGCGGAAATACAGCGATGCTTACTACGCGAACGTGACGCAGCAGCTTCTGGCGCACGCACTCAATCGCAAAGGGAGAGCCGGCCGTCTCTATGATTACGAAATGCCTTGGGTTCGCGCGATCGTCCGATCCGCTGCTACGAAGGATTATCGCTGGTCCGCGATAATTTCAGGAGTCGTCACCAGCGCGCCCTTCCGCACGAAGAACATCGTTCCGTGAGTGCCTAATACTTCGGTGCTTTCCGGCGAAATGGAAGTAACGCTCGAACACGCTCGTCACGCAAATAGATTCCCAGCCAGGCAAGCAGCGCGGTTGTGAGTGGGACAAGCGGCGGACGGAGTTCTCCAATTCGTACGTACGTAGCGATTGCACCACCAAGGTATCCCGTAAGTATCACAGCACCGAGAACCGAGGTTCGCGGTATCACGTATAGCAGAATCGCACCGAGTTGAAGAGAGGCGATGAACGGCAGATCCGGAGTTTTCCAGCCGATTCGTCCCCATTCCTGCACATACAAGGGATTCTCTGTCAGCTTCCATCGAGAACTCATCAATATGATGAGAACCGGAAGGACAGAGATGACCCGCCCCGCCCACACAATCCATCGGCCCCACGGCGTGGCCTTGGTGACCTGAACAGAACCATTGCTCATCGATTTCCTCCTGAAGATGGCCCCTAGGAATACTGCCGGATGGGTCGCAATTCAAGCTCGAGCACCGGACAGATCGAGATTTTCTCTCTCGGCAAGGGAGGATCTTCGCGGAGGTGACATCCTTTTCCATTCCCCAACGTCGAAGGTTAGAATTTTGAGGGAATCACGCATGCAGATCTTCCTTAAGCACAATCAGGTTCGTCTGTGCATCCTGACTATTGCCACAAGCCTGATCTCGCTGTTGATCCAGGCGCAGGATCTAAATCCACTGCCACGGCGCGCCTACTTCGGTGTTGGACTTGAAAAGGCAGAGGCAGGCGTAAGGGTCTTTGCGATATCGCCGGATTCCACGGCGGCCGCGGTTGGTGTTTCCATAGGCGACATCATTCAAGAGGTCGACGGCCAGATGACGAGTTCACCGGAATCCGTCGTTGCTGCAATTGGAAAGCACAAGGCTGGGGAGTCGATCACACTCAACCTGCGACGTGGCGACGAGCGTCGCACAATTGAAGCAGTCCTGAAGCCCTACCCGTCCGAAAAGATGGCGAACGCCACCATTCACTATGGTTCAGTAGTCGCTCTGCCCGGAGCACGCTTGCGGACCATCCTCTCAGTCCCTGAGGGAAAGCCGGGCACGCGCTTTCCAGCCGTGCTGCTCCTCCAGGGCGGGGGATGCGGATCGATCGACTCTCCGTTCAGTGTGAGTGGCGGCCAACCCGGTCTCATCCACGCCATCGGCTCGCAGGGATTTGTCACCATGCGCGTGGAAAAGTCGGGCGTCGGGGATAGTGAAGGCCCAGCGTGTGCGTCGATTGGATTTAACGAAGAGTTGGCTGGCTATCGCGCCGCACTGACGGCACTCAGATCCCATCCGTCGGTAGATCCCCAACGCGTATATCTCGTAGGAATCTCCCTGGGTGGAGTCTTTGCCCCGCTCCTCGCCGCTGAAACAAAGGTTGCCGGCATCAGCGTCTATGGCACGCTGGCGGGCCCACCGGGTCCCTATCCTGGACGAAGCGAACGTTTCTTCCAGGAATTCGGCACCGTCGATGTAGCCGCAGCCTGGGCCCGGAGCGCGACTCGCGTTCAGGTCCTTCACGGCGAATACGACATCGACCCCGCCACGAGCAGCACTGCGCACCAGCAGATCGCAGCAATGATCAACGCGTCTAATCCGGGTTCCGCAAAATACCGTGAACTACAAGGCCTGGATCATGGCTGGACTCGACACGCCTCGCTCGAAGCAAGCAGGGATCGAGTTGGACAAGGCGAAGACGCGACGAGCACTCTTGCCGATGTAATCCTCGCTTTCCTGCGCGGCCAGGGATAACTCTTCTCTCTTCTCAATCGGCTGACGACAGGAATTCGAACTCTGTGCCTGGCCCAAAATTCAAATGAAAACGATTTTCAATTTCATATTGACTCCCGCCAAAGAGTTTTCGATACTCTTCCTCGTCAGTTGAAACGAAAGAGGGGATGCATCGCGGCAACGACGCATCCCCGATCGCGCGGTGGAAACAAGCGAGCTCCCCCAGCGCGGACGCCCATTCTACAGCGATCCGCCGATTCAATCTATTCCTCCGCGAGTCTTTGCCATTGGACAGCGAAATTCTTTCAGCCGGAACAACCACTGCATTCGGAGGTACAGTCGTGGGCGAACAACAAAACACGAGCATCGCGCGAAGGGCTCTATCAGGAATATTCACCGCACTTCGTTGGTCACTTGTTATCACGTGGGGTTGCGGCATATCGGGGACAGCATCGATGGCGCAGGCAGTGGAGTCTTCCCTTTCGGGAAAGATCCTCGATCCCTCAAATGCCGCGGTGGCCGGCGCACAAATCATCGCCATCCCGGAAGGAAGATCAACGGGTCTTCAGGCGACTTCTGATCTGATGGGGCAGTTCACGCTGACGCTGGTTCCCGGAAAGTACTCGGTCCGAGTCGTTGCCAAGGACTTCCTGGAAATCTCACAGACTGTCGAGATTGGAAGTGCTCCGCAAACGACAGACTTTTCTCTGCGCCTCCTCGGAGTTCATCAATCGGTTGACGTGACCGGAACGCAGAGCTACGCCACGGCAGCGATCAGCACCGCCACCCGGACGCTGACGCCGCTGCGAAACGTCCCCCAGTCCGTGACAGTCGTGAGTCAGGAACTGATACGGGATCAGGCAATGACAAGCATCGGCGACGTGATCCGGTATGTTCCGGGAATCACGGTACATCAGGGAGAAAACAATCGCGATGATCTTGTGATCCGTGGAAACCGGTCGTCTGCGGACTTCTTTCTCAATGGTGTTCGCGACGACGTCCAGTATTACCGCGACCTCTACAACCTTGAACGCGTTGAAGCCCTTAAGGGTCCGAACGCCATGATCTTTGGTCGTGGCGGCGGTGGTGGAGTCGTGAACCGGGTGTCGAAGGAGGCCGGTTTCTTCCCCGGGCGCTCGTTCACTCTGCAGGGCGGAAGCTATGGGAACAAGCGGTTCACGGGAGATCTGAACCAACCGCTCAACGACAAGTTCGCGTTCAGACTGAACGGGATGTATGAGAACTCCGACAGTTTTCGGAATGAGGTTGAGCTCGAGCGCGGAGGAATTAGCCCCACGCTGACGTTCGCACCAGGCGATCGGACGAAGATCACGGCGGCCTATGAACACCTTCGCGATACCAGAGTCGCAGATCGGGGTATCACTTCTTATCAAGGGCGTCCTGTCGACGTAGACCCGTCAACGTACTACGGGAATCCCGATGACAGCCATGTTCGTGCCGGCGTTCATCTGGGTTCCGTGTTGGTGGAACATCGACTCAACCGGGTCACCGTTCGGAATCGAACGATGTATGGGGACTACGACAGGTTCTACCAGAACTATGTTCCGGGAGCGACGAGCGTCGATGGAAGCACCCTGGCTTTGACGGCGTACAACAACGCAACGGCGCGCAGGAATTTCTTTAACCAGACAGACCTGGTCTCTTCCCTCTCGACGGGCAATCTCCACCATACGTTCCTCATCGGAGCGGAGTTCGGCAGGCAACTGACCGATAACTTTCGGAATACAGGCTTCTTCGACAATACGGCGACAACGCTCACCATCCCCTCGAACAACACCCTGATTGCAACGCCTGTCACGTATCGTCAAAGTGCGACGGACGCAAACAATCATGTCCAGGCGAATGTCGCCGCCGCATTTGTTCAGGATCAGGTCGAACTCTCGCGTTACGTCCAGATCGTCGGCGGATTACGCTTCGACAGGTTCGACATGCACTACCACAACAAGCGGAACAGCGACGATCTTCGCCGTATCGACAACCTGGTTTCGCCTCGAGCCGGCATCGTCGTCAAGCCGAGACCGGAAGTTTCCCTGTACGGAAGCTACAGCGTGTCGTACTTACCCAGTTCGGGTGATCAGTTCTCTTCCCTCACCACCATCACCGAGCAACTCGAGCCCGAGAAGTTCAACATCTATGAAGTCGGGGTGAAGTGGGATCTGATGCCGGATCTCTCGATTACGGCAGCAGGCTATCTCCTGGACCGCCTCAACACACGTTCAACCGATCCGAATGATCCCGCCCGTATCGTGCAGACCGGAAGCCAGCGCACGAATGGCTTTGAACTGGGCGCGACGGGGATCATCACCCCCGCGTGGCAGATCTCCGGCGGCTACTCCTATCAAAACGCTTACGTCACAAGCGCCATAGCTTCCGCTCGCCAGGGTGCGAAGGTCGGACAGGTTCCCCATCACACGGTGTCGGTCTGGAACAACTACAAGGTTCACTCGCTTATGTCTGCAGCACTCGGAATCGTGAGTCGTTCCGACATGTTCGCCTCGATCGACAACACGGTGACGTTACCGAGCTATATTCGCGCCGACGCTGCGCTGTTCTTCACGGTGACTGAAAACATCCGCCTGCAGGCGAACCTCGAGAACGTTTTTAACAAGGAGTACTATCTCAACGCCGACAGCAACACGAACATTTCTCCGGGCTCTCCGCGCGCATTGCGAGTGGGGTTGACGACGAAGTTCTAAGCGGAGCGAGTCCCAGGCAAACAAAGGCAGCTTACGCCGTCTTTTGTTTTCGCCAGCCTCAACCCAACCAGGCACCCAACAACGCGCGCGAATCATTCAAAATGTACAGCCCGAGCCCCGTTAGTACGAAAGGCAGCGCTATCTCGCCATAGCGACTCATGAGCACACCGAGACGTGGATGTCGGACAAGCCAATGGCCCATGGCGCACCACAGCGCGGTCATGACTGCAAACACGGAGGCATATAAGGGAATCAGGCTGAGTTCGCGCGAGAACAACGGAATATAAACGCCAACGTTGTCTCCGCCGTTGGCGATAGTCACCAGCGAGACGGCAATCCATTGCGAGTGCCTGGCGAGATCGTCATGGATTTCTCCTGCGAGGTCCTCGGGTTCATCGACGGATTCATTCCGCCAACGCCATAACGAGTAGAATCCGTGCAGGCCCAGTGCTAGCGGGACGAGGCCCAACAGGCCGATCCATCCTTCAGGAACGGCAACCGCGAGCAATGCCGCCACGGCGCTTGCCGCCGTGAGCACCCCCATCCCAGCAAACTGGCCAAAGACAACGTTTCGCGTGCGAATACTGCGGTCCGCAAAGAAGACAGCAATCAACAGGATGTCATCGACATTCGTGGTGATAAACACGACGATGCCGACACCAACCGTGGTGAGCAGTGAAATCAACGGCTACTTTGCCGCATGCGCCTGCGCAATCACGAACGCTCGGATAGATTCCGCCGCCGCATTGTCGAGAACCGGCTTGAAGGAAGCCATCCCCTCGTCTTCCAGCGCGCCTCCCAGCACGATATTTCTCCACGCCTCTTCGGTAAGCAGTGCCGTGCTGTAGCGCAAGTCAGGAAGAATCCCGAGATTGATCGCGCCAACGCCGTGACAATTGCCGCAATACGTGTGGTATGCCACCGCTCCCTTTCCCACAACGTCAGCGGAGGCGGTCGGCTGCGGCGCCGTGAGTTTGCGCTCCGGACGCTGCGGAGCCGGCGGAAGCTGCGCCGTACCGCCAATGGCATACACAAGCAATCTTGAAATATTGGGCAGCCGGTTGCCCTTGGTGTTGCCGTCGCCGCCGATCATGGCCCACGATCCACCGGTACCGACCATGATCGCGATGTACTGTTTGCCATCGATCGCATACGACATCGGCGCCGCGATCACTCCGGTCTGCGTTGGCGACGACCAGAGCGGTGAGCCGGTTTTGGCATCGAGTGCGGTGAACTCCCCGGATCCGGTTCCCTGAAACACGACGCCGCCTGCCGTCGAGAGAGCCCCACCATTTGAAGGCCCTGCGCGCTCCACGCGCCAGACTTCCTTTTGATTGATCGGATCCCACGCGATAAGGCGGCCCTGATTACTGGCCAGGGAGGCTTCGGCCTCCTTCTCGTTCGCGGGCGCATTGCCGCTGAAATCCGCGCCTAGATTGGTGGACATCTTTTTCGGCTTGAAGGCACGATCATTGCCGTACACGAAATTCGAGGAATGAATGGGAATGTAAACCAGCCCGGTCATCGGACTGAACGACATGGAGTGCCAGGTGTGCGCACCGTTAGGATTCTGCAATGATCGGAATGGCTTGCCGGTCGCGTTGTAGCGAGCCGTCGGAGTTTCAACGGGGCGGCCGGTCTTCATGTCGATATTCGTGGCCCAGCTCACATCGGTGAAGTTCTTCGCCGAAATCAATTCGCCGGATTTCGCATCGAGCACATAGAAGAAGCCATTCTTTGGCGCCTGCATCACGACGCGGCGGCTTGTGCCACCGATATTGAGGTCCGCAAGGATGATCTGCTGTGTCGCCGTGTGATCCCATGATTCGGCCGGTGACGTTTGATAGTGCCAGACGTAGGAGCCATCGTCAGGATTGAGGGCGACGATCGATGCAAGAAACCAATTGTCTCCCTTGCCCTGACTTCTATACGTGTGGTTCCAGGGCGAGCCATTCCCGACGCCAATATAAAGAAGGTTGAGCTGAGGATCGTACGCCATGGAGTCCCATACGGTGCCTCCGCCGCCGAGGGTCCACCACTCTCCGCTCCACGTTTGCGCGGCCTTCTCCAGAATGGGATTTTCGAAACCATTGGCAGGATTGCCCGGCACTGTATAGAACCGCCAGTCCATCTTTCCCGTTGCAGCGTCGTAGGCCGAAACATAACCGCGAACACCGAACTCTGCGCCACCATTGCCAATGAGCACGTGACCTTTCACCACGCGTGGCGCGCCGGTGATCGTGTAAGGCTGAGTCTGGTCGATCGTGTTTACATCCCAGACGGACTTCCCCGTTTTGGCGTCAAGTGCGACCAGGCGTCCATCGAGTGTACCGACGAAGACCTTGCCTTCCCACACGGCGACGCCGCGATTCACGACATCGCAGCAGGCATTGACCGCCCAGCCTCCCGGCACCTGAGGGTCGTATTCCCAAAGTCTCTCTCCCGTTGCGGCCTTGTAGGCGTAGACCTTGCTCCAGGCGGTCGAGATGTACATGACACCATCGACAACCAGTGGCGTCGCTTCCTGTCCGCGATTCGTGTCGAGATCGGCATACCATGCGAGTCCCAGCTCTTTGACGTTTTCGGTCTTGATCTGATCCAGAGGGCTAAAGCGCTGCTCGTCATAAGTTCGGCCGTGGGACATCCACTGCGCCGGCTCGGCATCGGCCGAGGCGAGCCGCGTCGCGTCCACGGCGCGACTGTTCGCGGCATCTCCGCTCGAACTGCAGCTGGACAGGGTGATACCTGGCACAAGAAAAGCGATGAGGAAGAATCGCGAACAGAGAGACATGTCAGTGCTCCTTAGGTTGAAACCGGCAGTGTCGCCAAACGCCGAGGATCATAGTCGATTCGGGGCCGGGCAGGTAGTGGAAGACACCGGAGAGTCACTTGCTCTTGCGCATCCAGACGGCCCACGTCACAGGCCCCGCTTCCTGATCGCTGAGTGGACGCCCTGCGATCTTGAGCGCCAGTTTGATCTGGCCGTGATGGTACCCCTCGTGCCAGAGCATGTGCTGCAGCAGGAGAATCGGATGGTCGTAGTGCAGGTCCATGCCCTTGCCGGTCTCTACCCTGCTTTTCACGGCATCTCGCACGACCCTGGCACTCTCATTCAGCATCGACGCGATGCGATCGGGATCTCGCTCCAATGCCCATTCATTCTCAGGTAGCTCTCTCGTAAACTCCGGGGCGTCCTCCAAGACAAAGACGAGACGCACAAAGTGAATGTGTGTGAAGAGTGCTGCAATCGATGGACTTCCTTCCATGGCCCTCGTCTCGAGTTCGCGTTCGGACATTGCACGAAGAAGGTTGATCAGGATGGTGTTGTTCCGATCCCACGAATCCAGGAGAGCGTCAAGAAGGTGTTGGTCTTGTGTATTCATATTCAGAATGCATCCTGGATCGCCAGATAAACACCGCTTGCTCCATCTTTTCCCCACGCAAAATCCAGGCAGAGATGGGTCTGAGACTGCTTGTTCAGCAGGAGTCGAAGGCCTCCACCCGCTGATGGTGCAACAGAGTCGAAAAGTTTTTCTCCAGTTTGCTTGTTGGACGCGGTGGTGAGGGTCGCGAACCCAACGACGCCGAAAAAACCGTTTCTCGTGATCGGGCCCCGGTACTCAGCTTCGCCGTAAATCAACTTTTCACCTCGGTAGCGTCCTTCCGCGTATCCGCGTGCAGACCGTCCGTATTTGTCCATAGCGGTCGTAGGGGCGTCGAAGTAAGGCGCCGCTCCCTGCGTCACGAAACTGGCGTAACTCCAGAGGGCGATTCGATGTCTTCCGTAGGTCGTGAGCGGCACATAGGCTCGAGCGTCCACGTCCAGTTGCTGCCACGACGAGTCGCCTCCGAGAAAACCATCGAACGATACACGATACTGACCACTCGCTATCCAGCCGCGACGCGCGCTGATATCGTTGTCGCGGCGATTGACGAGCGCGTTGAAGCTCACCCCCGCCGACTGCTGACCACCAATCGGTAAACCATTCTCGAGGCTGTAAGTGATATACGGCGACGTGAGCCAGTTGGGATCGGATTCATTCGTCGGGTGAACATTCGAGTGCGAGTCGAATAGAAAACCGCCACCGATATAGATGTCATTGGCGACACGGCGCGAGATCGTTTCGTGAAGCCGGACGAAATCAAAGTTAGTCTTCACAGCCGACGACGATGGAGTGTCGGTTCCGAATCCGTAGATCTTCTGCGACGTTTTTTGAAATCGATTGTCGCCTTCGATGAACCAGCGGTTTCCCTCACTGAAGCTGTGGAACCGCACATTGAACACAAGCTGCTCCCTGGTGGATATCGTCAAACTCGCCGTGCCCGCAGAGACACGAGTCGTAGACGGCTCGCCTCTGAAGAACGCCATCTGTCCGGCGGCGCCGATGACGAATCCGGCAGACGGGTTTGAACCAATCACCGGGGCCGCGATGATCATTTTCTTCCCGGCCTGCGGCGGCGGAGAAGGCGGTTTCTTGCGCCACTCGCGAATGATGCCGACCAAATCCGTCTCCTGATCCGGTGGTAGAGGCGGGGTGGTCTGCTGTGCCATGAGCGTGGCCGCAGAAAACAAAAACAGCACAGCGTAAATAACAATGAGGCGCAACGCTTCATCCTCCCGGAATCAAGTGGAAATCGGTACGAGACAAGGCAGAGTGCCAGAGTAGTCTCGCGCCGAATCACAAAGAAGTCTTCAACGTTTTCGCCGGACGATGTTATCGGTTGAGCTGGTGAGCTTGCCGGACAGGGGGGATGTCCGGCAAGTTGAAGATCAGAGTTTAGGAGCGGTGCGAGCCTTGGCAGCATCTTCCTGTTGTTGGATTGCAGCCGCGTCGGCTGCCTTCAGATAATCGCGCGTTGCGGCCATCGATTTCGATAGCAGCGCTGGGCTGATCATTCCGACCCATAGATGGTTTTGAGGGTCAGTGGGACGAACTACCGCCAGACTGGCAGCACCCACTGAAGTGTATTGCGCACATTGTGGCCGTCGCAAATAGCCCGAATCGATTGCGGCCTGGACGCCGGTCGCATTAAAGAGCCCCCAGGTTCTACCAGACACATCCGTTCCGCCGCGCATGTCGACTGGAAATCTGTCGATAGCGCCTCCGAACGAACATGCAGCCACATCCCGCGGTACGGCGGTCGGCAATTGTTTGCAACGCATCGAAGATCCAGTTCAGGCCGCCAACAACAGCAACAGAACAAAAAAGCCCACCCATTCAGTAAGAAATCAATGGGAACGAACGGGAAGGCCGAGACCAGACCCGCGATTTTTAGACCGTACGACGGATCCAGCCGTACCTCCTGTTACCGGGTTCAACTCCAAGCGCAGCGTACTGCTCTTTCATCTTCGAGAGGTTGTCGGCAGCCTGGGCCGGCAGTTCCAGGGTCTTTCGGAGTTCCGGGCTCATCCGCTTCTCGTAGTCGGCTGGTATTGGCTTGAACTGTTGCTTTGTATCGACGCCATAGAGTTTTGCGGAGTTCAGCCCGAGAATCTTACGCTTCGCATCCGCCGTCAATTCCGGATAGCCGTACTTCTTCCGCAGATCTTCGGGGATTTGGAATCGCCACAGCGCGTCGATCTGCCATTGCGGAGAGCCGTACCAGACGGAGTCGGAACCGAAAACAATCCGGTCCGGCCCCATAAACTTCAGGAGTTGTCCCATGAGGTGGGCTGCAACAGTCGGGAAAGTCACGATAGATGAAGCCCACGTTGTGCCGAGTTCCGCGTACGTATTTTTGTACGGGCGGACGAGAAGCGCATATTCGGTCGTCCATTTGATATCGGGAACACCTTCACGCAGTTTGCCGGCCTTCACATCCTGCAACGCGTCATACATGAAAAACGCCGGCTGAATGCAGGCGTGATAGGTGATGAAATTGAGATTCGGCCAGTCCTTCGCTGCCTTCGGCAAATCTGCGGGATGTCCAATCTCAGGCCGTACCGGTTCCGCGGCGGTGAGCCCTTTGTGAACGCAGATGTTGTTGAAGCCGGGCTTCTGCGCCTTCATCTTGGGATAAAGCTTGTTGATGAGATCGAAGGTTGGATAGGCAACCTGTTCGTCGTCGTGGCGCCACTGCCTCATGGGGCTCATCGGATCGGTGTCCACCTTGGCAGCATTGGAAACGTTGTAGCCTTTCCAGGAGTCGGGCTTGTTCTCATCAATCTGCTGCTGGATGTAGTCCAGGTTGCCCTTCCCCACGTACAACAGGCCGTGCGCGAGCATACGCGTAGACCCGGAGATCTGGTTCACGAAATTTCTGGCCGCTGCGGTTTGAGCGGCGGTCAGGATCTCTCCAGATAACGCTTCCTGAACGTTTCGCGGAGGACGGCGAGGCTGGTTGTCCAGATTGACGACGCTGGCGGTCACGTTGCTGAGCAACGCGACGTTTACCTGGCTATCCAGGTAAACGTCCTTGATGAACTGCGTAATCAGAAAGTTCTCCGGCTTATTGGGTAACCCAACCAGCGCGGGATTCCATACGCCCCACACGTCCCCCCGTTCGTCCGGGACATTGCGGGGATTCATCGCGTTTCTCGCGCCGCCGGACGACGGCCCCTGTGCCAGCGCTCGAAGGCCCATTCCCGCTGATGCCTGGCTCCCGCGAACCATGTGAAGCTGATCATCGAAGACAAAAAGATCTCTCGGAGTTCCCGCCTGCGCGTAAGCCTCAGGCTCGAACATCTCAATCGGACTCACATCGAAGAAGTGGCCGAAGACTTCATTCATCGCCAGCAAGGCCGCGGCCATTCCGCCCGTGCTCGCGAGAAAGCGCCGGCGGTCCACGCCCAGTTTCTTGCTGGCTGATTCGCTCAGTTCCTTGATGCGATGTTCGACGTGCTTCTGCTGGCTGCTCTGAGGCGCCGGCATGTATTCGCCGTTGGAAATCATCTGCGTGGGAATCGGGGATTGAAACATTTCGGACTCGTGAGCACGATCGCATTTCGACTGCTGCGCTTCATCGAGCCACGTGTGATCTTCTTCCCAAACTCTTCCCGCTTCGTTCCATTTCTCTTTGCTCATCTGCCGCTCCTCCGGTTTGAGTCACAATACGCGGAATTGGATCAAGCGCTACGGCTTTTTGGCCTCAGGTTCCTTGCGCTTTCCTGTGAATGTCGCTTCTCCGAGCCCGCCGGTATCGAGCTTCCCTTTCACGGAATCCTTGTTCTCGAGGGTTCCCGTGAACTTGAATTCAATCGCCGTACCACCGACGTCTGTACTAACTGTGAATTCGATGGCCTGGCCTTTGACGGTGCCCTTGAGATCTGCCTCACCGACCAACATCGAGGAGTAGTGGCCGGTCAGCTTTTCACCCTCCTGCTTAAAGGTGACAGTGGGCGTGCCGACACCGGCATCCGACATGACAGTGAAGGCCCATGTTCCCGTGACGTCAATCTTCTCCGCCTGCCCGGCAACTGCCTGGACGCAGGACAGGCCGGCCGCGATTACTCCAAGTATGCAAATATTGCGAATCATAGTTTCTCCTTTCGAGTCACCATGCCCCGAATTGAAGGAAGGCTCTGATAATCCTAAATTCGCGAGGCCAGCGGCAGCAAGTTTGGCTGTTGTGTTAATGGACACTCTAGACGACCGATGGATGTCCTGGTTAAAGCCTCTGCACTCCATTCTTCACAAGCTCTCTCATCCACTGACCCAGCGCAGAAAGCAGCGCAGGAGCGAACGCTCGAAGCAAACCCAGCGCGAGGATCACGGCTCCAGCGAGACACGTATAAGCGCCCATGAAGTAGCGCCCGGCGGTGGAGGCTCCCGTCTCCACGAATGCTTCCTTTCGCGCCGCAAGGCGAGTGAGTCCGTACATCGCAAGACCCGCTCCAACGGCAATCATGACCAGGCCGCTCAGGAATGCACTGTTCGACACGGCGTGGACGACATCAGGGGATCCACTCGGTACGGGCCACATGCTGTATGCAATGGCGCAGAGGACCAGGCTCAGCATCGCGTACAGCACACCCCAGAGCAGCGCCGTGAAACCTGCATGGTGTTCGAGGCGAGGATGAAGATCGGCCCCCCCGCTCGGCACGTGCGCCTTCCGCGTTCCAATCATTCTCAAACCACTGACCAACATGAAGACTCCGCCGGCGCCAATCAGGAGAGCGATTATCCATTGCACACGATAATGAATGGCCAGCCACGCGCCACCGATCGCGAGAGCAACCAGCAATAACGACAGCTTGTGTTTGGTTCGCGCCATCGAGGCCTCCGAGTTTTGACTTCATCTTTATCTCCAAATCCATCGAGTCTCCGACATTTTTGTCGATGTTTTCATCCCGGTCGGCTTATTCTTGCTCTCAATTCGCCGTCCCCCCGATCGCTGGCGAAAACCTGTTTTCGTTAGTGCGGCTTCATTTGCGCACGGTTCATTCATTTCCTTTTTTGGAGGAGTTGAGTTATGAAGCGCGTGTTGTCTGCGGCCCTGATCCTTGTTTTGACCATCGGACCTCTGGCTGTTTTCCCAAAGTCTTTATCTGCCCAGGCTGTCATTGCGGTCGCGCAATTAAATGGCACGGTGCGAGATGCAAGCGGTGCGGTGATTGCGAACGCTCCCGTGTCTCTGCGGAGCATCGACACCAATCGCACCTACATGGCGATGACGGATTCATCGGGATATTACATTGTTCCAAATCTTCCGCCGGGACCTTATGAACTCAATGTCACGTACACGGGCTTTGAGAAGTTTGTTCAGTCGGGCGTTCGACTGACCGTGGGACAGACAGCGACGCTGGACGTCACTCTGGCCGTTCAGGGTCGCAGAGAGCAGGTGGACGTTACGTTCCAGGAACCGGCCATCGAGCCGGCCCGCACGGAACTCAGCAGCGTTATCGAGACCAAGCAAATCGAGAGTCTCCCCATCAGCGGGCGCCTCTTCACCGACTTTGCTCTGTTAACGCCGGGCGTGACGACGGGACGCACCAGTGTGGGATCGACAATCACGGAATTTGAAGTGACCCGGGTCTCCTTTGCCGGAATGCGAGACCTGAGCAACCTGGTCACCGTGGACGGCGCCGACAATATCAACACGTCGACAGGTTCGCAGCGCGCAACCCCGCCGCAGGAAGCCGTACAGGAATTCCGCGTTGTGAACAACAGCTTCGGCGCAGAGTACGGACGCGCTCTGGGCGGCATCGTCAACATCGTGACCAAGTCGGGTACCAACAGCTACCACGGTTCGATCTACGACTACTTTCAAAACAACGCGCTTAATGCGCGCTCGCTTCTGCAACCAGAGCCTCAACCCAACACCCTTCGTCAGAACCAATTCGGTGTAACCTTCGGTGGTCCGATCAAAAAAGACAAGACGTTCTTCTTCGCCAACTACGAAGGGCAGCGACGTGGGGAGTCACCGACGTATCCGCCCGTGCTGATCAGCAACATCGGGACGATCAATGCAGCAAAAACGGCCCTGGGAATTGCGACGGAGAATCTGGACGTCCTGAAGACGAAAGACACGGACTACTTCTTCGCCAGAATCGATCATCAGCTTTCGATGAAGCACCAGCTGTCCGTGCGGTACAACCTCGAAGACGCACGTGATTTGAATCAACTTGTTGGCGCTACGCTGGACGGCGGAGGTATCGGAGCTCCCAGCAGCGGCCACAACGTGTTCCTCACTGACCAGTCGCTGTCCGGGACGCTGACATCCCAGATCGGCACCAATATGGTCAACACCGCCCTTGGTCAATACGCACGGCGGCACTACAACTTTCCGGGAGTGACGGGCGAACCGAATCTCGACATTCCCAACGAACTGCTCTTTGGACACAACTTCGGTGTGCTGGACAAGATCTGGGAGACTCGCGTCCAGGGTTCAGACTCACTGTCGTGGGTCAAAGGTAAACACCTGATCCGCTTCGGCGCTGACATCAACCACATCCGGAATTACGTGCTGTGGCCAGGTTTCACGCCGATTCGCATCATTCTTCCCGGCATCAATTGCCTCGTGGACTTCGCTAACTTCGTCCAGCCCTCTGCGGCCATTCCTTCCAACTTTGCAGCGGGACCGTGCCCGATGGCTCTTCCACCACTCGGTGGTCCGGGGAATCCATTCCCAGATGTTCCTGGCCCCAATCCACGAGATCCTGCGAACGGTGTTCCGATCGCGTTTCAGTCCGCGCCTCTGGGCACAACCGTCAACTTCACACCCGGCATCGTGGAGACTCTGCCTACCAACGGATGGCCCTATGCGTATTTACCGGAGCAGGAGCCTAACTTCTCCGTAAACCTGAACCACAACTACTACGGATTCTTCGTTCAGGATCAATGGAAGGTCACACCGAAGCTGACCGTGAACTATGGTCTGCGGTGGGATTTCGAGTCCGGACTCTCGGACCAGATGGATGTAAGCCACAAAGGCTTCCAGCCACGGATTGGGCTCGCCTATTCACCCGACAAGAAGACGGTCATTCGCGCGGGCTTCGGCATGTTCAACGATCGTTATGCCATGTCTTTCCTGTTCATCACGTATCCGCAGCGTCCCGCGGTTCTCGCAGGTTCGGACCTGCCCCCGAATCGAAGAGGCGCCGAAAGCGCGGTTTACGAACTGAACCAGTACCCCTATATTCCGGTTCCCGGCGTGCCGACGCCTGCGCAGATTGCGAAAGACTTCTTCACGACAGGCCAGGTGTTCTCGCGCAGTGTGACGCCCACGCCTACGGCTCCGACAACGGTCGGGTATAGTTTCACGGACCGGCACAGCCCAATTCCCTATTCCCTTCAAGCGAACCTGGAAATCAATCGTGATATCGGAAATGGATTTACGATCGGGGCCGGATATCTTTTCGTCACTGCGCATCACCTGCTGCGTTCAACGTTGCTGAACCTCTGCCCCGTCGAGGGAATTGCGGGCGGAAATTATCCCTGTGACCCGGCTGGACAGGCACCGCCGGGCTATCCTGCCGGCAAGAATTATTACAGCGGCATCCCACGTTATCCGGCGGGTTTGATCTGTTGCAATGATCTGTCCGGAAATTCGGTTTATCACGGCGGCACGTTCCAGGTGAACAAAACGGCAAGCAAGTATTTCAACCTCAATGCCAGCTATACACTGTCTCACACACTCGACGACGGCACGTTTGCCACGTTCATCAGCGTTCCGGAAGACACGTTCCGCAGAAACCAGGAGCGTGCCACGTCCAACCAGGATGCCCGGCATCGTTTCGTCTCGAACTTTTCGCTCATTGGCCCCGACAGCAATAAATACCTGCGGAATTTCCTGTTGAGCAACATTGTGACCCTTCAAAGTGCGCGACCCTTTACATTGTTTGTTGGCTTCGACGCCAACAACGACCTGATTCCGGCCGCTGATCGCGTTGGAAATCTTTCGCGAAATACCTACAAGGGCGACAGCCTCAAGACGTGGGATATCCGTGTTCAGCGTACGATCCATCTGCCGCGAGAAGGCATGCGCCTTGAAGCGGCAATGGACGTGTTTAACCTGCTCAATCACACGAATGTTGACGAGGTGGTAGGCGTCTACGGAACGTACAATTTCTGCGGCGGGCAGATACCGACGGAGTACCAGGATGCGGCAAGCGTTGCGATCCAGAAGGGTCAGGTGGGCGGTTGCCCGGCAGCCGGACCGCCGGTGCCGAATCCGTTGTTCGGCACGCCGCGGACGATGTTCAATCCGCGGCAGCTGCAGCTGTCGCTGAAGCTGTTGTTCTAGAAGTTTCCTTCTCCTTTCGGGAGAAGGTGGCCCGAAGGGCCGGATGAGGGATCTTCAGGACGTGAACATCCCTCACCTGTCGCTCCGCGACACCCTCTCCCGGAGGGAGAGGGATTTTGACCATGCCACACACCAGCGAGATTCCGGTCCTGATCGTCGGCGGCGGTGCCGTCGGGTGCGTGCTCTCCATGGAGCTTGCGCGACGCGGCGTCGAGTATCGATGTATTGA
>Ga0070675_100001577_pt1 | contig 16842 bp, 22 predicted proteins | sample KBSM43metaG_FD_65343 | JGI IMG/M metagenome (GOLD analysis project Ga0070675, IMG submission 65343) | Miscanthus rhizosphere microbial communities from Kellogg Biological Station, Michigan, USA - KBS M4-3 metaG | ecosystem: Host-associated > Plants > Roots > Rhizosphere > Soil ...
GAGAGCCGGTACTCCCAATCGTCCCGATGCTTTACTGGCGAGGACGCTGATCAAAAGAAGACTCGAAAGTCCGAGCAGCAGATGTTCCAGCGGCGCATTACGAATAAGTTGCAGGAGGTCCATGGATGCATCATACAAGATTAGCGGGGAAGATGATGATTTAGAATCTGTCCATCGACCCGATCCCTTTGAGTGCCTGCCAAACAGAACTTCCACCATCAGTGTAGGCTTCTATACGAAAGACCACACTGATCCACTGACGCATGGACGAGTCTAGAGCTGATGTGAGTCGAGGAGGACGTTATGCAAAAATGTGCAGTAACAGTCTTATGAAATTGGATGGACAAGGCGGCCTGAGGATGAAACGAATTGTAAGGCTGGGTTCCTCTGCTGCACGTATATGGCGATGTCACACACGCAGTACTCACGTTCTTGCACCACCTGCGTTAGGAGTTCCGAATCTACGAAATGCATTTTTGCGTTCTCCCCCTTTCAGTCTTGCCACCCCCCTGGAGCCATTGCACGCGTTCGAGGTCGGTTTCGAGTTCGGGATCATTCATATGCAAACAAAATAGGAGAGCGTCATGGAGACGACGAGGCGGAATGTGCTCAAAGCGGGATTGTCTGCTGCCTGGATCGCTTCCGGCTTGGCATCTGCCGGCCGCTCGGCAGCCCAGGCGTTGGGGCAGCAAATTGGGCCCGCGCAATCTATGCAAAAGGGTGACATGCTGTACCGGCTATTGGGGAAGACGGGCGAATACGTATCGGTCATCGGACTGGGCGGTCATCATATCGGGCGACCGCGTGATGAACAGGACGGCATTCGGATCATTCGGCGCGCCATCGATCGCGGCATCACGTTCATGGACAATTGTTGGGACTATCATGAAGGCATGAGCGAAGTGCGGATGGGAAAGGCACTTCGCGACGGATATCGGGATAAAGTATTTTTGATGACGAAGATCGATGGGCGCACGCGCCAAGCGGCGGCCAAGCAAATCGACGAATCCTTAAGCAGGTTGCAGACGGATCGCCTTGACCTCCTGCAACATCACGAGACCATTCGGCTGGAAGATCCCGACCGTGTGTTTGCCGAAGGTGGCGCACAGGAAGCTGTCCTGGAAGCGCAGCGCGCCGGCAAAATTCGGTTTATCGGATTCACTGGCCACAAAGACCCGCTCGTGCACTTGCGTATGCTCGAAGTGGCGCGCACCCACCACTTTCGATTCGATGCGGTGCAGATGCCGTTGAACGTGATGGATGCGCATTTCAGAAGTTTCGAACGACAGGTCTTGCCGGTCCTGATGGAGGAAGAGATCGGCGTGCTCGGCATGAAGTCAATGGGGGACAAACGCATCCTGGAGAGTGGAGCCGTCACGCCGGTTGAATGCCTGCACTATGCGATGAGCCTGCCGACGTCGACGGTCATTACCGGCATCGACGATCTGAAGATTCTCGATCAGGCGCTGGAGGCCGTACGCACCTTTCTTCCGATGACGGAGTCACAGATCGCCACTCTACTCAGCCGTACGGCTCAGACGGCGGCTACGGGACATTACGAACAGTTCAAGACGACACAGAAGTTCGACAGCACTGCACGCAAGCCTGAATGGCTGGGATGATGGAGAACGAACACCAGGCCTCTCCATCGTCTTTACAGCTGGTATGGAAGGCCCGATTTCCATGGCACCCGTCCCTTAACGGACGGCGATCGTTTTGTCGCTCCAAGCAAGCGGCCTCCAACATGCTCGTAGCTTTACATCCTGGCGCTCCGCCAGCTCCCGTGGCCATACTGGGCGTGCACTCCTCTTCCAGCGGATTTGATTTTTCCAGAAACCCTGAATTCGGCTATGTCGGGCAGGCGTTTATCGCGCAGTTTGGCGATCAGTCGTCTACGTCGGGGAAGATGTTGGCCCCGGTGGGTTTTAAAGTCGTGCGCGTCGATCCGGCCACTGGAGTCGTGCAAGAATTTGCCGCCAACAAAGGTAATCAAATGGACCGGCTTCAAAAATCGGAGGTGGAGGTTTGGAGCGGCCGGTGGCGGCCCGATTCGATCCACGCTGCGCCGCACTCTACATCGTCGATTTCGGAGTCATGACATTTGGCCAAGGGGCCAAAGCCAGACAACCGGGAACGTCTCCGTATGTCGCCGCTGAACCACGAAAGGGCAGCGGCGTGCTCTGGCGAATCACCCACGACTGAGAAGGAACTACTGTTCTGACGGGTGGAAGCTGATGACGGGGCTGGGAATCGTACCGCTCGCGCTGCTCGCAGCGGTGCTGTTGATGGGGTGTGGTTCTTCACGTCGCGGGGAGCCGTTTGTCGGTCCGCTGGCACTGGAAAGCCGTGACATCCAACGGGGGCAGACGAGCTTTATGAAACATTGCCACCAATGCCATCCCGGTGGCGAGGCTGGACTGGGGCCGGCGCTCACCAATAAACCGTTACCGATGTTCCTGGTGCGAGCGCAAGTTCGATATGGATTGGGAGCGATGCCGACTTCACGCGCGAGGACCTGGCTGATGAAGACCTCGATGATCTTCTCGATTATCTCGCCGCGTTGAAACGTCATGGATAGTGCCGTCGGTTTATTCACCATCAACCCATGACCTGAAAGGATTCTATGGCCGACAGATCCCGCAGACATTCTCGGCTCTGGTGGTGGGTGCTGAGTATTCCGGTCGTCCTGATTGTGATTGGAGGGCTCACCTTGGCCTTCATCGATGAACCGCTGCGCAAGTATTCTGAACGCCAACTGAATGAACGCGTGAAGGGCTATACCTTTCGAATCGGCGCCCTCGACTTCCATCCGATTGGTCTCTCCATGGATCTGAAAGACATTAGCGTCGTCCAAACGGCGCATCCCGATCCGCCGGTTGCGCAGGTGACAAATTGGCATGCCAGCGTCCACTGGCGCGAGCTGTTATCCGGCCACCTGGTGAGCGATCATACGATCGATCAGCCTGTCGTGCATTTTACGCGGCCTCAGGCAGCGAAGGAGGTCAAGGATGACGTGCCGGTTGAGGAGAAGGGATGGCAAGAAGCGGTGCTGGCCATTTATCCGCTCCAGATCAACGAATTTAAAATTAACGAGGCAGATATTACCTATCGCGAGAACCGCAGCTCCAAGCCGTTGCACGTAAGTCATGCCAACTTTAAGGCGGGGAACATTCGCAATGTTCGCTCAAAACCCGATGAGTACCCATCGGAGGTCCACCTCGACGCTGTGGTATTTGAGAAGGGTCGGTTGACTGTAGATGGACATGCCGACTTTCTGGCCGAGCCGTTTATAGGCATCAATGCGGACATTATGATGGAGCACATGTCCCTGATGGATTGGCTTCCGCTCACGGCGCAGCGGCAGATACATCTGACTCAAGGCGATCTGACGGCGAAGGGGCACGTGGAATATTCTCCACGCACGCAAATCGTTCAGCTCGAGCAACTGACGCTACAGGACGTGAAGCTGGATTTCGTGCATGCGGCGGCGACGCAGGCGAAGGAAAAGGATACCGGGCGGAAGGTCGCTCGAAAGGCGGAGGAGGTCTCGAATCATCCGCAATTGCTGCTGCGCATCAAACAGGGCATGATCGAAAACAGTGAATTTGGGTTTGTCAATAAGGCGGCCAATCCCCAATATCGCGTTTTTATATCCGGCACGGACATCTATTTGGAGAACTGGAGCAATCAGTTGACCGAGGGCACCTCGATCGTCAGATTGCGAGGGATGTTCATGGGCAACGGCGCGACGCAGATTAACGGGGCCTTCAGGCCCGAAACGAAATCGCCGGACTTCGATCTGAGCGTCCGAATCTGGAAGACGCAGGTGAAGTCCATGAACGATCTGCTCCGGGCGAGCGGCGGTCTGGATGTCGTGTCCGGCGTATTTTCTGTCTATTGTGAAATGACGGTCAAAAACGGATCGATCGATGGATATTTGAAGCCGCTCTTCAAAGACGTGCAGGCGTTTGACCCGGCTCAGGACCAGGACAAGGGGTTACTGAAAAAGATCTATGAGAACATCGTTGACCTCGCCGCCAAGGCTCTGAAAAACACGCCCCGCGGCGAAGTCGCCGCCAAAGCCGACCTGTCTGGACCAGTAGAAAATCCAAAGGCCAGTACCTGGGAACTGGTCGTGACTCTTATCAAGAACGCATTTTTTGAAGCCGTGTTGCCGGGATTTGAAAAACTTCCGACCCAGAGACGGTAGTCACACTCTCACGCGCTTTAGACAACGGATGACCTCAGAAATCTAGGAGGCGGCCATGTCATCCTCCCGACCTCTTGCGATCGTCACCGGTGCTCGACGGGCATTGGATATGAGCTTGCCAAATGCTGCGTCCGGCAGGGATTTGACCTCATTGTCGCAGCCGACGAGCCGGCCATCCATGAGGCCGCCAGAGAATTCGGCGGCCTGGGCGCCACGGTCACGGCGGTGGAAGCTGATCTCGCGACAAGAGAGGGAGTTGACAGGCTGTATGGATCGATTCAGGGGCAGCCGGTCGACGCACTGCTTGCGAACGCGGGGCATGGGTCGGGTAAAAGGTTTCTGGATCAAAATTTCGACGACGTACGCCACGTCGTCGATACGAACGTGACCGGCACGCTCTATCTCTTACAGAAGGTGGCGCGCGACATGCGGGCAAGGGGGATGGGACGGATTCTTATTACCGGTTCAATCGCCGGCTTCATACCGGGGACGTATCAGGCCGTCTACAACGGCACCAAGGCGTTTCTGGATTCTTCTTCGTTTGCGCTGCGACATGAATTGAAAGATACAGGGGTGACGGTCACCTGCTTGATGCCCGGCGCGACGGAGACCCAGTTCTTCGAGCGTGCGGACATGATGGACACCAAGGTAGGGCAAGAAAAGAAGGATGATCCGGCGGAGGTGGCTCAAACCGGCTTCGATGCGATGATGCGCGGCGATGGTGACGTCGTCACGGGTTGGAAGAACAAACTGCAATCGGCCATCGCCTCGGTGACCCCCTCCGACATACTTGCTGAAATGCATCGTAAAATGGCGAAGCCAGGATCGGGAAGGACATAAGCTGAAGAGGGATCGAGAACGGTTTAGCGTTCAGGAAGGCTCTGACCTGACCTCCTTAAGTTTTTTTTATCTGCTTCCCTGGAACCTGACAAAGATTTATTGTACTGTAGCTCATCGGGGAAGGGTTTGAATACACCACAAAGGAGGAGTCCATGACCAGGTCGCGTCTGTTTATTACGGGTTTATTGTCTTTTGTCGGATGTGTGGCGTTGAGTGTACCCGCCATGGCTGCGGAGGACAGCCGTATGGGCGGTAAGAATCAAGGCACACAGCAAGAGAAAGAGGGCTTCCAGCAGCAGCGCTCGGATAAGACTCAGCAGGGGCAAGATATGATCAATAAACAACCTATGTCTTCGCAGCAGTCGGACAAGTCTAAGGCGGATTGCTCATCCGTCACAGCGGTTGCTGGATGTAATTACCCCAACGAAGGCAAACAGGGCGGCCAGGCCAAAAATACCGGCGCGGATCTTTCAGGGGGACGGGATAGTCATCTGGGACCGCACGAAGGTCAGGATAGCCAGTCTTCCAAGAAGAGCATGAAGGGTAGTGGGAGCAGCTCGGACCGATAAAGGGGAAGGGTGTCGTGTTTAGGCTGGCATTTTTTATGGGCTTACTCGGGGGACTCGCCTTTTTTCTGCGTCGGCGCAATCCTTCGCGTTAGCACAGTCGCCTCCCACGACGGCGATCCAGTGTGACTGGATCGCCGTTGTGGCGCGTCTGGCAGTAGGGTCGGGTGTGGGATCACGCCGGCTGTCTGTTATGCATCCTTTGCGATCTTTGCAAACAAGAGTGCAGGTGGTCCGCCTCCTACGTTGTCTGGTCTGCCTTGCTCAATTGACGTTGGTCTTCACCGGATGCCAACCCCGCCAATTCATGTTGACAGTCTCAGGAGATGAGAAAACAGAAGGCGCCGACGTGTTCGTGAATGGAAAGTGGGTAGGCACGCTGCAGAAGTCAGGCGATCAACCCCCTAGGTTTTCCTCGACGTTTCCCCACGGTACGCTGACGATTGAAGTAAAAAAGCCAGGCTATCTCCCGTTTCTCGAAGTGGTGACCGTGACCTCCAAGGTTGGTGAGCATGGGGTGCGCGCGTTACTCGCCGCTGAGACGAAGACAGATGAGCCGGTGGACGATACGGGATCAAAAGCGCCACGGCGTTCATCGCAAGACAAACTTCCCGTCTGCCCCGATTGAAATGACGACTGAGTCAGCCGTCATCCCCAACCTGTCCAGAGCATAGGAAAACTGCTTACAGCAATATCCTCCAAAACGTGAGAAAGTGGAGAAGTTGTTTTCAGGATGGAGGTGATATGGGCGCATCCGTCGTCGAAAAAGAAAAGCCAACCAAAAGCTCCGGCAAAGAAAGCTCGAAGGATAAAGAGGCGAAAGACACGGCAAAATCGCCCAAGTCGCCGAACAGTGCGAATGGCATCGAGGAAAAGCCACTTCGCACGTTGGCGATCGACATAGGCGCCACCGGCCTGAAAGCAACTATCTTGAATGAACTCGGCGCGCCTGTCACGGAACGGGCTCGGGTGAAAACTCCCGCGAGCGGGATGCCCGGAGAAGTGTTGGATGCGGCAACGGCCTTGGCGCAGGGACTCGGCGATTTCGATCGGGTGTCCTTAGGATTTCCCGGCATTGTTCGAGAGGGGGTCGTGAAAGAAGCGCCGAATCTGGCGGCGGAATGGAAAGACTTCAACGTGGGCGAGGTTTTGGCGGCGCGCCTGGGCAAGCCTGTTCGAGTCGCCAATGATGCGGACGTGCAAGGCTTCGGCGCCATTTCCGGGAAAGGTGTTGAGCTTGTCTTGACGCTCGGTACGGGGGTCGGCTCATCGGTATTCATCAATGGTCATCTTGTGCCGAACGTAGAAGTGGGAAGCCGAAAGTTGAGCGATGGGGAGTTGCAAAAAGTCGGCAAGAGAAAGTGGAACAAGCGGCTGATTAAGACGGTCAAGAAACTAGAGAAAATGTTTCACTTCGATCGGTTGTATATCGGAGGCGGCAACGCTCGGTTCGTCGATATCGGTGCACACGCGGCGCATGTGACGATTGTCTCGAATTTGAACGGCCTTGTCGGAGGGTTGGCGCTCTGGCGTGAACGCGCGAGTGTCACCTCATTTCATACCTCGATACCCGCTCCACCTCCAACGCCACCGGATGCTCCGGAGACGGGCCCTGAAAAAAAAGAGCGTTGAACGCAAACATGGCTTACAATCGTCGAAACGAAGCCACGACCATGATGACTGCTCCCGAACCTCTTGTTCCCAAGCCGGATCCAATGCCGGACCCGGCACCTGCGCCCGTTCCTGGGCCTCTACCTGATCCCTCTCCCTTTCCTGAACCGAGCCCCGCTCCCGATCGATTCTGATTAACGGATTTGCCGACTGGGGCTAACCGCATGGCTCCCCCTTCTGGTTATGGAAATTTACTTGCTGTGCGATAAGGTGGCGCGTGGGAAGATGGTTGTCAAACGAGATGCTGATGTGGATTTCGATCGGTTCGGGCATCATGCTGGTACTGACAGCGATCGGCATTCCATTCGCGATCGTGAGGTTGCCGGAAGATTATCTGGTGAACGATGGACAGGCCGGGTGGCTGGACAAACAGCCGGCCGTGGTGCGGTGGGGACTCCGCATTTTTAAAAATCTTCTCGGCGTCGTATTGGTGATCCTCGGAATTGTTATGTTGGTTTTGCCGGGGCAAGGCATCCTGTCGATTGTCCTCGGATTGAGCCTCGTCGATTTTCCCGGACGGCACGCGCTGCAATGCAAACTGATCCGACGGCCGAAAGTGATCGACAGCATCAATTGGATTCGCCGGAAGTTCCATCGACCCCCGCTCATCCTTCCCGACCGCTGTTAGGAATTCCTGTTCCACCAGTCGCCATTACTCCGAACACCGTGCAGGCTCTGAGGTATCGATAAGACAGGGGTAACGGAAGCAGGTGGCCAGGAGCCGAACCCACCAACGGCACGACCTGCAGGGGGATTCAAGCGGTCTGGTGGATGAGGATTATGGATTCTCTTCCTCACGATGATTGAGAAAGGTACGTCTTCGCGCGCGAAGCTGATGTCTTTTTGACTGGATGCCGGCCGCCTTCCTATGCCTATGATCGCCGGATTGTTTTGAGAGTTGTTGCGTGAGGTGTTGCACGACTTGAGCCAGCGCAGATAAGGTCGCTTGCATCGTGGTGACTTCCTTCATTAGGTGTTGCGGGGTGTCGAGCGCAGGCGCAGGACGGAGAGCGGGCATAGAGGCCGATGGATGGAGGATCTCCCGAATCTTGGCGAGCAGTGTCGAACCGTCGAAGGGCTTCGGAAGGAAGGGAGCGCCCGGGTCCAACAGTCGTTCCGCTTCGATGGTCTCTCTTGGAAGCCCGGACATAAATAAGACTTTCATGTCGGGACGCCAAACGCGCAAGCGCTTCGCTAAGTGATAGCCCGTGGTTCCGGGCATCATCACATCCGTGAGCATCAGATCGATTCGGTCGGCATGTTGCCCGAACAGCATGGCAGCCTGGCTGTTCAAGCGAGCCTCAAGCACGGTATATCCCGACACACGCAGAACCTCTCGAAGCAGGATGCGCAATTGCTCGTCATCCTCGACGAGAAGAATTGTCCGTGGGAGAGATTCTGGGACTGCCTGCGAAGGAAACATGTCGTGAAGTCCATCCAGGGCAACAGCGCCACCGACAACCCATCGAGAGATGGGGAGACAGCAGATTCTGTGCCCATGAATGCAGAAAGACGGATTGTATTCACAAAGACTTCGACATGTAAGGAAAGAAGTCTCGACAAAAATGAACAAATTTTGGCGCACGCCGCCGCAATATGGTTCTGTTTTGTGTTCCTAAGTAGTGTCACGCGTGGACGATCGGATGACGGGCTTATGATTATTTTGGCGGGACGGTCTCGGGATTCAAGACGAGCAATCTTGCTAATGCATCCTTGGCGTAGCCACTGTCAGGATATTTTTCGGTAAGCTCTGTGTATAATTCCCTCGCATGTTGCACATTATTTTGCCGCTCTTCAAACTGGGCCGTCGTGTAAAGCTCTTCTGCACGCTTGTCGGAACAACCAAGCGTGAAGATTGCCATTAGGAAAGCGGCGAGGATGATTCGTTTCATGAATCACGCTCCCTGTCGAGGAATGTCAGTTCGGCGACGGCCGATTTATCCAATTCACCCTTGCCCAACGCGACCAGTCGTTGATACTGCTCCAATGTGGTTTGGGCCACAGGTAACGACACGCCGGCTGCGCGTCCCAGCGCGAGCGCAATGCCCGAGTCTTTGGCGGCATGGGCTGCAGAGAAATAGCAGTCATGGGAACGATACTGCATATCTTCTCCATCCGTCTCGAGTACCCGCGAGGCGGCGCCGGTTTGACCAAACACGTCTCGGAGCATCGAGAGGTCGAGCCCCAGCGCAGCGCCGAGTCCCAGACCTTCTGCAAGTCCAGCCGTATTAATGTTCATGACCATGTTGACGAGCGCCTTCACTTTGGCGGCTTCACCCGCTCCGCCGATGTGGCGGATACTTGCGCTCAGCGAGGCGAGAAGTAGTTTGGCGCGCTCAAACACCTCGACCTTTCCTCCGCACATCAAATAAAGGGTGCCGTTGCGGGCCTGGGTGATGCTGCCGGCCATACAGGCCTCGAGGCTGTGTCCTCCATGCTGTTCAAGCAGCGTCTCGATATCTCTATGCACTTGGGGAGAAAGAGTGGCGCAATTGATAAAAAGACGGCCTTGGGCATAGGTCAGCAGGCTGTCGGACCGTTGAGGCGAAAAAATGTGGCGCATCCCTGCATCGTCGGAGATCACTGTCAGGATGGTATCGCTGCACTCGGCCACGCGCGCCGGGGTCGCCGCCGCTTCGCAGCGGAGTTCGTTCCCTAGGGATGTCCGTTTGGAGGGTTCCGAGTCATAGACGGCGGTAAGGATGTATCCTTCATCCTTCAAGCGCCTCGCCATATTGGCGCCCATTCGTCCGATGCCTACTACTCCGACACGTTGTTGCCTTGACATTCCCGGCCTCTCTAAACTGATCAGTAACTGCGCGGGGAGGAAGTCTAACACAGGGCGGCGGTATTGACGAGAATGGAGAAGTGTGGCTGAGAGACGGATCGCCGGCTTGGCCGGAGCGGCCAAGCCGGTCTCTTGAAATGGTCTCTTTTGCCCTCAGCGCCGCCGTCGGAGCAGTGCGAGTCCCATTAATCCAGAGGCCAGGAGGAACAGCGTCGCCGGTTCGGGATTCGTGATCGTTGCCGGGGTGTTTCCTTCCGTCACGGTTTCCTGGGTCAACCTTTCGAGGGAGAAAAGGCTTTGCGATACACCTGTCGTGAAGCTCAGACTGCCTGATCCCCGATGGAGACTATAAAAGTTTGATCCCGCGCCGATCGTGTAGCTGTCGTTCAGGCCTTTGAGTTCCGCCGTGAGAATGTTGGAACCAAAGAAACCCCCGACAGGGGCGAAGTTGACGACGACGTCAAACTCCCCGGTGGCATGATAGAGAGAATCAGGCACCAGATGCGCCCCTCCGCTGATCAGGCCGGTCGAACGTCCCACCAAGGTGCGATCCGCAAAAATCTGAAGGTCGAAGCCGCTGAAGGTTGCGGTGAACCCCTGAGGTGTAGGGGCTGCGGTCCCGACGGCGCGGAAGCTTGCCGACAGAATGTAATGTTGTGAAAAACCTGTTTTGCCGACAACGTGATCGGTATCAGGATAATAAAAATTCGAAAATGTTCCCCCGCCCATCTCAGAAAAACCGCCCGTCGTAGACTGATCGAGAACCGATGCATAGTCTAAACCGATCGAACTGGCAGTAAAAGATTTGTCGGGTTCACCGATAGCCCGTGGAGTGACCGTGATGGGATTCGCGTCTGAGGCCGCTGCCTGGACCGAAATCAGCACGGCTACGAAAAGTGTCTTATAGATCATTCGTATGTGATTCCTTTCGTGTTTGAGTGTTCGAGAAGTGCTGCCTCGTGAAACCGCAACGAAGATAGCAAGAGACAGGCCCTGGGGCGAAAAGTAAAGTAGTGAGGCGGATTGGAATAGAGGAGAGAGAAAAAATGTCAGGCCTTCTTGACCGTCATCGACGTGGCCACCATCGTTTCGTCTTTGCGAGGGAACGGACGCCGACCCGATGGAAATTGACGTATGTGGATACGGCAAACAGGGTATAGCACGATCTTCGTAGTGAAGTCTGCCGTCAAGCAAGCCGGACAGCGCGTTTCGTAGGAGTGGGGAAATCGGACGGCGGTTACGCTATCGATTCTTTGCAGAAAAGACATGTATATGCCGCTCCATTTAGGAAGGCCGAGGAAATGCTATACTTTCCGGTATTGATCAAGTAGTGGGAAGCATTGAGGACATGAGGTCGCGTCTCACCATTAAAGAGGAGCGTGGGTTCACGCTGAGCGAAGTGATGGTGGTCGTGGCCATTGTCGGCATCCTGGCTTCCATTTCCATTGTCTCGTATGCGGTGTTTGCCAATAAGGCGAAGACGGTTGAGGCGGAAACGGCTTTGCGAGAGGTCAATCGATTGGAGACGTTATATTACGAGGCGCGGGGGCAATTTTCATCGGATCTGGAGACTATCGGATATGCATCTACCTCGTTAAAGTATTACACGGTGAGCGTGCAAGTGACACCGGACTCGCGAGATGTCTCGTATAAGGCCACGGCAACACCTATCGGCAATACGTATCACGAACCGTGGGTGCTGACTCGCTATCAGAATGGCAGCACGTTGCTTGAAAAACTGACTGCCATCCCGACGACGACAACAGACGTCACCGTTTCGACAAGCGATAATACGGATCCCGGAGGACGTTCATCCGGAAGCACAGGAGCGGGCGCCTCCGGGGGACCGTCCAGTAGAGGGCCGGGGACCGTCAATCAATCCGTGATTGGATCCTCCACGAATGGCAGCTCAATAGGGTCTGGAAATCAAAGCGCAAATTCCGTTGGCCCCAGTTCTCGTGGTGGGCAATAAACCTATCATCTCTTCTCTTCCCGCTGCTTACGTTTCAGATCGCCATATGATCAAATGGCATTCGGCTATTCGATCTTGACGCACGCCGTTCCGGGATCGGCATGGACGGACAGACCGGCGCCATGAGAAGGGTGCAAATACGGTCCATCATATCGATAGCCTCCATTGACCGGGTCGCTCGATAAGAGCAGCGGCGTATCCAGGTCGAGCAGTTCAAATCCTCCCAGTCCAAGGACCATGGCAAAGGAACACCCCATGGCAAGGCGTGTCTCCACCATTCCTCCGGCCATTAAGCGCAATCCCATCGAACGAGAAAATGTGGCCATCTCAACTGCATTCAGCAGCCCGCATTTCGTAATCTTAATATTGATGAAGTCGGCGGCATGTTTGCCGGCGATGTCCTTGACGTCTTGTAAGGACCGCACGGACTCATCGGCCGCGATGGGGATCTTGAGGTCTCGCCGCAAAGACGCCATGCCTTCGAGATCTTCTCGCGGCACCGGTTGTTCGAGCAGTACAATAGTGGCGTTGCACTTGGCGAGCGCCTTCATGAACATGCGGCACTGCGCTTCAGCGAACCCTTGATTCGCATCGATGACATACACGATGTCCGGGAATGCGTCGTGGACCGCACGCACCCTCAGAATATCGGTGTCCACATCGACGCCGACTTTTGTTTTCAATGTGCGAAAGCCTTTGGCGTACCAACCGCGCGCCAGCTCAACCGTGCGCTCGACTGTTGTGATCGGGATGGTGATATCTGTTTCGCGCGCACGCACATCGGCGCCGCCCCAGAGTCCCCAGAGGGGCACGTCGAACTCTCGACAAAGGGCATCGAGCACCGCGGTCTCTAATCCACAACGAGCCGCCGGATGGGCCGCTGCCATCTCCTGTAACCGGCGCCCAATTGCTCTATACTGCGTTGCCGTCCGGCCAATCATCGAGGCGGCCAACTGCTGCGCTGTCTCAAAACAGGACGACCGGCTTTCACCGCCGACCTCGGGAAAGGGCGCCATCTCGCCGTATCCGACTGCGCCACCGGCGAGCGTTAGGCGAACAAAAATATTTTCGGCGACCAGCCGTTGCCCCGTGGCCACGACGAAGGGGTCTGTAATCGCCACATCGATCGGCCACAGTTCAATAGCGGCGATGCTGTCACGACTCGATGAGATCATGGTCCTTCTTTGGTGATGCGGCGGGCGTCACTGCAGACTATACCGAAAGTCGAACGGCAGGAGCCAGCCTTTCCGCTATGAAACATGGAAATTCGTCGAGGTCTATGCCAACATACGTACCTGCTCCAAGCTCATGCGGATCGACGGATGAACTATTTGAGTTGGCGAGGTACGAATGAACCTATCTCATAGCCTTCAAAAAGCAACATGCCTCCTCGCAGCCGCTCTGGGCCTGATAGGCTTGCTGTCGGGCTGCGCCTCTCCGCTTCCAAAGGAATACATCGACCAGGCCGAACATGGCGTGACGCTGACGTCCTTGACCTCCGACCCGAATCGCTACCGGGGAAAGGTCGTGATCTTGGGAGGAGTCATCGTCGAAGAGAAGGAAGAGGGCGGGCAGGTTTGGCTTCGGTTAAGAAATCGACCGCTGGACAAGGATTATGTGCCGCATCGTCCTCCGTCACTCGACAGTCCGGAGGCCGGATATTATTGGGTGCTGATTCTCAGGGGCGATCTCCCCACCGAATATCGAGACTGGGCTCGTGTGACCGTCGTGGGGAAAGTGGAGGGTCCGCGCCGCAGTCCAGCCGATCGGCCGAATGACATAGAACCGGTGTTGGATGCCTATTACCTGCGTGGGTGGGGGGATTCGGTCATGAGCACCGGGAAATCCACGAGCACCATCGACCGAAACTACACGACCACCGTGCCGAAAGGCGCGCGAGGAGAATTTTCGCAATAGTCTCATGCATCAACCCATCGTCGGCTTTCACCAGGACGAACATGGGGACTGGGTCGCCGATCTTGCGTGCGGGCACGGCCAGCATGTGCGTCATCAACCGCCATTTTTTAGCCGGCCGTGGGTGATGACGGAAGGCGGCCGCGCACGATTTCTCGGGCAACCGCTGAATTGCCAAAAATGCGAAGGGGCAGGCTAATGGCCTACACGTGGACTTTTGTCTCTTCCTTGCGGTTGGGTTGGACCGACGAAGGGTTCTCTACAGTCAGCTTAATTTCCTCTTCTTCATGTTTGATCGTGAGCCCCGATCCTTGACGCAGTGTGTAACACGTGGTTTGGCGGCTCGCATCGACCTCGATCACTTGCTCCTTGAAGATCAATCGAAACCGTAATCGCTCCAGCACAGAAGGAATCCTAGGGCTGAAGCAGAGCTGACCGGTATAGTCCCGCAAGCCGGCGAAGCCATAGACGAAAATCATCCAGACCCCTCCCATCGCGGCGATATGGCAGCCATCCTTTACGTTGCCGGCCACATCGCCGAGATCCATGAGCGCCGCCACGCGGGCATAATCGACGGCTTTTCCCATGTCGCCGATTTCTGCCGCCACGATGCTTTGAATGCAGGGCGATAATGAGGAATCGCCGGTCGTCAGCGGATCGTAAAATTCAAAATTGCGCTTTTTGAGATCCGAGGAAAATTCATGCCCAAGCAACAGCATGGCGAGGACGAGGTCGGCTTGCTTGATGACTTGATGCCGATAAATCGTCAGCGGGTGGTAGAACAAGAGCAACGGATATTTGTCTACCGGAGTGCCCTCAAAATCCCACGGCTCTTGCTCGAGAAAGTGATCGTCCTGTGCCGTGATGCCCAGGCGCGCATCATAGGGAACGTACATTTCGTTCGCTGCCCGTTTCCATTCTTCGACTTCCGCGGGCGTCAGTTTCGTCTTATGCACTAAGGCGGTGTAAAGATCGGGCCGTTGTTCTCGCACGGCCTCTACCGTGACGGCTGCGTAACGCAGATTTTCCCGCGCCATTAAATTGGTATACGCGTTATTGTCAACGACGGCATTGTATTCATCCGGGCCCGTCACGTCGTGAATGCAAAACTTTCCCTCTTTCCGTGTCGAATAGAATCCAAGGTCCCTCCACAGACGCGCGGTCTCCACCAGCATCTCCACGCCTTCGTCAAACAGAAACGCCTCATCGCCCGTGGCCTGCACGTATTTTTTCAGCGCGTACATGATATCGGCATTGATGTGATATTGGGCCGTCCCCGCCGCATAGTACGCCGACGCCTCTTCGCCGTTGATCGTGCGCCACGGAAACATCGCGCCTTTTTGGTTTAAATGCCGCGCTCGTTCGCGCGCCAGGTCCAACAAACCATATCGAAACCGGAGTAGATTTTTTGCGGTGCGCGGGGATGTATACAGCAAAAAGGGCAAGACGTAGATTTCCGTGTCCCAAAAATAATGCCCCTCGTAGGCTTGTCCCGTCAGGCCTTTGGCGGGGACGCCGGTCGTGTCCGCGCGGGCCGATGCCTGCAAGACATGAAAGAGATTAAAGCGGATGGCTTGCTGCACTTCAGTGGTGGAGCGTTGGGCCGTGGCGGGATCCACCATGATCTGCACATCGCTCCGTTGCCAAAAGTCTTGCATGTAGCGTTCTTGGCCGTGCAAGAGTTGCGAGAAGCCGTCGTCGACGGCACGGTCGAGCGTCCGCTCGACGCGGGCGCACATCTCATCGGGCGGAGCCGTGCGTGTCGTGTGATACGCCATGTACTTCACGAGTGTGATCGGTTTTCCGGGCTGCGCATCGATGCTGGCCACTACTTGTCCGGCATCTTCGGTGTAATGAGTCTGCCAGGTTGTGGGGCACTCGGACTCCAACCGATGGTCAATCGCGCACGAGAGGGTCATAGTGCTTTTTTTGGTGCCGTGGCAAAGGACGATGCGCGTCTCCTTGGCATAACTCCGGCGATGGTGCAGCACCTTGTCGGTAAAGACGCGGGCCTGGCGAGGATCATGATTATTCCGTCGCTGAGACGGTTCGTTGGCGATCATTTCAGAAGAAAGCACTATGGGGGCTGAGGCATTGAGCAGCGTCACTTCGTAGAAAATCGCCGCCAAATGCCGATGCTCGAACGAGACGAGGCGGCGTGATTTGATCGAGACCTGTTTCCCTGATGGCGTTTCCCAGACGATGTCTCGATCAAGCGTGCCGGATCTCATATTGAGGCGGCGATCGAAACTCAGTACGTGCGCATGCGGTAACCAAAAGGGCTCGTCATCGACATACAGCTTGATGATTTTCGTATCGGTGGCATTGACGATGGTCTGGCCCGTCTTCGCGAGCCCGTACGCTTCTTCCGGATAGAGGATCGGCCAGGACTCGTAAAACCCGTTTATGAAGGTTCCGTTTTGGCCGATCGGTCCGCCTTCTTCGAAACACCCTCGCATACCCAGATATCCGTTCCCGAGCGCGAACATCGTTTCGCCTTGCTCGAGTAGCGTCGGAGCATACTGTTTCTCCACCATGTTCCATTCGTCGGCGGGATATAGATGGGGAGCCGGCTGAAAGCGAGGACGGTGGATCATGATGGTTATACGGCCGCGTGGGGCTTCGGTAAGAGTTCCGCTAAGTCGGCCACCACGATGTCGGCGCCATGTTGTCGCAATGCATCCGGCTGATCGAGCCGGTCCACCCCAATCACGAGGTCAAATCCACCCGCGCGTCCCGCTTGGACACCGGCCTGCGCATCTTCGATCACGATGGCTCGCGATGGAGGGACGTTTAATCGGCGAGCGGCTTCTAAAAACGTATCGGGCGCGGGTTTGCCCCGAAGGCGCAGGCGTTGGGTTTCTTGGCCATCGATTCGAAC
>Ga0070675_100001580_pt1 | contig 16809 bp, 14 predicted proteins | sample KBSM43metaG_FD_65343 | JGI IMG/M metagenome (GOLD analysis project Ga0070675, IMG submission 65343) | Miscanthus rhizosphere microbial communities from Kellogg Biological Station, Michigan, USA - KBS M4-3 metaG | ecosystem: Host-associated > Plants > Roots > Rhizosphere > Soil ...
GCGTGGAAGTTTTGCAGCACTCCAGGGCCCGACAGATAGTTCTCCACGTTCGACACATAAAAAGCGGTGACATTCGCGTTGCGCTGCGTGAGGTAGTCGGAAATCTTTCGCAGAGCGGAACGGCCCGCGAAGTCTCCAACGATTGGAATGATGAGATTCTTGCGATGCAATTCCCGCACGTATTGGTAGGCCGCTTCTGACGACAGATAGCTCCACGACTGGCCGTTCTTGTCGGTGGCGGTCATCAGATCCGTGTAGGTCACGGGCACTCCGCCTGGTGAGCCGGGACTCGCGAACTCGGCTGTGATAGACGGACCGCCGCGATTGAAGATGCCATAAACGAAATCGACCGTGGAAAGGTCGTCTGCGCTCAGAGCAAACCCATGCTTTGTAAAAATGCCGTGAATCGCCTCTGTATTCGCCGCCAGTCCCTCCTTCGGGGCCGCCTCAATCGCCGACATCAGAGCTTTGACATTGGTATTCGCATCAAGACCCGCGGGGCGCCGCCTGGAAAATAGACGCGATACGAAATCCGCGCGATCGGGCGATATCTCGAAAAGCCCCTTGAACAACATGATGGTGAGCATGTTCTGGCGTCGGATATCGACGATGAATCCGAGCTTCGATTGCAGCGCCCACATATACGTGAAGTTCTGCTCCGGCCCCACTCCAAGGTAGACCCCTCCCGGCTTCGTGAGTTGCCGTAAGGGTGGGATCACGTTCTGGATGCTCGCTTCGTTGGAGATCCAGTTGTCGCCCGTGTAAGCACCGGTAGGTTCCGAAAACTCCGTCACCGTTTGCCAGAATTCCTGGTCACTGATCTGCTCCGGAAGACGACTGACCTGGGCAGATGAGCTGCTGGCGACGAGAATGCACACCGCGATGATCGCAATGAGGATGACCGGCCGCATAGGAATGAGCCTCCGAGTTTCGAACAATGTTAAGCGATAGCGCAGCGTGCCCCAAGCAAGATCGCTGTGGGTTGGACACGAGTTCAGGGCTCGAGTAGTCTGGCCCCGATCTAGTCGGGTACGTAGGCGATTTGCATGCTGCGGTACGCGCCGTTGAGGAATGCGGAGGGATCGCCCAGTTCACCCTGATACTGCTTCAGGGGGTTACGTTCCACGACATCTTCAGCACCCAGGCCCATGTTCATGTACGCGATCATCTCCTGGAACAGCTTCTGATAGATATCGTTTTGGTGCTGGACGTCCTTGCCCGTAATCAGCCGGCCATCCGCGGGTACGACGCGCGTATCGGGACGAACAAGCGTTGCCAGTTTCTCTACGGCGCGAACGCGGCCACCGTACCAGGCGCCGTTGCGATAGTCGAGAAGAGGCCATTTCTCCCCGGAAAGCACGCCACCAGCGACAAGCACGTTCAGTTGTGGGAAGTGCAGGTATAGATCGCCATCGGTGTGCGCTGCGGGCATGTATCCATAGTCGATGTGACGTCCGCCGAAGTCGAGCGAGCCGTCACCACGCGTCGTCTTAGTCGGCCGGGCAGGTTCGGGCAAGGGGTTAAGGCGGCCTTCAAACAATGTCGAAGTGACGGTATTGCTCAGATACAACTTCGTCTTTTCATGAGCGAAGATTACGCCACCGGCGCGCCCCACGGCTTCGTTGGAGCCCGTCTGTTCGGGATGCCAGTGGGTATTGATCAGGGTGTGAATGCGGTTGGTTCCAGTCTTTTCCTTAACGACCTTCAGTAGAGCATCGGCATTGGCGGCCAGGCCTCCGTCGATCATCAACGCACCTTCGTCGCCGCGCATTGCGACGACATTGCAGCCCGCGCCCTGGAACAGAGTCAGTCCGTTTCCAAGATCTGTGGTTGTAATTCTTGCAGGGGTTGCAGCGCCACGTTGTGCTCCGAAGGCGTAACCGCCCGCCAGAACACCACCGACAGTCGCTTGCAGAAACTGCCGCCGCGAAAGCCGGTTGTCAGTTGGCGTGTGTGTAGAACGGCGCATGTACGGCTGACTCCCCAACAGGCCAGATATCCGCTTCAATCCCTTGAGGTGGTCCCAGGATCGGCCAATTGGGAGTTCCCTTGAACTCGACAGTTGCGCCCAACTCGCGCAGAAGCGTTGCGACGTCGTTGTACGGCGGAGTCTGCAGCGCCATGAACGCCATGTAGCCACGAGACTGCGTATAGTCGAGCGCGGTGAGACCGTCCTGGTCTTTGGCATTCATGTCGATGCCCCAGCCGGCCAGCTTCTTGATGACCTCTTTATAGCGTTTGCGAGCGGCATAATGCAGCGCACTGCCGCCCCGGCTGTCCTCCCGATGCACGACCAGCGCGATGGATTTGACGTCTGCACCGGCATCATGCAGCAAGGTGATCATCTCAATAACTTGCGCCTCCGACCCGCGGCCTGCAATAGCGGCCATGATGGGCGTTTGGCGATCGGCCATGTTGATGCTGGCGTCGGCACCGCTTTGCAACAGCAGCTTGACGACTTCCATATCGTTGCTGGAGATCGCGCGGATCAATGGCGTCGCACCGCGCGTATTAAATGAGCCACTGAGATTCGCCGGGCGGAAGAAAAGTTGCATATTCGGATTGGCGCCGCGCGCGAGCAACATCTTCACAATCGTCAGGCCGTTTGTCTGATTCAGCGGATCGTTTGCGCCCTTTCCTCCGGAGAGCTGGTTGCGGCTGCCTACAGCGCTGAACAGGGGCGATTCTCCAAAGACATCCCACTGATTGACGTCGGCGCCGGCCTCAATCAGTTGCTTTGCCCGATCCCAGTTCGAATTCATGATCGCCAGCAACAACGGCGACACGCCATCCGGATCCGCGAGGTTGATATCGACCTTGTTGCGAAGCAGCACTTCGATGCACGCGCCGCAGTTCTCGCGCGTGGCATAAAGGAGAGGAGTCAATCCGCCGGAGTCCAGGTTCTTGGGCCGCCCTTCGGCCTGTACATGACGCTGGTAGTCGCGCGCTGTCGAGCGGGCGTTGACGTTCGCACCACGAGAAATCAGCAACTCCATCATCTTCGGATGCCGGCGCGCGGATGCCCACATCAACGCGGTTTGTCCGCCAAATTTCTCCTTCGCATCAACTTTTGCGCCGCGATCGAGCAGGAGTTGTGCGGCTTCCAGGTTACCCGTCCTTGCAACGGCAAGGAGTGCGGTTTGACCATCGGGATTGGGCGAGTCGACGTTCGCACCAGCATCCAAAAGCAACTTGATGATCGGGGTGTTCGCGACTTCGGACGCGAGTTCCATTGCGGTCACGCCGTAGTTATTCGCGATGGAGACGTTGGCTCCGGCTTTCAGCAGCCGTTGCACTTCGTTAACGTCTCCGTTATAGACCGCCCACTGCAATGGCGTGCTGCCGTCCACTTGGCGTTGATTGACGGTATTGACGTCGGTCGTCGAATTCTGCGCTGCGGCCACAGACAGGGCAGAGGCCAGGAACGCTGCGCAAAGAATGCTTCGTGCGAATAGGCGCGCCATGGTTAAACCTCCGAGATGGGTCCGGTACTGTCGGCGAAGTTCTTGTACTCCGTGTCGGGCACACCAGCGCGGTCCAGTATCGTCACCAGCATATTCGCGTGGGGCGCGTCCTTCGGATAGTGCACGTGCTGGTTACCTTTAATTCGTCCGTTGCCACGGCCAACCAACATCTGGGGCAGTGGATCGGCGTCGTGAGCGTCGCTGTTGGCCATGTTGCTGCCGAACAAAATGATTGAATGATCGAGCATCGACCCGTCGCCATCGGGCATACCTTTCAGTCGCTCGACAAACCTGGCGAAGACAGCGGTGTGGTAGTTCTGGATGAGTCGCAGATTGGCGATACGTTCCGGGAATCCGCCCCAATGCGACGTCGGGTGAAACGCTTCGCTGATCCCCAGGTTATGGTAAACGCGCATGCTGGCTTCCTTGACCATCCGCATGGTTGCCACGCTGGTCCGATTCGTCTGCCACGCGAGGGCCATCATCTCAAACTGGATGTGGAGCAGTTCTTCGAATTCGTCCGGGGGGCCAAGCGGTGCATCCGGCAATCCGGTCAACCCTGCGGTGCTGGCCTGAAGTCTCTGCACGCGCTGTTCGATCTCGCGCACGGAATCCAGGTAGTCGTTCACACGAGTCCGGTCCGCCGCATCGAGCTCGCGGTTGAGGCTGGCTGTCGATTCTTTCACGTAGTCCAGCAGGCTGTTGGTCGTGTTCAGAATGGCGGTACGTTCCTTCTGGTTATCGCCCTGGCCGAACATACTGACGAAGACCTTCCGCGGATTACCTTCCAACGGCAGCGGCTGTGTCGGCGTTCTATAAGAGATGTTGCCGCCCGGCTCCGCGCAGAGTTCCAGGGATGGCAATGGCGTGTTCTTGCCAAGGTGACGTGCGGCGATCTGGTCAACGGTCACGCCACGCCCATTGTTTGCATTGCGGTTGCGGGGCAGAACTGCGGACAGCCATGTTTCTTCGGTGTATCCGTGTGGCGTGCCGCCTTCACCGCCCTTGTTGCGCAGGCCGCTGACTACAGTGATGTAGTCGCGATACGGCTCGAGCGGCTTGATGATGTACGGAAACTCGAAATCTCTGCCGATCTTCTTAGGCTGCCATTCGTCCTGAAGTGCGCCATGGGCAAAGTAGACGAAACCCAGTCGCAGACTCGTCGCTGCGGGGGTCTGGGCCATTGCCGTACCTGCCGGGATCATCGCATCCAGCAGCGGCAAAGCGATCGAGGCGCCGGCGCCTTTCAGCAACGTTCGACGGGACAGGTGCTTTTTCGACAGAAACATGAGTTCCTCCAGTTCGAATCCAGGTCTCCACTAATCGCGCGCGGTCACAGACCGCGCCTACAGCAAACCCCTACTGCACAGATGCCACGCTTCGACTTGGCGATGACGCTTCCCTTTTGCGGAAAGCATCGCTTGAGACAATACCAAGGACGATCGACTCGAAGCGGTAATTATCCTTCGCCGCCTGGCGGACAAGACTGCGCACGGCGGGCATGTCGTTGTAATCGATACTGCGACCCAAAGCAAAACTCAGCAGATTCTCGGTGAATGCCTGAACAAACTGATCCGGCTTTGCGGCCAGCGCGCGGCGCAGATCTTCAGGGCCCTTGATCGCCGTGCCATCAGGCAAGGTCCCCGATGTGTCCAGCGGGCTGAATGTCTCCGGGTCAATCGTTCGGAACTGACCGACCGTGTTGAAGTTCTCCAGCGCCAACCCCAGTGGATCCATAACGCCGTGGCAGCTCATACACGTCGGATTCGAGCGGTGCTGCTCCATCCTTTCCCTTACGGTCTTTGCCTGACCGCCGCGGTTTTCCGGCAAAGTCGGCACATTAGGAGGAGGTGGCGCCGGCGGTGTTCCGAGAAGACGATCGAGAATCCACGCGCCTCGCGTGACTGGGGAGGTGCGATTGGGATACGCCGTCAACATCAGGATCGCGCCTTTGCCCAGCAGGCCGTAACGAGCGGGGTTCTCCATCGGCACTTTCCGGAAGTTCGCGCCCTTGACGGTCTCAATACCGTAATGCTGGGCAAGACGCTCGTTCAGGAAGGTGTAGTCCGCCGTCAGCAGTTCGGTGATATTGCGATTGCCGCGCAGAATGCTGTCGACGAAGAGACGCAGTTCCTCCTTCATCAATGCGCGCTGATCCAGTGCTCCGCTGGCCTGCGGAAATTGACGGCTATCCGGTGCAATCTCGTCGAGTTTGGCAACGTCGAGCCACTGGAAGGCGAAGTCGTCAACCAGGGATTTGGACTTCGGGTCGGCAAGCATGCGGCGCACTTGTTTCGCCAGCACATCGGGTTGGCTAAGGCTCTTCTGGATAGCGAGACTCAGGAGTTCCTCGTCTGGAATGCTGCTCCACACGAAGAAAGAAAGGCGGGAAGCCAATTCCAGATCGCTCAATGTCCGGACACCGCCTGCGGAGTCACCAGATTCCGCACGATAAAGAAAATGCGGACTCGCCAGAACGGCGCTCACCGCGTCGCGCACGCCACGCTCGAAGTCGCCGATGGCACGGCCCGACTTATAGAACTCCATCAGGCTGTTGACATCCGCATCGGTCGCAGGGCGCCGGAACGCGCGTTGTGCAAAGTTGCTGACGATCTTGCGCGCACAGGCTGTCTCGTCGGCGGCATTCGCGGGCTGGCAGATGAAAATTCTCTTCCGGCTAGGCGACGCGCTCATTCCAGTAACTTCGATAGGGCCACGGATCTGCAGGGCGTGGACAGCCTGGATGCGTTCCTGACCACCCTCCAGCGCCGAGGTGCGAACGCGCTCATCGCTTTCGGCGAAGCTGCGATGCACAAAAGTAATCGCGATTTTGTGCTGGCCTGCAGTGGCGTGGAATTTGATCTTTTTCAGACGTCCATTGATTTCCTCGACCGCCGTATCCAGGTGCTGGTCGATCGCCTTGTGGTCCTTTTCGCCACCGATGTTGGTGCGGTAGAACTCTTTGCCGTCAAGCAGAGCAACGACCGTATTCTCGAATTCCATCCTTGGCACTTCGCGCGCTTGCGCCATGTCACCGATCGACAGTTCGTATTCGCCGTCAACGGGGAATGTATGTTCGACGACCATTCCCCCGCGCGTACCAAAAGGCATTCCTTCAAGACGATGCTGCTGCTTACCGATGCCGGGCTCAGCTGAGATCGACAGATGAACCACCATGTTCTCCAGCTTTCCATAGGTGGTGGTGATGGGTGGAGCCTCGACGTTACCCACGGACTGTGCAGCAATCTCCCGTGCAGCGGAAATGTATTGATCGACAAATGCGGGAGATACCTGCAATCCCGCAGCGTTGTTGTCAAAGTGGCCCTTGGCGTCATCCAGCGGCAGCAGTTTCTTCGCGTCGATATTGATGGCGAGCAAATCGCGAATGACGTTGGTGTATTCCCTGCGGTTCAATCGCCGCAACGCCACACGACCCGGGGCAGCAGCAACAACGGCAGAGTCGATCTGGTTTTCAAGCCATGACACCAGCTTCGCAACGGTCTGAGTGTCCGGGTGCCTGGCGCCCGGCGGCGGCATGAGTCCTCCGCGCAGCTTGCGAATAGCAACTTCCCACGTTTCGGCATTCTGAGCAATCTGGCTGGGCGACATCGACTCGAAGTCTCTGCCGCCGGCCTTCGTCTTGCCGTTATGGCAGCCGGCACAATAGGTCTGGATGACGGTCCACTGTTCCGGCTGAGCGCTCGCCTGCGCGGCAACCGCCGGCACGCCGCTCAACGCCACACAACTCGTCAGTAACGCTGCATATACGCTGCGCTTGAACATTTATTGGCTCTCCCAATTTGCGACCCATCGGGCAGGCATGCCTGCCTCGGGCCATACGGAGTTTCGTCCGTAATTGTCCTGTGGCGCAGGAGTTTTGTCCATTGTTTCCATATCAAAATCGCCCTGGCGCCCGAGACCAATCGGCCACTCCAATCCCCAGAAATAACAGACCTTAACGACTGCGAAGCAGGCTGCGGACCAGACAAAAAGCGTGACAACCTTGCATGAAGACCCTCTATGATCCCTTCATGGACTTGCGGAACTCTTCAAGTCTCCTGAATTTGGCAGCCATCGCGTTGCTCATCAGCATGCTCGGGCCCTTCGCGTATGCACAAGCCCCCGCCCAGCAATCTGCGGCACCAACCGAAGCCATCCTGCGGCGGGCACGCGAACAGGCCTTGCAGTACACCGCGAATCTTCCCAATTTTATCTGCACTCAAACGGTGCTTCGCTATGGGCAGGACCGTGACACCCAGAGATGGAAAGTGAACGACAAACTAACGCTCAGCCTTAGCTATTCCGACAAGGGCGAGTCCTACCACCTGCTCATGATCAACGACAAACCTACCAAAAAGTCCTTTCAAGACGTTGGCGGCGTCAAGTCGAACGGCGAGTTCGGAACTTTGCTCGCCTGGGTTTTTCGCCCGGAGTCACACACGGAATTCGGCCAGCCAACCTGCGCGGGCGCGAAACAGATGTCTTCGCGTTCCATATAGACCAGGAACATTCCCAATACCATGCCTCCTTTAATGGGAAGCGCTACGAGGGAATCTTTGCGTGGGGAGGTCTCGTCTATATCGATCGTGCCTCAGGCCAGGTGCTGCGCCTCACCCATGGCCCTGACGCCTTTCCTCCCGCCTGGCCCGTGACATCGATATTCTCCGACCTCGATTACGACTTCGTCACGATCGGAGGCAACCCGTTTCTTGTGCCCCTTCGCGCGGAAATGCGCCTCATCGCGAGAGACGGCGTACAAACCCGTAACGAGATCCAGTTTCACGACTACAAGAAGTTCAGCGCTGAAGCGACAATCCGCGCCGTTCAGTAGTGGGCTGCCTTAGAATTCGCGAGTCATTTCAATCATCGTTCGCCGAAACCCCAGAGCACTAAACAGATTTTGCGCTCCCGGATTCCGCTCGGCGGTCCAGAGCATGACGCGAGGCGCGCCATGCTCGCGAAGCCATTCGATCGCAGCTTCTATGAGCAAGCTCGCGACACCCAACCGTCGGCTGGATTCTTCGACCACGACGTCATGAATGAATCCTGCCATGTCGCGCAGTTCTTTCCACGATGTCGGCTCAATCCCCGCGTAGACATAACCGATAACGGCACCGGCGCGTTCAGCGACAAGGACGACAGCATCCCTTTCCATTAACTGCGATCGAAGAAACCAGGCATAGCCGTCTGCGGAATTGGGGTGAGGCGCCATGAAACGCTTTTGATCGAAGGCGTAATGGATCTGGAGCAGCAGGGCTCCCAATCGACCAAGCGCCGGAGCATCCGCGTCGTTCGCGGGCCTGATCACTATGCCGTCCATGGACTAGTCAGTACCCTGGGGCGTCTGACGTCGTGCCGGAGTATCTCTTGATGGGCCGTAAATACTGGGCACAAGCCCGCCTGCCGGACGAATGTAAACACTCAATTGCCCGCGGTGGTGAACTGCATCGAAAAACGCGAGCCAGATCAATCCTCCAACGGTGTCCTTTAAAAGAATCTCTCGATCCTCTCCAAGCAGCCATGCGGGACGGCCCCATGTCGCGTCATCAAGGCGAGCCAGTTTCTGCTGCAGGGCGTGATACTGCTTTTCATATTCGCCGATCAATGTATCCGCCGAAAAAGTGCCGACGCCCTCATGCCAGCGCAGCCCGCTGGCATAGGAAGTCTTGCCTGTATCGCAAAGCTCAGCGCAGGCCCTTTCACTGGAGGCGATAATCGCCATGAGTTCCCCAGCCGAACGTGAATGAGGATGTGGACGGTAGTCGAGTTTGTCGGGTGGAATCGCGCGACATACATCGATGAATGCCTGATGCTCCTGTGCGCGACGAGTGATTAAGAATTGCCGGGTACCAGGATGAGATGCGGACATTGGAGCAACGTCGTCTTCCATTTCTCGAGCCTCCATGAAAAGTCTACGCGTCTTTGAGAAAAAAGTCTGTGAGCCTGCTCCAGGGCATCACTTCGGCTACTTCTGACTGGAGACTCGGTGCGGAACGCGTTACAACTAGTTTCGAACGTTATGACGCTCATCGAAGCAACACTCATCCTTCTGTTGCTGGCCACAATAACTGCTCCATGGGCCCGGCGCACCGGCCTGCCGATAGAGATCCTTCTCGTACTGGGCAGCCTGTTCTTGAGCCTGTTGCCAGGATTGCCGCCGCTGATCCTTCTGGACCCGACTGTGGTTTTCACGCTCTTCCTCCCACCTATTCTGTTCGCCGCGGCTTACTTCACCTCATGGAGGGACTTTAAACGAAATCGCCGCCCCATTTTTCTGCTCGCATTCGGTCTCGTTCTATTCACGACGACGCTTGTTGCCGTGACGGTACGAGCTTTGGGCCTGGGCATCTCATGGCCTGCGGCGTTTCTGCTTGGAGCAATCGTTTCACCCCCGGACGCCTCGGCGGCTGCGGCAGTCATCAGGAAACTGGGAGTGCCCCGCCGCCTGGTAACCATCATCGAGGGCGAGAGCCTCGTCAACGACGCAACCGCGCTCGTGACGTACCGATTCGCGCTCGGCGCCATTGCAACGGGTTCCTTCTCATTTCAAAGCGCGCTCCTGCAATTCGTCCTTATGGCTGCAGGAGGAGCCATTGTGGGGTGGGCCGTCGCAGCCGGAGGCATCTTCGTTCTGCGCCGGCTAAAGAACACGACAGCCGAAACGACGTTAACGCTGATCACGGCATTCGCCGCCTACATCATTGCGGAACACTTCGGCTTCTCCGGTGTGATTTCGACCGTAGTCGGCGGCCTTTATTACGGGCGGAAATTGCCGGCGGTGGCATCCGCGCAAACCCACCTCGATGGGGAAGCTGCCTGGCGCACGTTTCTCTTTATCATCAACGGCCTGGTGTTCACGCTCATTGGCCTGCAAATGCCGGCGGTGATGCGTGGCCTCGACAGGTATTCGTGGCAGCAGCTCGCATTCTACGGCGCGACAGTGACGCTTGTGGTGATCGCTGTCCGGTTCATCTGGATGTTTCCAGCCGCGTACATTCCGAGAAAACTGTTTCCGTCCATCGGCCGCGCTGATCCCATGCCGTCGATCGGGGTACTCACTGCGTTGAGCTGGACGGGCATGAGAGGGATTGTCTCTCTTGCCGCCGCACTATCGATTCCGCTGACCTTGCCGACCGGCGAGGAATTCCCTTTCAGGAATTTGCTGATCTTTTTGACCTACGTTGTCATTCTGACGACACTCGTTGTTCCCGCGACAACACTGCCGGCTCTGATGCGGTGGTTAGGCATTAAGGATGACGGCGAAGACCAACGGGAGGAAACGATCGCTCGCCTTGCTCTGTTCAGCGCAGGCCTGCGTGAGTTGAATGCTCTGAGGGGCAGCTCGAACATCCCTGACGAAATGCTCGAACACACCACCAGGCGTTACACGCGGAGAATAGAAACACTGAAAAGCAATCTGGAACCTGCCGGGTTTTCACCGTTGTTCGACGAGGATCAAGTCCAGCGTCAACTCATAAGAAGATTACTCGACGGCGAACGCAAGGAACTGCTGAACCTGAGAAGATCTGCGGCGATCCACGACGAAGTGTTCTTCCGTCTCAGCCGTGAACTGGATATCGAGGAAACGCGACTTCGCGGCCAGCGCATCTAAACGAATTAGGGGACGGACTACTCAACCCCTAAACTCGCCGAAATCTATCAGTGGTGAGAAGTTCTGGGGGGGAGTTTGGGGGTTGAGTAATCCGTCCCCCAATTCCCATCCTCACTTGATGCTTTTCATCCATTTGAGAATCGGTCCAGTCACGGAATCGTCCCTGGTGTTCGGTGAGAAAACCAGCGACACGTGACTATGATCCTTGAAAACAGCAGAAGTCGGGCAGCGGCCGGCCTTGCACAGTGCGTTCTTCAAAGCTTCGTCGAACACCCAGATATTCGCAGAATCAATTTCTCCCCACCCCAGAAACACGGCGATCTTGCCTTTCGCAAGGCCAGGCAGGTTCGATCGTGCGAGCTGCGTAGCCGCATCGACCGGCGGTTGTGCAGCACCACCACCTCCGCCCTGTCCTCCGCGGCCAGCGCCGCCCGGAGCACCACCACCACCACCTCGGGGCGCTCCGCCACGAGCTTCACCTGCCGGACGGCCGCAAGTCGTGCTGAGTGCTCCTCGGCCACTTGCATCCGGCGCGGCTCCACGAGCGGGCGCTTGCACCGTTTCGGGCAGGATGTTGAAGTTCGGTGGAGACATCAGAACGATGCCTTTGACCGCCGCGCCGTTCGCGCCCTGGATTTCCGGATGCGCGGCATAGGTGCTGACGGGACCGTTGCCTGCGGAGTCGGCCCAGAGAAAAATGCGGTCGGGGTTACCCTTGTACATCTTGATGTTTGCCCGGACCCAGTCCACCACGCGGCCCACATCTTTTGCCGGTTCATCCCATGCAAGTCCGCCGCCACCCAGGCCTCCACGGCGCTGCATATTCACACCGGTCATTCCATTCTTCAATGCCCACAGCATGATGTTGTCGTAGAAGGCGTCGCCGTCGGGTCCGTTGACCTTCTTGTCTCCGCCGCCTCCAGAAACGTAGATCAAGACTGGCCGATTGCCGCCGCCCTTCTCGGGAGTGAAGACATCCATGATCGTTCGCGGATCCGGCGCGTAGGAAATATCGCGGACGACAGTGACTCCTGCATAAGGCGCATGCTGCTGCAGGGGAGCATAGATCTTCGCGGTCTCCGGAACGCAGACACCTGTTCCGATTTGCCTCAACTGAGCGGCGATCTCCGGTGGTACCTGAGCTGTTGCCGTTGCCGCAGCGATCGCAATGAGGGTGACGATGCCGGCCGCACGTGCCGAAAATTTCATAGGGCCTCCGAAAGTTGTCGGGATGAAAAGCGCCACTCTATCACATGAGAAGCGCGGAGAATCATGGGCAGGGATTCGGCTGTTCCCGATGCACACGCTCGATCTCGCCAATCACTTCTTCGGAAAGCTGAATCTTGGCGCTGCCAAGGTTCGTTCGAAGCTGGGCCATCGTCGTCGCGCCGATTAGATTGCTGGCGACAAAACGCTGCCGATTCACAAACGCGAGCGCCATCTGTGCAGGATCCAGCCCGTGACGCCTTGCGATATCCACGTAGGCCGCCGTAGGTCTTTCCGCGATCTCCCCACTGTAACGAGCGAAGCGGCTCCATCGCACCACCCGTGATTCGGGAGGGCGCGCGCCGTTCAGGAACTTGCCCGTCAAAACACCGAATGCGAGTGGCGAGTAAGCCAGAAGACCGACATTTTCGCGGATTGCCATCTCCGACAATCCGACTTCAAAACTGCGATTCAAGAGATTGTAGGGATTCTGAATACTCGCAACACGAGCCAGCCCGCGTTGGTCTGACAGATGTAGAAATCGATGCAGTCCCCAGGGCGTTTCATTCGACAAGCCGATATAACGCACCTTTCCGGATTGCACCAACTCGTTCATCACCTCAAGCGTTTCATCGATGGGAACGCTTTCTTCGTTCTCGTTGTGTCGGTAACCGAGTTGTCCAAAGAAGTTGGTCGTGCGATCCGGCCAGTGCAGCTGATAGACATCGATGTAATCGGTTTGCAGGCGCTGCAGGCTGGATTCAACAGCAGACAAAATGTTTTGGCGATCCAGGCACGCCTTTCCCCCGCGCACATAGTCCACCTGAAGCGCGCGGCCTGGACCCGCAACCTTCGTACACAACACGACCTTGTCGCGCTTTCCGCTTTTCTTAAGCCATGTGCCAATGATGCGTTCGGTCGTACCGTAGGTCTCCGCCCTTGGCGGCACGGCATACATTTCCGCTGTGTCGATCAGGTTCACGCCCTGCTCCAGGGCGTAGTCGATCTGGGCGTGGCCCTCCGCTTCGGAGTTCTGCTCGCCAAATGTCATGGTACCCAGGCCAATGACGCTCACGTTAACGCCGGTTCGCCCGAGCGTTCTGTATTCCATCGTTCGGTTCTCCTGTTCGTGTCGGCGGGTGATTATAACAGGGCAAAATAGATGCCCCGGGTGCGCTTGCACTACGTTAAACGCACGTAAGAGCCCTGGCGCAGCAGTATGGTAGTATGGCACGGATATGGTAAAGATGACGTTTACGTTCGATGAAGTCACGGTCGAGGTGCTCCGCCGGACGTCGGCGCGACTTAAGAAGCCTAACAGTGTCGTCGTTCGGGAGGCCATTCAGGACTATGCAGGACGCGCGGACCGGCTCAGCGACGAGGAGCGACGGCACATGGTGAAGGTTCTCGATCGCATCGCCGCAAGGCCCGCAGCCCGCACTGCCGTCGCGGTCGATAAGGAGATCAAGGGTGTGCGTACCGCAAGAAGAGGTGGTGGGCGTCGGAGAGGCGCCGAGTGATCCTGATCGACACGTCTGCACTGATCGACGCGATTACGGGGCCAAAGCGGTCGGCGCGACGGTTGAGGGAGTTGATCCTCGAGGGGGAACGAGTTCGCATCACGACTCTGGTTCTCTTCGAGTGGCGTCGAGGCCCCAGATCACCTGACGAAATCGCCGACCAGGAAGCGCTGTTCGCTTCGGAGGATGCCATTCCCCTGGGAACCACCGAAGCTCTCCTTGCGGCGGATTTCTACCGAAGAGTTAAACGGGCTCGCGGAAGGGAGATCGATCTCGCTATTGCAGCTTGCGCAGTTGCCTACGATGCTCGTCTCTGGACGCTGAATCCGGAGGACTTTAAGGACATCCCCAACCTGAGACTGGTGTAAGCGAGATAAATAAGCGAAAAGATAAAATGCGGCTCTTACTTCAGGAGCACGCGACGGTAACCACCGGCGACAAGCGCAGCCACGTCGGCCAGAATCCGCGGCAACTTCAGCGTTCCCGGGGAGGCCATGTACCGGGGTGTCCACTCAGGATCAAATTTCTCCTTGAACGCTCGCAGGCCCTGGAAGTTGTAGAAAGGCTCACCGTGCTCGTAAAGAAAGATGCCCAGTTTCATCCAGAGTGGCGCCACCGGAGACTGCTCAAAACCCGACATGGGCGCGACGCCCAACGAGAAATGCGCATAGCCTTGATCTTTGCCCCACATCAGCATGTGAACAAATAACGGCTCCATGATTCCCTTCGGAGCTTCGTGGTGATAGCGCATCAGATCCGCGGACAGTTCCTCCTTTTCGGCGCTCTCCCAGATATTGGCAAACGCAACGATGCGGCCCTCATGTTCGATCACGGCGATTGAAAAATGCGAAAGGTATGAGCGATCGAAGAAGCCCAGGGAAAACCCCTTTTCCGCCGGACGGCCCTGCAACCAGTCGTCGGACACTGCCTGAAGGTCGTCCATCCTTGACGCGGCTTCAGCAGGCGTCAACACACGGAACGACGCTTTCTCCTTTTCGATCCGCCGATAAGCCTGTCTTAACCGCGAAGCCTGGGGCCCTTCGAGCGAGAATTGTCGCAGATCCACCCTGGCCTCTTCGCCGACTTTGATCAGAGACATTCCGAAGTCGGCATAGTGATGCATGCTTTCCTTCATGACTTCGTAAAAGACAGGCGTCCCGCCAAAATCGTCGCAGCGTTCGACGAACAGTCGGATGAACTCCGGGATCCTGGCTGAAGGACACACAGGGTCTCCGAGAGCAACCCAGGTGCGCCCCTGCACTCCGTACATCACGAAGCCGGTGCGTTTCTCATCAAACAGGATCGCTTTGTCCTTCAGGTAAACGAGATTGGGTCTGGTTTGTGTCTGCAGCCTGACGATCGTTCCTGCAGCCTCGAGATCGGCGTCTGTGGCTTCGGGAGCCTCATGAGGCGCGAAGCCCAACAAGCGCGAAGCCGCGAAAAGAAGAACGGCGATCGATGCGCCGACAGATGCGCGGAGAAACCGTGACGCTTCGCCGTGAAGCGCGAACTGCCACCACAAGTCCGACGAATACTCCACGTGTTTGAATGCGAAGATGCCGAGCCATATGGAAGCCGCCATTGCCGCCGCAACGGAAGCCATCCAGGCCGTGGAAAAACGCGTTTCAAACAGAGCCGCCTTTCGATCGAACGCACTTCCCGATGCAATGAGCAGAAGCATCACGACGCCAAGAATGGAAGCTTCTTCAACGGCTGCGCCCTTCAACAGCGAAGTCACGACGCCCAGCGCAAGGCCTCCCAGCGCCATCCAGTAGGCCGCGTCCAAACGTCGTGAGAGGCCGTGCGAGACGAGAAGCAGCGCCGCGCCAGTGACACTTCCCAGGAAATGAGATGTCTCGAGAACACCCAGGGGAAGGAACCGATCCAGTAAGGCCAGCCGTCCTTCTGCCGCCGGCGTCGCGCCCGAGAAAAGCAGCACAACGCCGGCGATAAAAGTGAGAACGGCGATTGCCGTGGGCGTGAACCGCTTCGACAGCGTCGCTATCTGGACTGATTCTTTTTCACCCATTCGAGGGCTTCCAGGAGTCTCTGGTCAAACTCGTCAAGATTGTCACTAAACCGGTGGTTCGAAGCCTGGACCATCCAACGCTGTTTGGGCTCCCTGGCAGCCGCGAAGACTCTGTTCAATTCATCCACGGGAACATATTCATCATGAGTTGAATGGATGACGGCCAGGGGCAACGGCGAAACTCTGGCGATTATGGAAGCTGCACTGAACAGGGGCTCTTTGGGGGCGCCGTGTGTGACGTAAATCACTGCGTCCTTCCAATGCCAGGCCAGTTCGTTCATTTCCGGAAGGCCGAGCCCGACAACACCACCGATCATGCTTCTGGTTCCGGAATCCGTGGCGGCCAATACCGAAAGTCCAGCCCCCTCCGATACACCGATCAGGATGGGTTTCGCTCTTGAGCCCTGCGCCGCAAATTCGGCCAGCACACGATAGTCGGCAGGCTCGTCTTCGACTCGAACACCGGATTTTCCGGATGTCATGCTTTCGAGATACTCCCGGGAGTCAAACCCGACGACAAAGAATCCTTTCGAAGCCAGGAATTCCGAGACATGAGGCGCAAGGTGAATCCATCCACCATCCCCACTCGAAACGATGACGGGATCACCCCGGCCGCGCGTGCCATAAATTCGCAGAGTTTGTGGATGCCCTCGGATGGAAAGAGGCTGTGATTGCTGGGCTGCGAGGGCTCCTGTGAGGGCGAAGAATGCGACGAAGATGGCAGCACTTGCGAGCCGCGGCGCCATTCCATAAATGATACGCGCAGGGGACCGGATGTCTAGATCTACATGCGGTAGGGACGGCACAGGAAGAAGGAAGAGGGAATTTTGGAGATTGGACGAGGTGACAACTTAAAACCGAGTTCCGGTAGGGATGCGTCTCACAACGCACCCCCCGGACAGATCCGTACGAGCGGCTTTCCCGCATACGGCTCCCAGCTTGGATGCCGCGCAGTGAAGCGGGTGACAGGGTACGAGT
>Ga0070675_100001582_pt1 | contig 16807 bp, 15 predicted proteins | sample KBSM43metaG_FD_65343 | JGI IMG/M metagenome (GOLD analysis project Ga0070675, IMG submission 65343) | Miscanthus rhizosphere microbial communities from Kellogg Biological Station, Michigan, USA - KBS M4-3 metaG | ecosystem: Host-associated > Plants > Roots > Rhizosphere > Soil ...
TTGCGGCGCTTGCCTGCGCGCCACAGCCTTTCGAGATCGTAAAACTCTCGCGCCTTGCCCGTAAAAATGTGGACGACGAAATCGATGTAGTCCAGCAGGATCCATTCGCCTTCCTTGTGTCCTTCGATATGGAGGGGACGGACTCCTTGTTTGCGGAGTCTTTCGTCAATGCCTTCAGCGATCGTTTGATTGTGACGGCTGGAGGTGCCGGTGCAGATGATGAAGTGGTCGGTAAATGAGCAGATGTTATCCAGGTCGATCACGACAACATCCTGCGCCTTCTTGTCGAGGGCGGCTTCCAATGCTTCAGTCAGTTGATTGTCCTCGTTTTGTTTGTGAATAGTCTTTCACCTCATGAATAGAGTCTATGTTTTCCGATGTAATTCCAGACGTCCGGCGGCACCCATCGGCTTGCGTCATCCCCGCGGTTGCATGCTTCGCGGATGGCCGTCGAAGAAACGGGCTGCTCGACAAACGGCAGATAGAACACACCGGGAGTGTTCGAGAGCGTGACCTGTTCGCCTTCCCGGAGAACGCGATGCGGCGCCAGATCTTCCCGAAATACAAAGCCGGACCTGTGCACGACGGCGAGATGCGTGAGCGTAAATAGCGCGCGGTAGTTCTTCCAGGTCTCAAAGTCGCGATACATGTCGGTGCCGAGAACAAACAGAAACTCGGCGTTGGGATTCTCCGCGCGCATCCTTTCGAGTGTATCCACGGTATAACGCTTCTCCATGGCATCCACTTCCATGCTGGAAATACGGAATCTTTCAAATGGAGAAATGGCCAGCGCCACCATGGCGAAGCGATGAAACGCGGAACTGCTATCGTGCGACTGCTTGTGGGGCGCGGAAAAAGCGGGAACAAAACGAACTTCGTCTGTGCGGAACGCGGAGGAGACAGAGTGGGCTGCTGCGAGATGACCGTTGTGAATAGGATCGAAAGTGCCGCCCAGGATAGCGATCCTCACGATTCCCCAGGCGTTTCGGAAGAGAGCTTTCTGATGATGCCGTGTTTCAACTCTTCGAGACCCTCACCTGTTACGGAGCTGATTTTAATCAGTTCGATCCGCCGCTGTCTACACCATTGCTGCAGCTTTCGAAGCTTGCCCGGATCTGCAGCATCCATCTTCGTCGCCACGACAATCCGCGGCTTTTTCGGAAGGTCGGGGTTGTGTTCTGCGAGTTCCTTCTCAATGGTTTGGAAGTCCGCAACCGGATCACGATCCTCGGTGGGCGAGACGTCCACCAGGTGGAGGAGTAACCGTGTCCGCTCAATGTGACGCAGGAACTGGATTCCGAGGCCGTGCCCCAGGTGCGCTCCCTCGATGAGACCCGGAATATCCGCGACCACGAAGGACCTGTCTTGATCCCAGGCGACGACTCCGAGGTTTGGCTCAAGAGTGGTGAAGGGGTAATCGGCGATTTTCGGTCTCGCGGCCGAAATGCTGGAGATGAGCGTGGACTTGCCGGCGTTGGGGAACCCGACGAGCCCGACGTCGGCGAGAAGTTTCAACTCAAGGCGAAGCTCTTTCTGCTCTCCAGGTCTCCCGTCCTGCGCGCGGCTTGGCGCGCGATTCACGGAGGAGGCGAAGTGCGCGTTCCCGTGGCCTCCACGTCCGCCGGACGCGATCAGGACGCGTTCCCGGGGCTCGGTGAAGTCGTGAAGGAGCTCGCCGGTTTCAAGATCGTAAACAATAGTTCCCAGAGGAACGGTGATTTCGAGGTCCTCGCCGTTCTTTCCATGTCGATTGCTACCCTCGCCGTGCTTGCCGCGGCCCGCGCGAAAGACGTGGTTATAACGAAACTTCAGAAGCGTGTTGTCCTGATCGCTCGCTACCATGTGGATGCTGCCGCCGTTTCCTCCGTCACCGCCGCTCGGACCGCCTCGAGGGACGAACTTTTCCCGCCGAAAGGCGATGCATCCGTGCCCACCGTTGCCGGCATGCACGGTTATTTTTGCTTCGTCGATGAACATGGAAGACTCTAGGCGTCTAGCTTAGACGATGATCGGAATTGTTAACTACAGAGGCACGGAGGACACAGAGGTCCCAAGGGAGCAACGTAGGTTCGACTACTCTGCAGGCTGGAGGATATTGATGAATCGACCAGAATGGCCCTTGTCTTCAAACTGGACGATGCCGGTGACTTTCGCAAAAAGCGTGTCGTCCTTGCCAATGCCGACATTGAGCCCCGGCTTGAACTTTGTGCCGCGCTGGCGGACAAGGATCGAGCCACCGGTTACCAGCTGGCCGCCAAAGCGCTTCACACCCAGGCGTTGTGAGTTACTGTCCCGGCCGTTTCGAGAGCTGCCGACGCCTTTTTTATGAGCCATGAATGAACTCCCTAGACCGAAATCTTCTCAATGCGGACTGCCGTGAAACTCTGACGATGACCACGCGTCCGACGGTACTGCTTCTTCCGCTTCTTCTTGAAAACGATAATCTTGTCGGCGCGATCGGTTTCGAGAATTGTTGCTTCGACTTTCACATTGGACAGTGCGCCAGTTTTCACTTCGCCCCCGTCTTCGACCAGCACAACATCGCCTAGCTGAACCTTGGAGCCCGCTTCGCCCACGAGCTTTTCCAGGCGCACGGTTTGACCCGCCTTCACCCGGTATTGCTTGCCGCCCGACTTAATCACGGCGTACATCGATAGATCCTCCTCCGTAGAGACAAACGGTGATTGTAGGGGAGATCGCGGCGTGACAGCAACCTTAAAGTCGTGGAGCTGTTTGGTTCATGGAGTCGCGGGGACAACGGACAGCCGCGAAGCCGCGGCTCTACCCAGTCCAGCGTTCTCCGGAACTCTGCCCGGTGAAGTGTCTCGCTAGGATCCCGGTTTCCAAAGGGGGAGTGCTGGAATGTCCCTGAAGTCGCTTACGTTGAGCGTCCACAAGGCGGCGCCATCACACAAGGCGCAAGCCGCTACGGCGAGATCTGCCTCGCGCCCTCGCGCCCGTTTGAGCGTCTTGTACAGCTTGCCGGCGACTTCCGCCTCAGCAAACCCAAAAGGCACCGCGTTGGCACCGGGGAAGAGGGCTTCCTGAATTTCAATCTCTTCCTTCACGCGTGGACCACGGAGCCATTCATACAAGACGATACTGCTAATGGAGACGGGCTCCGGCCCTTCCAAAAGCACTCGGAGAGAGGCGAGAGATCGCCGTTGACCCGTTAACGCGTCAACCAATATGGACGTGTCGAGATGAATCATTGCGTCGATCCAGATTTTGGCCGCCAACCTTTGCGCCTGGATCGCCGAAGGTCCCGGAGCTCCCGGTCTGTCTCTGAGCTGGGACGGGCAGGTATCGCCGCTACCAATTTATCGAGTAACTCTACACGCTGCTTGCGTTCTGCCTTGGTTAGCTGCCCCGCATGCGGTTCGTAGTGGCAAATTGCTTCGCGCAAAATATAGCTCTGTGTTTTCTGAAGCCGCTTTGAAATACGCTTTAGAGCTTCAACGGTAGTTTCGTCGAGAGTAAAAGTCATTTTGACCATATCTCGCCATACTACCATACCGCTATGTAGGGCTAGTTTGCCTTCCCGCTCTTTGCCTTCGGGTGCGCCTTGTCATATTCCTTCTTCAGGTGCTGGATGCTGACGTGGGTGTACTTCTGCGTCGTCGACAAACTTTCATGGCCCAGCAATTCCTGAATGCTGCGCAGGTCGGCTCCGCGTTCGAGCAGATGCGTCGCGAAACTGTGGCGGAGGGTGTGCGGCGTCACCCGGCGGCCGGCTTTCAACCCCAGCCGGAGTCGCGCAACCAGCCGTTGAACATCCCTCGCCGAGATTCGCCTCGGCTTCTTTCGCACACTGAGGAATGCTGGAATTGTGCCGTCCTTCGTTGGCTCGGCCTTGCCGGCTGCATGCTTCTGCGCGATGTACTCCTGAAGAGCCCGCGCTGCGAAGCTGCCAAACGGAACGATGCGTTCCTTGTTCCCTTTGCCCAGGACACGGACTGTTTCCTGCTGCATGTCGATCTCGTCTTCGTTCAGCCCGACGAGTTCGCTGACACGGAGTCCGCTCGCATAGAGCAGTTCCAGAATGGCGCGGTCGCGCAGGGCCATCAGCGATGCCCCTTTCGGCATTTCCACGATCGTGGCCGTCTCGCCTTCGGCGAGATAGGCGGGAAGCTTTTTCGGCAACCGGGGAGACGAAATCAGCTCCGCCGGATTCGTCCTCAATCTTCCTTCCCGGAGCATGAACTTGAAAAACGTCTTGAGGCACGCGAGCTTGCGCGAGACGGAGCTCTTGCCGAGACGTCGTTCCGCATACAGGTAGTTGAGAAAGTCCCGGAGCAGAACGTGATCGGTAGTTTCGATGGTGGCGTGCCGCAGCTTCAGAAAGTCGGCAAAATGTCGGAGATCCCGCTCGTAGTTGGTGATCGTGTGAATGGACACGGCCTTTCGTCGAAGGGATTCGATGAAGTCCGCCGCATGCATTGACACGTCAATCCTCCAACAGCAGGCGACCCACTTCCTGCCGGTAGGCTTCGATCAGTTGGCGCGTCGCCGGACCGGGACGTCCGCTACCGACAGGCCTGCCTGCAACGCGGACAATAGGTACGACTCCCCGCGTGGAGCTTGTCAGGAATAATTCACTCGATTTGTCGATCTCGCTGATGTTGAGCAACCCTTCAACGACGTTGAGCCCGGCGCCCTTTGCAAGATCCAGCACGACAGCCCGCGTAATACCTTCCAGGATTCCAGACTCGACGGACGGGGTCAGCAGCGTCGAGCCCTGGATGAGACAGATGTTCGAGGTGATCCCGTCAGAAATCTTGCCCTCTGAGGTGAGCGTGATCGCTTCAAATGCTCCCGCCGCACGAGCTTCTCTCATCGCAAGCACGGATCGCAGAAGATTGCCGGTCTTTGCGTCTCCCAGCTGACGGCTTCTGTAGAACGACGAAACGATAACCTCGACACCTTCCTCGTAGATAATGGCGGGAAGCATCGCAAGCGGCGTCGCAAAGACAATCACACTCGGAGCGTCGCAACTTTCGGGATCGGGGCTGATATCTCCCGCTCCGCGCGTGATGGTGATGCGAATCCGATGTTCCGTGGCGTTGCCGGCAGCCTTGATGGTCCGAAGAGTTTCCTCGAGCAGCTTCTCGCGGCTGCAGGGAAGAGTCATGAAGACGGCTCGCGCAGACCGCTTGAGCCGTTCGAAGTGACGCGAAAACAGGAAGGGCCTCTGGTCGTACGTGCGGAGTGTTTCGTAAATGTTGTCGCCGAACAGGAAGCCGTGGTCGAGCACCGGAATCCTGCCTTCTGAAATCGGTGTCAGGACGCCGTCGATGCTGACCACGCCGGGAACCGGCTTCCGCTCCGTCATGCAGGATTCCCCAGGCGTTGCTCATATGGCGCCAGCGAGGCGAGCGCACGCTCGCAGAAAAGCCGCTGCTTGTCGGCTTTTGCGATGCGTCGTGGAAGTTCCATTGCCGGCAGCAGTCCGAAATGGATATTCATCGGAGCGAAATCTTTCTGCGGAGTCGAGACATATCGGCACAGCGAACCTATCGCCGATTCATTGGGGAACACGATAGGGTCCGCGCCTTTGCAGAGTTGGACTGCATTGAGTGCGGCAACCAGCCCGGATGCGACGTTCTCGATGTACCCTTCAGTTCCCGCCAGTTGTCCCGCAAAGAAAACACGAGGATCCTTCCGCGCGGCCATCGTGGGGAGGAGTGTTTGCGGTGCATTGATGTAGGTGTTGCGATGAATCTGCCCAAGACGCAGAAACTCTGCGTTCTCCAGTCCCGGAATCATTCGAAACACCCGGCGCTGATCGTCGAACTTCAGGTGATTCTGAAAGCCCACGATGTTGTAGCTCGACTGCATCAGATCTTCCTGCCGAAGCTGAACGACGGCGTAAGGCACCCGGCCCGTGTGAGGATCAACGAGGCCCACCGGACGCATCGGGCCATACCGGAGAGTCTCGCGCCCACGACGCGCGAGTTCCTCGATAGGCAGGCACGATTCAAAGTAATGTGCTTCCTCGAACTCGTGGAGCGCGACGCTTTCGGCGCTCCCCAATGCGCTGTAAAACGCGTCGTATTGCTCGCGATCCATCGGACAGTTGATGTAATCGTCGGCAGCCTTACCATAGCGGCTGGCGCGATAGACCTTTGAGGTGTCGATCGTATCCGCGTTCACGATCGGACTGATGGCATCGTAAAAGTAAAGGTGGTCCGAACCGCAGAAGCTCGCGATGGACTCCGACAACGACGGAGACGTCAACGGACCGCTTGCGATGATGACAGGCCCGTCCTCAGGGATGCTTGTCACCTCCTCACGCACCAGCTCGATGCCCGGATGGCTGGAAATTGTTTCCGTAATCTTCGCTGCAAAGAGATCCCGGTCGACTGCAAGAGCACTGCCGGCGGGAACGCGGACCGAGTCCGCGATCTGAATCAGGAGCGAACTCATCCTCCGCAGTTCTTCTTTCAGCAGCCACGAGGCGTTGTAAGGCTGATCCGACTTGAGCGAATTGCTGCAGACAATTTCGGCCAAACGATCTGAAGTGTGGGCGGGCGTTCTGCGCACAGGTCGCATTTCAAACAGCCGGGTTCTGATTCCACGCGATGCGATCTGCCATGCTGCTTCCGAGCCCGCCAAACCGCCGCCGACAACGGTGATCATCGCCTGAACAGGCGCAGTGAATTGTGGATGTAGGTCTTGAGATCTTTACGGGCGACGATGGCATCGACCATTCCATGATCGAGGAGGAACTCTGCCCGCTGGAAGCCTTCGGGCAGTTTCTGCCGGATCGTCTGCTCGATCACGCGAGGGCCGGCGAATCCGATCAGGGCGCCGGGTTCTGCAATATTGAGATCTCCCAGCATGGCAAAGCTCGCGGTCACGCCTCCCGTCGTGGGATTGGTAAGAATCGAAATGTAGGGGATCGCCTTTCTGTCCAGCAGCGCAAGCGCAGCGGAGATTTTCGCCATCTGCATCAGGCTGAGTGCGCCTTCCTGCATGCGGGCTCCGCCGGAGCAGGACACAACAATCAGGGGACGATCCTCCTTGAGAGATCGTTCTACGGACCGGGTAATCTTTTCGCCCACCACAGATCCCATCGATCCGCCGATAAAGTTGTATTCCATTGCGGAGATGATCACGCGGGTTCCATTGAGACTGCCTTCCGCGTTGACGACGGCATCGCGAACTCCGACTCTCGCCGGAAGCTTATCGATGCTTTCCTTGTAGGCTTTGGCGGCCTTGAACTTCAGGGGATCGGTCGAACGCAGGGTGTTGTCGAACTCATGCCAGCCTTCATCAAGAAGGAGGTCAATGCGTTCGTACGCCGTGATCTTGTAGTGAAAGCCACACTTGGGGCAAGTGTTGATGTTGGCTTCGAGGTCTTTCTTCCAGACCGGCTCTCTGCAGCCCTCACACTTGATCCACAACCCTTCGGTTAGAACACGTCTGTCTTCGACGGAAGATTCAATGGCCTTCCGGTCTCGCTTGAACCAGCTCATCAGGTTTTAGATCTTAACCCATCCCCTCAGGCCGGTGTCAGTTTTCGCAGCGCGATGACGGCTTCCGTAACCACTGCCGAATCCTTGTCTTTGGTGAGCGCCTCGATGAGAGGCCGCGACGAGGGATCGCCGACATTCCCGATCACATGCGCCATTTTCGCGCGGATTTTCGGGCTGTCGCTTTGGAGATAGCGATGGAGTTCCGGCAACTTGCCTTCGTACTTGGCGAGTTCTACAAGATACGCTTCAGCCTGATTGGCCTGGCGGCTATCGAGGGCGTTGGCGAGATCATTGAAGTACTTGTCCTGATCCGCTGAAACGAGCGCGAAGGCAAGGGCATTGCGGACATTGTCCTTCTTCTCGGTCTCATAGCGTGACTCGACGACCTTGTAGTCGTGGTCGATACGCGCAAGCCCTTCGGCGGCAAGTTCGCGATACGTGTCGTCTTCGTGACCCAGCAGGGATTCAAAGAACGGCAGAGCCCCTGGATCACGCATCAGGGCGACAGCCTGTAGAGCGCGCTTTCTCGATTCGCTGCTCTTGTCTGTTCGAAACATGCTTTCGAGAGCGGGCCGCGACGCCTTGTCGCCGACCATTCCGAGGGAAAGAATTGCAGCTTGCGAAATCATTTTGTCGTTGTCGCGAAGCGCCCGCTGCAAAGCCGGCGCGGCCGCGAAGTCCCGGATCAGGCCGAGGCTCTCCACAATTTCCAGGCGCACTTCCGGGTGCTCCTTGTTTTGCGGCGCTTCCAGCGTTTGCACCAGAATGGCGACGCGATCTACCGCCCTCAGCGAACCCAGGGCGCGTGCGGAGGCCGCGCGCACTTCCTGGCTGAAATCTCTCTGCATCGCTTCGGCGAGCGCCGCGTTCACTGCCGGTGAAACAATCTTCGGGTCGTGAACGAGGGGTCGGTCCGGCAGCAGAAAGACGCTCTTTACCTTGTTGAAGACAGTCTTAATCGATCCCTGGGTCTCGACCGGGATGTACAGTCGCTGGAGCGAATCCACGACCTGAAGGCGTACGTCCTTGTCGAGATCCGTCAGCAGGCTCTGCGTCAATATGGGAACGACTTCAGGGCCGCCAATCCGGCCAAGGCCCGCGACAATAGCGCCGCGCACCTCACTCTTGGATTCCTTCTTAAGTGCTGCCGCGAGCGGCGCGACGTTCTCCGTCCGACCGACAAGCGACATGGTGTCGACTGCGTCGAGACGTTCTTTTGGGCTAGCGCTGTCCAACGACGGCGTCTGCATCAGGAGAGCCGTCAAGATCCAAATACCAGATTGAAACATGTCGGTTACCTCAGTGAGTCCCAGGCGCCAAAGTGACAGTCGCACGAATCCATACCGGATTCCTTCGAGCCTGATTCCTCGATTTGGACGGTCGTGTGATCAATTCGAAACCGCTTGCGGGCAAGTTCGTTAACCTCCCCGAGCAACACATTGCGGCTAGACGATTCCTCGGCCATGACGACGTGGCAGCTCATGGCCAGTACACCTGAAGTCAGTGTCCATACATGAAGGTCGTGTACAGATTCGACCCCCCGGATTTTCCTCAGATCGCTCTTCAGCGAGACGATATTCACATGAGACGGTGTTCCTTCCAACAGAATGTCGACTGCATCACGAATGAGCACCCAGGAACTGGAAAGGATCAGGATGCCAACGACCACGCTGATGACCGGATCGGCGACATAGTAGCCCCCGAAGAGAATCGCGAGGCTGGCCAGGATCGCACCCGCTGAACCCACAGCGTCGCTCACGATATGAAACATAGCGCCGCGCACGTTCAGGCTTTCCCGATGTTCACCAAACAGCAGCCACGCACTCACAAGATTCGCGAACAGCCCCACGCACGCAACCACCAGCATCCATCCCGCATGCACTTCGGGCGGATTTGTCAGCCGGCCCCAGGCTTCGTAGAAAATGTAAAGGGCGATGAGAACCAGGATAACGCCATTGAGCAGGGCCGCCAGAATCTCGACGCGATGAAATCCGTAGGTCTTTTGAGGCGTGGCGCGCCTGGTGGAGAACCAGCTTGCCAGAAGGCTGAGACTCAACGCCGCCACATCGGTCAGCATGTGGGCCGAATCGGCGAGCAGGGCCAGGGAATTCGTGTAGAGGGCGCCGATAAATTCGGCGATTAGAAACGCGGACGTAATGATCAGAGCCGGCTTCAACGCGCTATTCGCATGAGAATGCCGATGCGTTTCCATGAGCGTCCATTATAACCCGCGGAGGGGGACAGCGGTGGGCCGGTGCGAGCCATGGAAGCAGGCCATGCCCTTAAGAAGGAATTTTTCCCTCCCAAAATTTGCAAAGAACTGAGCCATCTCCCTCCGGAGAGGGTGGCCGAAGGCCGGGCCGGCGCTTCGCGCCACCTTCTCCCGGAGGAGTTTTTGCCCAACGAGTCCTGGGCGGTGTCATAGACCGCCCCTACAGCTTAGGGTCCTTAACTGTAGGGGCGCTCTATGAGCGCCCGCTATTCTTTTGTTGGGGCAGAAGGACGCTCGATTGCCGGTGCCTTCTTCGGAGGGGTAAATCTTCTCCACCTTTGGATAGGTTGTTTTTTGTCGACTTCGGTATAATGCCCAGTTTTCCGAGGTGAGCCATGAATCCGCTTACGTTGCTTGCCGAAGATGAATCGATGTTTCGCGACACCTGCCGGTCGTTTGCAGAGGAGCGGATCAAGCCTCATGTTCGCAGAATGGATGAGGAGGCGAAGCTCGATCCTGCTCTGATCCCAGAACTCTTCCAGCTGGGACTGATGGGAATTTCCATTCCCGAGGAACTGAGCGGCGGTGGTGGGACGTTTTTCATGTCGGTGCTTGCCGTTGAGGAACTTTCGAGGGTGGACGCTTCGTTTGGAGTGTTTGTTGACGTCCAGAACACCCTCGTCAACAACGCGCTGATGCGGTGGGCAACGGAGGACCAGAAGCGGAAGTATCTTCCACAGCTCAGCCGCGACGCCGTAGGGGCTTACGCGCTCTCGGAAGCCGGGTCCGGCAGCGATGCCTTTGCTCTGGCCTGCCGTGCCGTCGAAGACGGCGGGCGCTATGTTCTCAATGGCCGGAAGCTTTGGATTACAAATGCGCTGGAAGCCAGTCTATTCATTATCTTCGCGACCATGAATCCGGGGGCTGGTTACAAGGGCATCACGGCTTTTCTTGTGGAGAAAGGGTTTCCGGGATTCAGCGTCGGCAAAAAGGAAGACAAGCTGGGAATACGGGCGTCCAGTACGTGCGAACTGATTCTTGAAGACTGTGTTGTCCCGAAGGAGAACGTGCTGGGCGATCCGGGAAAGGGCTATAAGATCGCCATCGAGACGCTGAATGAAGGGCGTATCGGAATTGGCGCGCAGATGGTCGGACTCGCACAGGGCAGCTGGGAATGCGGCGCTTCCTACGCGAAGGAACGCAAGGCGTTTGGGAAGGCCATCGCTGAATTTCAGGCGGTCCAGTTCCAGCTTGCTGAGGCTGCGACGCAGATTGAAGCGGCACGCTTGATGGTCTATAACGCCGCTCGCCTGAAAGATGCGGGCCAGGATTTTCTAAAGGAAGCGGCGATGGCCAAGTATTTTTCGTCGCAGGTGGCCGAGTCTGTGACGTCGACGATTGTCGATATTTATGGCGGTTACGGATACACGAAGGATTACCCGGCTGAGAAATATTTTCGGGACTCCAAAATTGGCAAAATTTACGAGGGCACGTCGAACATGCAGCTCCAGACGATAGCCAAAACTTTGCTGCGCTGAACCCATGAAGAACTTGCGAGTGCTCTATCACGACAATTGCTTTGACGGGCTTGCCTCCGCCGCCGTGTTTTCATCTTTCTACCGCGGCCGGATTCAACCCGGCGCCGTCATCGAATATGAGGGCCTGACTCACAAAGCGGGCCAGCGTATCGATGAAGATCTGTTCGGCAGCGAAGACAACGTCATCGTGGACTTCAAATACAGCGCCTCCAGCAAGCTGACCTGGTGGTTCGATCATCACCAAAGCGCGTTCCTGTCCGAGAGCGACGAACTGCATTTCCGCCAGGACAAGAGCGGAAAGAAGTTTCACGATCCCGACTATAAATCGTGCACGAAGTTCATCGCGGCTGTTGCCAGGGCCAAATTCGGTTTCGAGGATCCCAGCCTTGCCGAACTGGTTCAGTGGGCGGATATCATCGATGGGGCGCAGTTTCCGAACGCGCAGTTCGCGGTGGAGTTGAAGGAACCGGCTATGCAGCTGATGACCGTCGTCGAGGCGACGCGCGATCGCAGTCTCCTGCATCGGATCATTGGCCTCATGCAGCAGAAAAGCCTCGCGGACGTGCTGAAGGAGCCGGATGTTCGTTCCACGTTCGAGGGACTCTATCAGAACCATTTGGAGTCCATCGATATGATGCGCGATCGCGCGACCTGTACGGACGGCGTCATCCAGTACGACATCAGCGACAGAAATCTGGAAGGTCAGAACAAGTTCATTCCCTATTACCTCTTCCCGCAGGCCGTGTACAGCATAGGAGTAAGTTTGTCGCCGGTGCGCGCCAAGGTTTCCGTGGGATCCAACCCGTGGAGCCCGAGAGAGCACATTGAAAATCTGGCGAAGCTCTGCGAGCAATACGGCGGGGGCGGTCATGCCGTTGTCGCGGCGATTTCCTTCAAGCCGGACGCCCTCGAAGATGCGCGCGCCGCTGCGCGTGAAATTGTCGGCAAGCTGCAGGCTTCCCTGAAACGGGCGTAAGATCAGGAAAGTGATCGAACAACAGGATTACGAATTCCTTCAAGCCTTCTGGACACGGCGTGCGATCGTTGCCTATTCGCTCTTTGCCCTTAACATTCTGATATTCATTCTGATGACTCTTGCCGGTGGCTCGGAGAATCCATCCACGCTGCTCGCATTCGGCGTAAAGGCCAACGAACTGATCGATGCGGGCGAGATCTGGAGATTCATCACGCCGATATTTCTGCACATCGGGATAATTCATCTCGCGTTCAATTCGTATGCGATCTGGGTCGTCGGCCCTCAGGTAGAGAAGCTCTACGGAGGGGCTCGGTTCCTGCTGCTCTATCTCCTGACGGGCATCGCCGGCGTCGCGGCGAGCTACTGGTATCACCCGGAAACCCCGTCGGCAGGAGCGTCTGGCGCAATTTTCGGCTTGTTCGGCGTATTGCTCGTGTTTTCGATAAAAAACCGGAAGACCATACCGGCGTTCTTCAGCCAGGCGATGAGTAAGGGCATCCTCATGACTCTCGCACTTAACCTGGTTATCGGATTTTCCATAGCGCAGGTGGATAACGCCGCTCACATCGGTGGGTTGCTTGCCGGATGTGCCCTGGCCTTCGTTGTCCCCTTCGCCCGACCCGGAGTGCCTGAGTGGCCGGGGTTCAAAGTCGTTCAAGGGGCACTCGTCATTCTCATCGCTGCGAGTTTCTTTGGGGTTTTGACGAGTTACAACGGTCCAAGCCCTTCCTTTCGAAACCTTGGCAGCAGCCGTGCTTCAATCGGAACCCTTGTGAATTCCCTAATCAAGGGGATGGAGGCGTTCGAGTATTCCGAGAGCGCGCTGGATTCAGGAGACCTCCGGCGATTGCCGGACGCGCGCGAGGACCTGGGGCGTGCGATCGATCTGCTCAAGGATGCTCCAAGTTTCGGAGGCAGAGGCGGTAAGTTGAGCCGTGAGCTCCTTGATGTGTTACAACTGCAATACGGTTATCTCCAGGAGGTCGAGCAGACCGGTCGAATGAGGAATGATTTTATCGGCATCTCTCCACAGACTGCCCGATATGGAAGATTCAAGCTGACCATCGATCGTTGGTTGGAGACCGAGGCCCCTGGTTACAGAAATGTGAGATGAAAGTAGCCTTGCCAATACTGCCTTCTTTTATGAAATAATTCTCCCTCTCGTCATGTTGACCACCGAGACTCTTTTCCGTATCAGCAAGGAAGTTGGCGCGTCCGTGTCTCGCGTCGAAGCGACTGTGTCGCTTCTCGACGGCGGTGCCACAGTGCCTTTCATCGCGCGTTATCGGAAGGAAGCGACGGGCAATCTCGATGAGGTCAAGATTCAGGACATCGACGAATGCCGCCTTTACTACACCGCGCTGGAACAGCGCCGACAGGCGATCCTTTCTTCCATCGAGAGTCAGGGAAAGCTTACCGACGAGCTTCGGGAAAGAATCCAGGCCTGCTTCAGCAAAGGCGAGCTCGAAGATATCTATCTTCCTTTTAAGCCAAAGCGAAGAACGAAGGCTGGTGAAGCGCTGCGTCTAGGTCTTGGCCCGCTTGCGGATTACATCTGGGAGCAAACGGGAAGCGAGCCCGTTGGCGTCTATGCAGAACGCTTCGTCAGCCCACCCGAGCCGAAGATCGAAACGGCCCCGGAAGCTCCTGTGGAAATTCAGGCGGAGGCTGTCCCCGAAACAGCCGAGGCGGTCGTTGTTGAACCCTCGCCAGAAGGACTCTCCGAACCTGCATCGACACCGAAAGTTGAAGCGGCTCCTGAGAGCCCTGCACAAGCTTCTGAACCTCCCAAGCCAAAGGTTCCGCCGGCTCCTCCTCCAAAACCCGCAATAAAGCGACGCATTGACAATGTGGAAGAAGCGATCGATGGAGCACTGCACATTCTCGCGGAGCGTGTTTCTGAAAATGGGAGCTTCCGCAAGCAACTCCGTGACAGTCTCATGCTTGAAGGCATCGTCCGTGCGATGGTTGTGCCGGGAAAGGAATCCGAGAAGACCAAGTACGAGATGTACTACAAGTTCGAGGAGACCGTGCCCAAGATCCCTTCCCACCGCATTCTCGCCATTCGGCGCGGCACCCGCGAGAACGTCCTGAGCTATAGCATCGAAACAGATTCGGAAAAGTTCATTGCAATGATGCTGCCCAGTGTCATCAAGGAAAGCACATCGCAATTCGCGCCATTTCTTGAGCGCGCTGTTCGCGACGGCTTTGAGCGCCTGATGCTTCCTTCCATCCGAAACGAAGCGCGCGCCGTGCTCAAGGACAGGGCGGAAGAAGAAGCCATCAAGGTATTTGAAGACAATCTTCGGACCTTGCTTCTATCGCCGCCCGCGGGGCCGATCGGCGTAATCGGCATCGACCCTGGTATCCGGACAGGATGCAAGGTCGCCGTTGTCGATCAATCCGGGAAGTTCATGGAGGACCAGATCCTGCAACTCTCCGACCCGAATAAAGACATAGAAGGCGCGGAGAAAATTCTGACCGATATGGTCCAGAAGCACGGCGTTCGCGCGATCACGATAGGCAATGGAACGTTTTCGAGAGAGGCTGAAGCTTTTGCCCGCACAGTGGTTCAGAAGAACAACCTCGATTGCTTTGTCGTCGTTGTGAATGAGGCGGGAGCGTCCGTCTATTCTGCATCCAAGCGGGCTCGCGAAGAATTTCCGGGCCTCGATGTTATCGTCCGCGGAGCAATTTCAATTGCGCGTCGTCTGCAGGACCCACTCGCGGAACTCGTGAAGATCGAGCCGCGATCGATTGGTGTTGGGCAATATCAGCACGATGTGGATCAGAAGAAGCTGAAGAAGAGCCTCGAAGGCGCGGTAGGCTCGTGCGTTAACCGGGTCGGCGTGGATTTGAATACCGCGTCGGAGGATTTGCTCAAGTACATCTCGGGAGTCAACTCGAGGCTTGCGACGAACATTATCGCGAAGCGTCAGGAAGCCGGCGGCTTCCGTTCGCGGGCCCAGCTGAAAGAGATCGAAGGTTTTGGCGACAAGACGTTCGAGCAGGCGGCAGGTTTTCTTCGAATCAAGGATGGCGAGAATCCCCTGGATCGAACCGGGGTGCATCCGGAGTCGTATCCGATCGTCGAGAAGATTGCGGCATCGTTAAACGTTTCTTTGAATGAACTAATCGGCAACGCGGACAAAGTCAGTTCCGCGGATTTCAGATCGCTGGAAGCAGAAGCGGGCAGGTTCACCCTTGCCGACATCCGCGAAGAACTGCTGCGGCCCGGGCGAGATCCGCGCGATAAATTTGTCGCGCCGAAGTTCCGCGATGACGTGAAGGAAGTTGTTGACCTGCAGGATGGCATGGAACTCGAGGGCCGTGTGACGAACGTCACGAACTTCGGAGCCTTCGTTGACCTCGGCGTGCACCAGGATGGCCTGGTTCACATTTCCGAACTTTCTCACAAATACATTCAGGACGCGCGCGAAGCGGTGAAAGTGGGCGACGTCGTCAAGGTGAAGGTGATCGGCGTCGACCAGGGAATGAAACGCATCAGCCTTTCCATGAAGGCGTTGCTGCCGAAGCCGCCACGACCACCTCGCCGCAAGAAAGCCAAGCCCGAACAACGCCCCGTCGCTGCCGCGGCCCCTGCGGCACAGTCCGGCCAACCCGGCAGACCCGCTCCTGAACGGAAGCCGATGCGCGATGCCCGGCCGCCGCAAAAACCGCGACCCGCTGCGGGTCCGCGACCCGATGGGAATAAGCCGCGTCCGCAGAAACCTCCAGTCGAGCGAACCACGCCCGCATCCAAGCTCACGATGGAAGAGATGATTCAGGCTCTGCAGGCGAAGTTCAGCGGAATGAAATAGAGTTCCGGTTTTTGGTGCGGCTAATCAGTCGAGGCATTATCCCCTCCTTAAGGAGGGGCAGCCGCGCCGATCTAAGAATGTAACGCTACCTCAAGGCCATCGGCGCGCCGTGGGGAGGTCAGACAGTGGCTTCCAGGAGAAAAGGAGGCTCATTTATGACCTCCCCCGCTTCGCCCTGGCTAAGGTAGCGTTGCATTTTTCTTAGAGGGCTCAGCGACCCCTCCTTAAGGAGGGGCTATCTACCTTGCCTGGTCATGGTCGCAGATACTCTCGTCGATACTGAAAAATCCAAGACCGCCGCCCTACGAATCCCCCAGCTGATAGTTCGGTGATTCCTTTGTGATGAACACGTCGTGGACGTGGCCTTCACGCAGCGACGCTTCCGTGATCTTCATGAAGCGGGTGCGCATCTGAAGTTCCGTGATCGTTCGTACTCCGCAGTAACCCATGCCAGCCCGCAGGCCGCCGACGAGTTGCGTCACCATGGCGGCGACCTCGCCTTTATAGGGCACGCGGCCCTCCACGCCTTCCGGCACAAGCTTGCCGGGCATTTCCTGGTCCTGACCGTAGCGATCGCGACTTCCTTCTCTCATCGCGCCGAGGGAACCCATACCGCGGTAGGACTTGAAAGTGCGGCCCTGGTAGAGAATCGTTTCGCCCGGGCTCTCGTCGGTCCCGGCGAAGAGAGATCCGATCATCACGGAGTCTGCGCCGGCAGCAATTGCTTTCGTGATATCGCCAGAGAACTTGATGCCGCCGTCGGCGATCAGAGGGATCTTGGC